>Ga0129333_10006888_pt1 | contig 10755 bp, 9 predicted proteins | sample CPB6_08_DNA_FD_94474 | JGI IMG/M metagenome (GOLD analysis project Ga0129333, IMG submission 94474) | Freshwater to marine salinity gradient microbial communities from Chesapeake Bay, USA - CPBay_Sum_0.6_0.8_DNA | ecosystem: Environmental > Aquatic > Marine > Coastal | place: USA: Chesapeake Bay...
CGCGGCATCGGGATCATCAATGTCGCCTCCATCTTCGGCGTCCGCTCCGTGCGCCGCGAGAAGCGCATCGACCTCGTCCTCACCTTCAAGCTCTGGCAGCCCGGCATGGACGAGGAGCGCACCGGCCTCGACGTCGACTCCTTCGAGATCCTCGGCCGCAAGGTCCCCCACATGACCCTGCCCGTGCGCCCCGGGCGCGACATGGCCCGCCTCGCCGAGGTCGCCGCGATGGTCCAGGCCCTGCGCGGCATGGGGCACGACTCCGCGCGCGAGTTCAGCGACCGGTTGATCCAGCACATGCAGGACGGGAAGAAGGGTGAGTGACCACCCTGTCCCGGTCCCTCGGGGAATTAGTTGCCTTCCGAACCCCAGCGACAGTCGCCCATCACCCGGAGGCAGACCTCGCGTAGGTCGAACAGGGCCGACTCCGTGTCCTCGAAGGCCGCGGGCGCGGAGAGCCGGGCCTCGGTGGGCACCGACTGCAGCAGGCCGAGCGAGGTGTTGATTGCGGCGAGCGCGCGGCGCATGTGCACCGCGGCGAGCGGGAGGTCGGCGGTGTCGGTCGCGTTGACTGCGAGCACGACCTGGTGGTGGGTGTCCCAGAGCGCGAGCATCAGCTCGGCGGCGAGCAGCGGATGGACCGTCTTGCCCGAGTCGCGGAGCAGGGTCCGGAAGGCGGTCGAGGCCTGGAGGCCGAGCGCGCGTCCCACGATGAAGACCGGGTGCTGGTGGATGCAGTAGGGGAGGTCGGCTTGGGGTTCCGCCTCGGCCTCGGTCTCGGGAAGATCCATGCCCGGTGACCATTCACCTGGTTCCCAGCCCATGCGGCGGGCGCAGGTGTCGAGCCGTTCGGGGAGAGCCTTAACTTCGTTGTAGATGGAGAGGAAGCGCGCGACCTCGAGGTCTTGGCGGCGCAGGTAGGCGGACCAGTCCGACTCGCTCCAAGGGGCCTGGCCGGAGTTCTCACCCTCGCCCATGGGTTGGTCCTCGTCGTGCATGAGTCCATAGTGGCCTCCGGCGACGGCTTCGCAAGCGGAAGACGCATTATCCTTGAGCGGTAGGGCGCAGGATGGGCTTAATCGGGACATGGCCAGCCTTGCCCAGCTCACCGCCGCGCTCGCTCCCGGACGCCCGCCGGGCGCGGAGGCCGCGGCTGCGGCCGCCCGCCTGCTCGCGGAGGCCTCGGTCGCCGACGCCGACAAGGTCGCCTACCTGCTCGCACTGGCCGAAGCGGGTGAGACCGCCGAGGTTGTCGCCGCGTTCGCCTCGACGTACCGCGCGATGGCGCGTGCCATCGACCTCGGCGACCTTCCCACCCGCGCCATCGACGTCGTGGGCACCGGGGGTGACCGCTCAGGCAGCTTCAACATCTCCACGGCCAGCTCGCTCATCGTGGCCGCCGCCGGTGTGCCCGTGATGAAGCACGGCAACCGCTCGATCACCTCGAAGTCCGGCAGCGCCGACTTCCTCGCCGTGCTCGGCATCAACCTCGAGGCCGACGACGCCACGCTGCTGCGCTCGCTCCGCGAGGCCAACTTCTGCTACTTCTTCGCGCCCGCTTTCCATCCGGCGTTCCGCGCGGTCGGCGCGGCGCGTAAGCGCCTCGCCGAGGACGGCTGCAAGACCGTCTTCAATGTCCTCGGTCCGCTCATCAACCCCGGCCACCCCGCCCACATGCTCGTCGGCGTCTACGCCGAGCGCTGGATCGAGCCCGTGGCCGGCGCGCTCGAGTCCCTTGGCGTACGCCGCGGCCTCGTCACGCATGGTAAGGTCGGCGAAGGCATGGATGAGCTGACCACCGCCGGCCCCGCGCGCGTGCGCGGTGTCGGCGAGCTGCGCGCGGTCAATGCCACGTGGCTGCCCGGCGACCACGGTTTCGAGACGTGCCAGCCGGCCGCGCTCGTGGGCGGCAGTGCCGAGCAGAATGTGGCGACCTTCGGCGACCTGCTGCTCGGGGCCGCTGATTCGGGCTTGGCTGACACCGTCTTCCTCAGCGCCGGCACCGCGCTCTGGGTCGCGGGTGTCGTCCCCAGCGTCGAGGCCGGCGCACAGCGCGCGCGCGAGGTCTCCGGCGACGGCACGGTGCGCGAGACCGTGCGGCGGCTGCGCGACCTTTACCGGAGCTGAGCGAGCAGCTGCGTCGCGGTCCGCTCGGTCGCACCGCGGTTCGCGGTGTGCCAGGCGGTCGCCGCCGCCCCCATGCGGGCGCGTGCGGGCGCGTCGCAGGCGAGTTCGGTCAGGATATGGGCGACCTCGGTGGCGTCGGAGCCGCGGCGGGCCGCGCCCACCGCCTGGAGTCCGTCGCAGATTGAGCGGAAGTTGCTCATCGCCGGACCGTAGGCCAGCGGCACGCCGGCGGCGGCGCACTCGACCGGCGTCTGGCCGCCGTCGTGCGGCGGCAGGCTCTTGCCCGAGAAGGCGAGGTCGGCGGCGCGCGTCAACCGGCGGAGCTCGCCCGTGGTGTCGGCGAGGTGGATCACGGTGCCAGGCTTGGCCTGTGCGCCCTGCGATGAGCGTTGGTGGAAGGCGAGATTGGCCGCGGTGAGCTCGCGAACGACCTCATCGCGCCGCTCGGCGTGGCGCGGTACGAGGAGAAGTCGCGCATCGATGCCCTGGGCGCGCAGCTTGGCGAGCGTGCCGATGAGGAGCGTCTCCTCGCCGGGCCAGGTCGAGGAACCGAGCAGGACGAGCGCGTCAGGGTTGTCGCCGAAACCTAGCTCGTCGCGCAGCGCCGCGCGCTCACGCGGCGGCAGCGCGCCCTCGGCGGCGACATCGAACTTGAGGTTGCCTGTGATTTCGACGCGTCCGGTGGGCGCGCCGAGTTCGACCAAGCGCCGGGCATCCTCCTCGCTGCCTGCGCCAATCCAAGCGAAGGTACCGAGCAGGCTTGCGGCGACGCGCGGCGTGCGCCGGTGGCGGGCCAGGGAGCGGTCGGAGAGGCGGGCGTTGATCAGGATCGCAGGCACCCCGCGCCGCCGGGCTTGTCCGAGCAGATGCTCAGGCCAGAGCTCGCCCTCCGTAAGCACGGCGGTGTCGGGCTGGATGCGTCGCCAGGCGGCAGCCGAGCACGGCCAGAAGTCGAGGGGGAAGACGCCGATGGCCAAGCAGGCCGCGGCGTGGCGCTCGCGGGCCAGCCGGTAGCCGGTGCTTGTGGTCGTGGTCAGGACGACTTCGGCGCGTCCTGAATCGCGCAGGTGGGCGAGCAGTGGGCCGATGGCCTCGACCTCACCCACGGAGACAGCCTGGATCCAGACCCGGGAGACGCCCGGGCGCTTGGCAGGCAGGGTGGGGAATAAGCCCAGGCGTTGCCCGAATCCCTCGCCGTAGCCACCCCGCCGCAGCATGCGCCACAGGTAGTAGGGCGCGCTGAGGAGGAGCAGCGGAAGGAAGAGGATGCGGTAGACCCACAGCATCGGGACGCCAACCTGCCGACCGACCCCCCGTCTGTCAGCCCTTAATGCGGAAAAGGGGTGGTTTGAACGGGGTTTTCGGGCATGCATTTCCCCTTGCATTTGCCCCCGGCGAATGGTTCAAAGACCCTTCAACTCCCGCCAAGTCTGCCGGACATGGACGGGGCAAAACCCAAACCAGTCAGTCACCAAGATCCCCAAGTCTTTCCCCGTCCGGCCGGCGGAGAGACAAGGAGCCAGAACACACCATGAACATCACCGTTAAAGACCTCCTCGACGCCGGCGTCCACTTCGGACACCAGACCCGTCGGTGGAACCCCAAGTCCCGTCCGTTCGTCTTCGACCACCGGAACGGCATCTCCATCATCGACCTGGAGAAGACCCACGCCTGCCTCGAGAAGGCGGCGGCCGCCATCGAGGAGATCGTCGCCTCGGGCAAGGACGTCCTCTTCGTCTCGACCAAGCCCCAGGCCCAGGACCTCGTCCGCGAGGCCGCCAAGGCGACCAACATGCCCTTCGCCGTCACCCGCTGGCTCGGCGGCACCATGACCAACTTCGCGACCGTCAAGGTCTCCCTCGACAAGTACCGCAAGTACCTCGTCATGGAGCGCGACGGCTCGCTCGCCAAGATGCACAAGAAGGAGGCCTCCGCCGTGAAGCGCGAGATGGAGCGCATGTCGCGCAACTTCGAGGGTCTCCTCGAGTTCCGCACCCTCCCCGGCGCCCTCTTCGTCATCGACACCAAGCTCGAGGAGATCGCCGTGCACGAGGCCAACCGCCTCTCCATCCCCGTGGTCGGCCTCTGCGACACGAATTCCGACCCCACCCGCTGCACCTATCCGATCCCGGGCAACGATGACGCCACCAAGGCCATCCGCCTCGTGGTCGAGGTCATCACCCAGGCCGTCCAGAACGGTCTCGGTCGTCGCTCCAAGGAGCAGGCGCCCCGCAAGGCCGTCTCCAGCGTGCCCCGCGCCGACGTCGGCGAGACCAGCCAGCCCGAGGTGACCATCTCCGCCGACCTGCAGGAAGCTGTCGACGCCGCCGGCCCCGAGCCGACCGAGGAAGGTGCCGCCGGCGCCGCCAAGCCCCGCCGCGCCGCCCCCCGCAAGACCTCCAAGTAAGCCAAGACGATGTCAGCCATCACCGCACAGACGGTCAATGAGCTGCGTTCCCGCACGGGCGCAGGTCTCATGGATTGCAAGAAGGCCCTGACCGAGGCCGCCGGCGACATGGACAAGGCCGTCGAGATCCTGCGTATCAAGGGCATCGCCACCCGCGACAAGAAGGCCGGACGCTCCGCCAACGAGGGTATCCTCGTGCTGCGCCTCTCCGCCGACGCCGCCACCGCGACCGTCCTCGAGCTCAACTGCGAGACCGACTTCGTGGCCAAGAACGACGACTTCGTCGCCCTCGCCAACGACCTGCTCACCCAGGTTGAGAAGCACGGCCACGAGAACCTCCTTGAGCAGGCCTTCCACAAGGGCGGCAAGGTCAACGACCACCTCACCGCCCAGGTGACCAAGCTCGGAGAGAATCTCAAGGTCTCGCGCAGCCTCACCCTCAAGGCCAAGTCGGGCAACCGCTTCGCCTCCTACGTCCACAACGGCAGCAAGATCGCTGTCGTGCTCGAGCTCAACGCCCAGGGTGGCGCCGCCGCCAACGCCGGACTCGCCGACTTCGGTCGCCAGCTCGCCATGCAGGTCGTCGCCAACAGCGCCGAGTACCTGCGCCGCGAGGACGTCCCCGCCGACCGCCTCGACAAGGAGCGCGTCATCGCCGAGGAATTCACCAAGTCCGAGGCCGACAAGGCCATCGCCGAGGCCCAGCGCATCATCGAGGACTACAAGGGCCAACTCGCCGAGCAGAAGGCCGGCGCCAACGACGCCGCCACCATCGCTGAGCTCGAGAAGCGCATCGTCAACTCCGAGAAGGCCGCCAAGGCCGCCGAGGCCCGCAAGCAGGGGCAGATCGCGAACATGGAGAAGATCAAGGCTGGCCGCGTGGACAAGTTCCTCGCCGAGCGCTGCCTGCTGGACCAACCCTTCTTCCGCGACCCGGACAAGAAGGTCAGCCAGCTGATCGACGAGGCCAAGACCACCCTCGGCGGTCCCGTGGCCGTCGCCGGCTTCACCCGTTTCGCCGTCGGCGAGACGGCGGCCTGAGCGTCCGCTCCGCATCGCACGACAAGGGCCCGCGCAAGCGGGCCCTTTTTCGTGCCGACAGCCTCAGCGCCGGCGCGAGGCGGTCTTGGTCTTCGCCGTGACGCCGGACTTGGCGGCCAGGGTCAGGAAGGTGTCCTGGATGCCCGGGGTGGCGCGACCGGCGGCGTTGGCCGGTCGGTGGGTGCCGTCGGGCTGGAGGAAGGTGACGTCGCCCGCATCGGAGAGGTAGGGCGGGAGAATCTCCTGCTCGACGCGCCTGACAATCGCAGGGTCGCGCACGGGGAAGACGCACTCCACACGACGGAGGAAGTTGCGCTGCATCCAGTCGGCGCTTCCCAGGTACAGCAGGGGGCGACCGCCATGGGCGAAGCGGAAGACGCGGCTATGCTCGAGGAACCGTCCGAGCACGCTGCGCACGCGGATGGTCTCGCTCTGGCCGGGCACGCCGGGCACGAGGCAGCAGATGCCGCGCACGACGAGCTCGATGGGCACGCCCGCGCGCGAGGCCCGGTAGAGCGCGTCGATGACCAGCGGGTCGACCAGGCTGTTGACCTTGGCGAAGATGCCCGAGGGGCGCCCCTTGCGCGCGGCCTCCGCCTCGGCGTTGATGAGCGAGATCATCCTCGCCTGCAGCTCGAAGGGCGCGACCAACAGGTGCAGGAAACGGGGCTTCCTCAGGTTGCCGGTGAGCACGTTGAACAGCAGCCCGACCTCCTCGGTGAGCTCCGGGTCGGCGGTGAAGAGGGAGAGGTCGGTGTAGACCTTGGCGGTGCGCGGGTTGTAGTTGCCGGTGCCGAGGTGCGCGTAGCGGCGGAGCACGCCTTTCTCGCGGCGGACGACGAGGCAGGCCTTGCAGTGGGTCTTGTAGTTGAAGAGCCCGTAGACCACGTGCGCCCCGGCTTCCTCGAGCTGGCGCGCCCAGGCGATGTTGTTCAGCTCGTCGAAGCGCGCCCGCAACTCGACCAGCGCCGTGACCTGCTTGCCGTTGCGCGCCGCTTCCTTCAGGGCCTCGACCACCGGCGAGTCGCCGCTGGTCCGGTAGAGCGTCAGTTTGATCGAGACCACGTCCGGGTCGGCGGCCGCCTGCCTCAGGAAGTCGACCACCGGGGTGAACGACTCGTACGGGTGATGGAGCAGGATGTCGGCCTTGGCGATGCGTCGGTAGAGCTTGGCGGGATCCGCCACCGCCTCGGGCAATGCCGGGGCCAGCGCAGGGTAGGCGAGCTCGGGCCGCTGCAGCAGGTCGAGGAGGCCTCCGAGGCGCAGCAGGTTGATCGGACCGTCGATGCGGAAGACGTTGGCCTCGGGCAGCTCGAGCGAGCGCAGCAGCCAGTCGACCAGCTCGTCGGGCGCGTCCCCCGAGATCTCCAGTCGCACCGGCGCGCCCTTGCGCAAGTTGTGGATCTCCTTCTCGATCGCCTGGATGAGGTTCCCCTCGTCGTCCTCCTCGACGTAAAGGTCGCTGTTGCGGGTGATGCGGAAGGCCCAGGCGCCGAGCACCTGCAGGTCGGGGAAGAGCCGGTGTAGGAATGCCTTGATGATGTGGCTGAGGAAGGTGAAGCGGACCTTGTCGCCGGGCTTTCCGACGAGCAGCACGCGCGGCAGGATGCGCGGCACCGGGACGACGGCCACCGTCGGGGGCGAACCGTCGTCGTCCCTCAGCTGGACCAGCACGTACAGGTTCTTGTTCGTGAGGACGGGGAAGGGGTGGGCCGGGTCGACCGCCAGCGGCGTCAGCGCGGGCAGGATTTCCTGCTCGAAGCGTTCGGCGAGCTCGGACTGCTCGGCCTTGCTCAGCTGGCCGCGCTCGCGGTAGACGATGCCCTCGGACGCCAGCGCGGGGGCGAGTTCCTCGCGCCAGATGCGGTACTGCTCGTCGACCATAGCGTGCGCCCGAGCGAGGACCTCGGCGAGCTGGCGCTCGGCGCGTTCCGAGGGGGCGGATTCCACCTGCTGCATGAGTCCGGCGACGCGAATCTCGAAGAACTCGTCGAGGTTGGAGCTGACGATGGAAAGGAAGCGGACGCGCTCGAGCAGGGGTACCGAAGCCTCGCGGGACAGGCTGAGCACGCGCCCGTTGAAGTTGAGCCAGCTCAACTCACGGTCAAAGCGCTCGGGCGGTGGGATTGCGTCCATCCCTCCAATCCTGACAGGTCAGCCGTCCCGGAGCAAGCGGCGGAGGGTTACAACTCTGCGACAACGGCCTCTTTTTGCCTTCTACCCCTCACCGGGGCGGCTTAACTGCTCCCATGCCTCCGCGCCGCGATGCGATGGACAAGGCCTTCTCGGCCCTGCACCTGCGTCTGCTCGCCGTCCAGCGACGCTTGCTCGCACAGGGAAGGCCCGCCGTCGTCCTCGTCGGCGGCAACGACCGCCTCTCCGCCAGCGCCTTCGCCAACCGCCTGCAGGAGTGGTTCGACGCACGCACCATCGGTTTCTGCGCCCCGCTCGACGGTGACCCTTGCCTGGGCGGGCGGCCGTTCCTCTGGCCCTACTGGGTCCGCATGCCCGCCAAGGGGCGCGTGCTGGTCGTGGTCGGCGACTGGGTGACGCGCACCGCCGCGCATGCCGCGCGTGGCCAACTCTCCCGCGCCGACCTGCGTGTCCGGCTCCGCGCCATCCGCCAGTTCGAGGAGACGCTCCTCGCCGACGGCGTCGCCTTGGCCAAGCTCTGGATCAACACGCCCCGCAAGTCCCTCCGTCGCCGCCTCCGCGATGCCGAGGACACCGAGGCCGAGGGCTGGGTCGTCGCCGACGACGACCTCCTGCTCGCCGATGGCAAGGGCGCGGCCCTCGCCGCCGAGTGTCGCCGCCATGCCTCGCCGCCCGGACATGCTTGGCACAAGGTGCCCGGCGCCGAACCCAAGCGTCGCGACCTGCTCGCGGGGCGCGCGGTCGTCGACCAGCTCAGTCGCAAGCCCAGTCGCACGCGTGACGCACTGCGCCCCTCCCGCCTCCGACCTCGCGGTTTGCTCGACCATGTCGTGCACCGCGAGATGGATCGCGAGGAGTATGGCCCGACCATGCGCAAGTGGCAGGCCCGGCTCGGTCGCCTGACCCGTCTCGCCGCGAAGCGCGGCGTCCCTGCGGTCGTCGTGCTCGAGGGGCCCGATGCCGCGGGCAAGGGTGGCGCCATCCGCCGGCTCTGCGCGCAGCTCGATGCCGGGCTGGTCCTGATCCACTCCACGCCCGCGCCCACACCCGACGAGAAGGCCCGCCATTACCTCTGGCGCTTCTGGACCAAGGTGCCCGCCGCCGGTCACCTCGCCATCTTCGACCGGTCCTGGTACGGACGGGTGCTCGTCGAGCGGGTGGAGGGCTTTGCCAAGCCCGCCGAGTGGCAACGCGCCTACGCCGAGATCAACGCCTTCGAGGCCGAGCTCGCCGCCGCTGGCGCCATCGTGATCAAGTTCTGGCTCCATCTCTCGAAGGAGGAGCAGCTGCGCCGTTTCCACTCGCGCGAGGACTCGCCGCACAAGCGGCACAAGATGACGGCCGAGGATTACCGCAACCGGGCGAAGTGGGATGTCAACCTGCGCGCCGCCGAGGACATGGTCTCGCGCACCGACACGCCGCACGCCCCTTGGGTCGTGGTGCCGGCAGATGACAAGCGCTCCACCCGCGTCACCGTGCTGCGCGCCGTCACGCGCGCGCTCGCCGACCGGCTGGAGCGATGAACTTCCGTCCCGACGTCTTCCTCGCCGCGGCCCGCGGCCATTGTCCGGCATGCCGAGAGCGCATGCCGGCCTCGCCACCCTGGGACATCGCCCCGGCCTGCGATCACTGCGGGCTCGTCCTGCGCCGCCCCGGTGGGTTCTTCCTTGGTGCGCTCGTCTGGAACTACGGCCTGATCGCCTTCGGCGGCATACCCGTCCTCACGGTCCTCACCTACGGACTGCATTGGCTGACCTGGAAGCAGGCCGCTTGGGCCGGCGTCGTGCTCGGGCTCTCCCTGCCGTGGCTCATCCATCGCCTCGCATGGAGGCTCTGGATCGCGAGTTACTACGCCTTCCTGCCGGAATTGCTCGAGGTCGACCGGCGCTCAGACTCGCGCAATCGAGTCTGAGCGGGCTTCCCGCTTGCGACTCTCCCGCTTCCTGCTCGGCCGAGGCCGCTCAGATCAGCCCGAGCTGCATCTTGCCATCCTCGGAGATCATCGTCTGGGTCCAAGGCGGGTCCCAGACGATCTCGACGATGGCCTCGTGGGCGCCGGGCACCGCCAGCATGCGGTTGCGCGCGTCCTCCGCGATGATCGGGCCCATGCCGCAGCCCGGGGCGGTCAGGGTCATGGCCACCTTGACGCTGTGCTTGTCGTCCTGGCCCTCGATCGGGGAGACGGTCAGGGAATAGACGAGACCGAGGTCCACGATGTTCACTGGAATCTCGGGGTCGAAGACGGTCTTGAGCTGATCCCAGAGGGCGGCCTCGGCGGGAGGTCCCTTGTGGCCGGGGTGCTCGGCGGTGCCGCGGGAGCCGTTGGTGTCGGTCGTGCCCTGGCCCACGGTCGCCTCGGTCGGGGCCTGCTCACCCAGGGCGTCGGCGTCGACGCCGTTGATGCGGAACATCCCGGTGTCGCAGACCACGGTGAAGTTGCCGCCGAGGCGGTGCGTGATGGTGACCTTGGTCCCGGCCGGGAGCACGGCGGGCTCGCCCGACGGGATGACCGTCGACTGCACATCGCGCGCGAGCGTGCGGTCGTGCGGGCCGGGCGCATGGCGCTGGGACTGCGTGGAGGGATCGTCGGACATAATTCTGTGAGGATGGAGTTTAGAGGGAAGAGGTCAGTGGAAGGCGTGTCGAGGCGGCGGGTCTTCCTTTGATGACTTTACTTTGTCCTCTGGAATTTGCTTTGCAGGCGTTGGCGGAGCACCTCGGCGAGGCCGGCATGGGCGACCTTGCCGACGATCTCCTCGAGGAACCCGAAGGCGAGGAGCTCCTGCGCGGACTCCAGCGGGATACCGCGGGCGCGGAGGTAGAAGAGCTCGGCGGGGTCGATCTGGCCGGTGGTTGCCCCGTGCGAGCACTTCACGTCATTGGCCTCAATCTCGAGTCCGGGTAGCGAGTTCGCCTCGGCGTCCGGGGAGAGGAGTAGGTTGCGGTTGGTCTGGTAGGCATCGGTCTTCTGCGCGTCCGGCGCGAACTTAATCAAGCCCGAGACGATAGTGCGCGCCTTACCGAGC
>Ga0129333_10006889_pt1 | contig 10755 bp, 8 predicted proteins | sample CPB6_08_DNA_FD_94474 | JGI IMG/M metagenome (GOLD analysis project Ga0129333, IMG submission 94474) | Freshwater to marine salinity gradient microbial communities from Chesapeake Bay, USA - CPBay_Sum_0.6_0.8_DNA | ecosystem: Environmental > Aquatic > Marine > Coastal | place: USA: Chesapeake Bay...
GGCACAGCCGGTGCGCCAGTTGTGGAATACAACAAACGCAATCAGTACAACGGCGACCCCAATGACACCAGTCAACGACCAGAGTTTGAACCCCTAAGGGATGCTTTATTACGCCAGGGTTTGTTAAATGATCCGGTTCGTGGTATAACCAGCGCCAGCGCCCGACGGCCAGACCCCATCAATAATGCCTATGGTTTTTTAACTCCCGGCGGCAATCAAGTTGTATTTGATGACGATCCCAGCAACAGCTTTATCCGTTTGCGAACCCAACAAGGAGCTCAAGTTCTTGTAAACGACAGCACAGGTTGTGTTTACATGAACAGTGTAGATGGAAAAAACTGGGTGGAACTCAGTGCAGGAGGTGAGATTGACATCTATGCACAGGCTGATATCAGTATTCGCAGTCAAGGCAGCGTGAATTTACGTGCAGATTTGGATGTGAATATTGAAGCTGGCCGCAGCATCTACATGAAGGCTAGAGATGAACAAGCAGGTCCCATACCCGAAATAGCTATTTTGCTTGACCCCACCAATGCCGGAAACTTGATTATTGGCCAAGAACAATATACCTATAATGGAAACTGGCAAAGTTCCAGCACTGGGCAAATCAGTAACACATCAGTTGTGTTTACAGATGGTCTTGTTGTGGAGTTTCGCAGGGATGAAGATATTGCCAAAAATCTCATAAGCTATGCAGTAAGTGGTGTGAACAAAAGTATTGAGTTAACGCCTACGCCATCAAGTTCCACTCCCAGTGGAGGTGGCGTAATAAAAATGGAATCTGTAAAAGAGTTCCATGTGTATGCACAGCAGAACATGTATATAAGCAGCTTAAAACAAATCCACACCAGTGCTGGCACTGACATGCTGCAAACTAGTTTTGGTAATTTCAGCAGACGCAGCAACGGCTATATAAGAGATTTTGCCAGTGGCGACTTTGGGGTTTTAAGTGCTGGAGGGTATACCCTGCAAGCTCCGCGAGTGGATATTAATGGTCCCGCACCGGGTGTTGGGGCAACAGCCGCAGTTGCCAGCACACCGGTGGATTTAAATCAAAAAGACATGCAAATCATAACTGATGGACAGTTTAGATATATTTTGATCAACACCATTATGCCACGTTTGCCCTATCATGAACCCTACACAGGACACAGTGCCAGAGTTTTTGGTCTCAACGGCAGCATTGAAGTGGGAAGTAACGGAGGTTTGCGTGCAGGTCAAATTATTCCCGGGCAAGAAAAACCACTGGATATAATTGGCAGCCCCCGAGAAGGACAGCCTGCCGGACGCTATAGTGGTCAGGGATATGATGAAAAAGGCAATCCCATATACAAATATGAAGGTAGCAGCGGAGATTTGGCCGCCGCCGCAAGTTATCGTAGCTCCAGCAGTCTTATCGAGTTTATCAAGCGCCATGAAGGTTTGAAATACAGTGTTTACAAAGATCCCGTAGGCAAGCCCACTGTGGGATACGGACATTTGGTAACACCACAAGAACAAGCCAGTAACAGTGTGCTTATTGGGGGAGTTAATGTCCCTTTGAGCCGACCTTTGACCCAAACTGAAGTGGATACACTGCTGCGACAGGATTTAGACACAAAAGCTGAAGTTTTTGTGAGAAAGTTTGTGAAAGTGCCTATCACACAAAGTCAATTTGATGCTTTAACAAGCTTTACTTTCAACTTGGGTGGCGGACGGCTACAAAAAAGTGACATCTTGGAACAACTAAACAAAGGCAACTACAGCGAAGTACCCAATCGGTTGTTGCAATATGTTTATGCTGAAGGCAAACTGTTACGAGGATTGGTCACACGGCGTGAAGCCGAGGCCAGCTGGTTCCGCGGCAAGCCAGTAACAGGTGCTTGATGCCCGTTACTGGCTTGCCTATGTTACCAACACTTGGCCCATTTATCCATGCGCCAGTCGTTGCAGGGTTTAAAATCACTGAACGCCTGGGGATTGGCAGCTAGTTCACGGCGTCGTTCATTGTAAACTTCCACCAACTTGCCACGGCAGTTGTTGGTATTCTTGCATTCATGATAGGCTTTCCATACGCTGTTCCGGCACATGTTGTTGCCTCCGCACTCCTCCTGGAACTTCCAGGTAAGTCGCCACAGTCTGTCATGTTCATGCTTGCTGATATAATAGGGGGACTGATGAGTGAAAATACTTACTTCACGAGGATTGGCCCCAGTAAAGTTGCCCACAATAGCAATAGGCCAAGCCACAAAGCCCAGGGTAATAGCTAGACCCACATGCCCCAGGGGCTCGTAGATATTATACAAACACCATGTCAAATATCCCAAAAACGCCACCGAGGGTATAATTCCCAGAAAGGGCAAAATTCCTTCAAGAGCATGGCGTTCCTTTCCCTGCTGCGCTGTTGCCTGTTGGGCAATATCAGCCCAACTGGGCTCAGCCCACAACAGGATAACCACAGCGCCCAAGATGATTGGCAAAATCTTTTTCATGTTTGTGCTCACGGATCAAAAGTGATAAAAGGTCCAAAATAGTAGTTGATTGGCGCAAACAAGGCCAAAAAAACCACCCAGATAGCCACAAGTACCAGAATAGGAAATCCTACAACATCAAAAAATCTCAGTAACCCGGGAAGTATGAAAAAGATAAAAAACAGTGCAAGCAGCATCGAGAGAACACTCCGGAAAAATTAAGAAATCTGCTGCTGACGGCAGGTACAAACTCGCCTGCCAACAGGATCAAGGCTCACTTGCCCAGCTTCAAGTCCGCCAACTCGCGGTTTGCGCCACCATCCACCACCGCGTTGGCCACTTCAGCCTTGGTCATGATCAGTTCGCCAATCTCTTCTTCCACAGTGCCCTCAGCCACAAGATTGTAAACGGTGACGTTGTCCTGCTGTCCGATGCGATGCACGCGATCCGCAGCCTGAATGAGATCACCCGGGGTCCAAGGCAGCTGAAGAAACGCACAAGCCCTGGCCGCAGTAAGGGTAATACCAAAACCCGCGCTGGCAATATTCAGAACGATCACCTGCACATCATTGCGAGACTGGAAATCCTGTGCAGCCTGGGCACGCTGCTCCAAGCTAACACCTCCGCGAATCACTCGCACGCCAATACCCGCCGCTGCGAGACGTTCGGCCACTTGATCAATCATGCGCTGATGATGCGCAAACACCACAAGCTTTTCGCCCTGCTCGACAAAGTCCATGATCCATTCCACGGCGTTGTCCAGCTTGGCATATGCAGCAATCTCACGGCACTTGCCCAGCGCCACGATTGCCTCGTCGCTGTTGGCAGCATTGCCGCCATGCCGCACCAGGGTTTCCATGCCCTGCTTCCAAGCCCCATTACCCTCAAAAGCCGCTGCCACCGCATCATACTCGGCGCGATCAAACTCCAAGGGCACAGTGACAAAAGTCTTGGGCGGCAGATCCCGGAGAACATCCTGCTTGCGGCGGCGCAGCATGCAAGTTTCCAGCAACAGGGCGTTGAGCTCTGCCTCGTTGCTGCTGCCAGAAAAATCCCAACCCCAACGGGTTTTATGGGCATTGCAGAACTTGCTAGCAAAGTTGAAGAAATTTGTGAACTGAGGCACCCAATCCGCCAGCGTGTTCACAGTGGTCCACAGCTCGCTGGGACGATTGAGCATGGGCGTGCCTGTGCAGAACGTCACATGAGGCACAGCCTCATGCACACGACGAAACTGGCCACGCTGCCGGGGAATTTCCTCACGTCCTGTCACCAGCCGCAAAAAAGCCTGCGTACGCTGGGCCTTGGGATTTTTGATCTTGTGGCTTTCGTCCGCAACGACATAATCGTATTTTTGCGCTTCCAGCGCAGCCAGATTGCGAGGGACAATGTCGTAATTGATCAGAGTTACGTCATAGCCCGGCTCAGGCACACGGCTGAAGGAAACGTGAGGCCACTGCGCCTTGAGCTGTGCCTGGCGCTTTTTGCTGGGCACAAAGCCCACAATCAGCACGCTGAGCTGGTTGCCCAGCATGAGCGTGATTTCCCGCCGCCAGTTCAAGAGCAGGGTCTTGGGCAGCACTACGAGCATGGGAAAGCGACGATTTTGCCAGGCATAAGCCATGACCTGCGCGGTCTTGCCCAGCCCAGGCTCATCGCCCAGCAGCACATTGCCGTCCCATCGCTCAAGATACGCCACGCCCTGCGCTTGGTACGCCTTGAGCTTGAAGGCAAAGCCCGGAATATCGCAAGCCTGGGTGTTGCTGTTCAGCACGTCAACCAACGCATCAGGCACAGGCATGCGATGCTTGACACACATCTGATACACTTTACGGGCGTTGGGCACTGTGGCAGAAACGTGAAGCATTTCAAGCTCCGTGATGCACTGTAGTCATATATAGCACGGGTGCGAAAAACGTCAACCAAAAAAATGCCTGTATGCAGACAGCCTCATGATAAAATCCTGCCAAGATCAGCAAAAACAACAGCTTAGGAGGCAAACCTACTGTTGTAAAATCAATAACTTAGCGATTTTCACGCTCTGTCGTGCTGTTCGTGATGGAATGTGCTAGTTGGGCACGTTGATAGCGGGCACAAGTTTGTCTGGAAAACGGTTGACAGCTTGGGTTAACATGCTATAATGCCCCTACAACGCAAAGGAGTTACGTGCATGTGCTACAACATCCAGCTCAGCCGCACCCAAATCCTTGCCATCTGCACTGCCCTTGAGCAGTGCCCGCCGCAGATTGCACCCAACCACACTGCTGTCAATGCATTTGAGCTGCAAAATCTCAAGACCATGTTTGAGGACACTCTCCAGGAGCCCGAGGGCAGCCAGGTGCTACACGGTTTCACCGTGTAGCACTAAGCTACTGAAAAAGCTTGCAAAAAAGTGGTTGACACAGACAGCTAGCATGCTATAATGCCCACATAACGCAAAGGAGCGCATGATGCAGAACTGGCGTGTTGACCCCTCTGCACCTCAAACTGTTGAGGGCATGATCATGATGCTGGCTGGTGTGTGCGATGGTGCACGCCAGCATGATGGGCAGGGCTTTTCGGGTGCGGACACTGAGTTTGGTCACAGCCTGGCCCAGCGTGCCCAGCAGGGCAGGCCTTACACTGTGAAGCAGGCGCAGGGTGCGCTCAAGCTGGTCAACAAGTACCGGCGGCAGTTGGGCGGGCCTGCTGTGGTGCAGGCTTTTCTGAGCAATCCTGTATTTCGCATGCAACCGCTTGATCCCGCCGCCCCTGCTTCCGCCGCTAGCGTCCCAGCTAAAACCCTTGATCGTGAGCTTGTGAGCCGGGACAAGCTGGCAGTTTTCAAGTTTCGTTATGATGCTGAGCTGGTTGCAGCCCTGAAAACGATTCGTGGTTCGCATGGCGACAAGCGATTTTACGCAAGCTGGGACCCGCAAGGCAAAGTGTGGACTGTGCCGGTCAACCCCACTAGCATATGGCTGATTATGGACGTGGCCGAACGTTTCCGTTTTTCCGTGGAAGAGCGGTTTAACGAGTATGTGCGCAAGTTGCGTATAAACACCGATGACAGCCGCATGATGCTGGCTCTCAACGGCGGACAGAACATTGTTGTTGATGATGGCATGATTACTATTGCCATTGCAGATCCTGCTATTTTCAAGGAGTTCCAAGATGCACTCGCTTCCTGAAGGTTTTGACCGTGAGCTTCTCAAAGAAGCTTTCCTGGATATGCCCACGCCACACGGTGCTATTTTTGATGACATGCGCAGGTGGTGTGGCAAGTGCCTTGTGCCTGTGCGAGGCTGCGAGCCTGTTGTTGGCAACTCCTGGGCTGACAAGATTTGCCCACAATGCACGGCAATATGGCCGGAATACACTGACTTGTATCAGATGTGGATCATGATGGAACATGACGAAGACGAGGAGGGCATGGAAGTGCTCTATATGAACTGATCATGGCCCATACCTATTTCATGGTTGTCCGACAGGACGACAATGGTTGCAGATATGCAGTAGCTGACAAACTGGACCAACGCGAGGCATGCCTGCTTGCAGATCGGCTGGCAGCTCAAGGGCACAAGCAGGCCTTTTTTGTCCACAACTGGAGCACATTGCAGGAGCGAGAGTCCTGCCTACAGGGCAACTAGACCCAGACGCTGATTAACACCAGAAACATTCACAAGTGCAGTTGGGAAACCAACTGCACTTTTCTTTTGTCCGAAATCAGGTCCAAAACTGTTATAAATATCAAAACAATATCCCAACCAGGACAGGGTGCGAACATTGCAACGACTTTTTTATGGCTACAGCACTGTGGAAACAAATGTCAAAAATCAGCAGTTTGCTGATATTGAACTTGTTAAACGAGATTTAATCAATGCATTTTATACTCGTCCCGCGGAAAGAGTCATGATGCCGGAATACGGGTGTGCAGTTTGGAACTTGTTATACGATCCTTTTGATGATGTTACCCGAGAAAATATAGTTTCAGAAGTGCAAAAAGTTATTGACGGCGACCCTCGCGTGCAAGCCAATAGCATTGCAGTGACCAGCTTTGATCAGGGAATACGAGTGCAGATGGATTTGTATTATGTCCCGTTTAGAGTGGTTGACACGTTTAGTTTGGACTTTGATCGTCGCACAGCAGAAAGTTATTAATAGAGATCCACATGGCAGTTACCCAACAACAACGTCAAAGCCAACTTTTCTACGCACAAGATTGGCGAGTTATATATCAAGCATTTACCGAAGTTAACTTTGCAGCGTATGATTTTGATACCATACGTGCTGCCATGGTGGATTATATTCGCCTGACTTATCCAGAAGATTTCAATGACTGGATAGAAAGCAGCGAGTTTGTTGCCATTATTGACCTTTTGGCCTATCTGGGGCAAAGCTTGGCTTTCCGCATGGATCTCAACACCCGAGAAAACTTCATAGAAACTGCCACACGTCGCGAAAGCATAATACGTCTTGCCAGAATGTTGAGCTACAATGCTCCTCGTGCCATGCCCAGTCAGGGTTTGCTGAAAATAACCACAGTTATTACCAACCAAGACTTGTATGATGCCACTGGACAAAATCTCAAAAATGTTCCTATTACCTGGAATGATCAAAACAATGCCGATTGGCTGGAACAGTTTATCCTGGTAGTAAACAGCAGCCTCAACAGCAACAACTATTTTGGGAATCCTGTAAAAAGTGGGATAGTAAATGGCATCCCCACGGAACTTTACGAAATGAATACCGACAACAACGGCAGCACTGTGTTTCCATATACAAGCTCTGTTGCTGGCAATAACATGGATTTTGAACTAGTTAATCCAGATTTCACTATTGCCGACAGCACAAGCATTGCAACTGCCACAAGCGGTGTGTTTTACGAACGTGCACCAAATCCACAAAACAGTTGGTATATTATCTACCGCAGCGACGGCTTGGGAAATACCAGTGCCAACACTGGGTTTTTTCTCATGTTCAAGCAAGGTCAGCAGGCATTTACAGACTATCAGCTGGATTATCCTGTTGCCAATCGTGTTTTAGACGTCAATGTAAATGGCATTAACAACATTGACGTGTGGGTGCAAAATGTAGACAGTCAGGGCAATGTGCTGAAAGACTGGACAGCGGTAAGCAGTGTAAATGGATTTAATGTCATTTACAACAGCCTGAACAAAGATGTTCGTGACATTTACAGCGTTTACACACGTGACAATCAGGGACAAGATCAAATCAGCATAAGATTTGCTGACGGAAACTTTGGTAATGTGCCCACGGGCTTTATAAGAGTAACATATAGACAAAGCAACGGTTTGGCCTATCAAATACGACCTGTTGACATGCAAAATATAAACTTTGCATTCAACTACAGTGACAATCTCAACAACACCTTTAACTTGGTAATGTCTGCAAGTTTGCAGACAACTGTTGCCAACAGCCAACTTCGCGCCAGCAATCAGCAAATACAACTGGCAGCCAGCCAAAACTATTACACACAAGATCGCATGGTTACTGGCGAAGACTACAATGTGTTTCCGCTTACTAACACTCAGGCGCTGAAGGTCAAAGCTGTAAATCGCACTTATAGCGGACAAAGTCGTTTTCTTAACATAAATGATCCCACAGGCACATATCAAAATATCAAACTGGTAAGTACTGATGGAATCCTGTACGATGACACTGGCAGCAATCGTATTGAAGTCAGTGTGGCCAACAACCAAAACAGCCTGGCTCTAGTTGCCAACTACCTACAGCCCATGCTGACAGGCAGTCAAGGTCAACAGCGTATAGCCCAGGAAGTCCGAGATTTTTACTATTATTACTATCCCCGTGCTAACTTGCAAAGTCAAGGAACAACCACCTGGACTACTGCAACCAGCAGCAGTCAAATCAGCACTGGCGCTCTGTATCAAGGCAATGTTGCACTGGCTGTTGGTAGCAATGTAGCTATTAGCAGTGTGTTCCACATTGTTACTCCTGGTTCGTTGTTCAACGTCGACAACACCTGGTATGAGGTCACTGCTGTAAATCAACAAGGGCAGGGAACCAACAACGGGCTGTTAAGCACAGGGCAAGGTGCCATTAGCATAACTCCGCCCCTTGTGGCTAACAGCCTGGGGTATCAACCTGGTGATATTATTGCCAGCTGGAATCCGCTGTTCAATACACAGGAAACACAGGATATCACCAATGCGCTAGATCGCAAAAACAATTTTGGTTTGCGATACGATTATCTCAATGCGGCATGGAAAGTGATTACCAGTGGAAACATCAATCCCGGAGCCTGGAGTTTGGCTTATAGTGGGGATACAACCAATACCAATCGCGACAGCAGTTGGTTGTTATTGGCGTCATTTACTGGCAGCACTTGGACATTTACAGCTCGAGCACAACGATATATCTTTGAAAGTGTTCGCGACGTGAGGTTTTTATATAACACTCAATACAAAACAGTGGATATCAACACAGGCGAAGTCAAACAGGACAGTATTACCATTTTGGATATCAACTCGGCGCCGCAAGATCCTGCTGTGACTACACCAGCCCCTGCACTGGGAACAGATTATCTGTGGAGAATACTGGGCCAAGACATATATCCCGATGGATATGTTGATAATACAAAAGTATACGTGTCAAGTGAAAACAACCCCCTGGGTCTGCCGCTGGATCCCAATCAATACAACACTATTGTGGATCCACAAGACATTGCACAGCGAATGATATTTTGGACTCTGATCCCCAATAGTGACGGTTATGAATACTGGCAGCCCAGAGTGATACCCACAAGCAGGATCTATACATATGCCAATCAAGTGCCAGCTGACAACGATCCTTCCTGGGTGCAGGGAGAAATGGTCTATGTAATTACCACGGAGAAATTCTATCGCTGGGTTCGCAAGGGATCAAGTGGAGAAAAGCAAGACGTAACCAGCAGATGGAAAATGAAAATTGGCCGGCGCGATCTAAAATGGATTTACAATCATTACGCACCCAATGAACAACGCATTGATCCTGCCATTATGAACATAGTGGATATCTATGTTCTTACCAACACATACAACACTGATCTCAGGAACTGGATTGCCACCAACGCGCCAGCTAGTGCTCAACCACAGCCGCCCACAAGCGAACAACTGCGCAGTGTGCTTGTGGGTCTAGAAACATTTAAAACCATGACGGATCAAATAATATGGCATCCTGTGAGATATAAAGTTATATTTGGCAGTCAAGCTCCACAAGAATTACAAGTTCGTTTCAAAGTGATCAAAGCATCGGGCACTACAGTGACTGACAACGAAGTTAAAAGCCTGGTAATAGGCAGTGTTAACGAATATTTCAGTTTGATCAACTGGGACTTTGGGCAAAGTTTCTTCTTTACAGAACTAGCCGCTTACATACATATAAGACTGGCACCAGTTATAGCTAGTGTGGTTATAACTCCTCTAAATACTCAAGCACAGTTTGGTGATTTATTTGAAATTAAATGCCAACCCGATGAAATATTCATCAGCAGTGCTCGAGTAACTGATGTGGATATTGTGCAGGATTTCACCAACGCAACACTGGGTATAACACATGGCTAAACGCAAAATAGTAGAACTGCTTCCGCAAGTCAATCAAACAGCAGCATTGACAAAGTTTTTCAATGCCACTGTGGATCATTTGTTTCAACCGGAAAACAGCGAATTTCTAGCTGGCTATGTGGGCAGTCATCCGGTTTATTATAATCCTAATACAGATTTTTATGTACCTGAACCCACCAGCGACAGAGAAAAATACCAACTTGCTCCCACAGTGGTAAGTCGAGATCCACAAACAGGCACTGTTCAGAATATCTTGTTTTATGATGATCTCCTGAACAAGTTACGTTTGCAAGGTGCAATAACTTCCACTCCCGAACGTTTGTTTAACAATCGTTACTATAGCTGGAGTCCGCCTGTTGATATTGATATGTTTTTGAACTGGAATCAATATCGCTGGGTACCGCAAGGTCCCCGACGTATAGATTTACTGGATGTAACAGATTTCTGTCAGGTCATTCGCCTACAATCCTCTTACACCTATACAGGAAGTTATGCAATAGCAAACGCTGATGGCACAGCCGGAACTCCGCAAACAGGATCAGTTGTTTTCACCACAGGATTGAAAATCAGATTTCTAGCAGATAGCCGTCCGGAATACAATGGCCATGATTGGCTGGTGTGCAATGTTGGTGAAAAAATATTGCTTGTACATGATGATTGGGCGCAAGCCGCTGAATCAGGCTTGAGAGTGCTGGTGGATCAAGGGCCACGTTATTATGTTCAAGAGCCTGGCACAGCCA
>Ga0129333_10006890_pt1 | contig 10754 bp, 7 predicted proteins | sample CPB6_08_DNA_FD_94474 | JGI IMG/M metagenome (GOLD analysis project Ga0129333, IMG submission 94474) | Freshwater to marine salinity gradient microbial communities from Chesapeake Bay, USA - CPBay_Sum_0.6_0.8_DNA | ecosystem: Environmental > Aquatic > Marine > Coastal | place: USA: Chesapeake Bay...
GCCAGTTATTGCCGGCACGGCCTTTGATGGCGTTTAGGATGGTATCAATAGTACCTTTGATTGGGTTGATTGCTTCGTTTGCTTCTTTTGAGACACGAGTTGCAGTCTTCTCTGCTTTTATTTTTTCAACGGCTTCCGGACTAAAATCCCTCTTAATCAAAGCACGAAGTGTTGGTAAATCTCTGTACATCTGGACCGCACGCATACGTTGCTCTGGTGTACCAGAAGCCAATGTTTGCATAGTCTTTATGAAACCATCAATAGTGGTATCAGTGTAGTCTTTACCTAGTTGTTGAATCAGGCTGGTCTGCAATTCCACAGATTCCTTTTCTGTGAAATCGTCTACGCCTGTACCAATCACAGGTTTTTCGTAATCAAAGGTTGCGGTTCGGGCTGTGTCAGAGTCAATCCATGCCTGAGTCAAGTCAGCAGCTTTCGCTGAATCGTTGCCAGCAGCATCGGCGATTGCATCAAGATTTGCAGCAGTCAGTTTCTTTGCATAATCTGTGTTGGTCTTAGAGAGTATTGTATTGATGACGGAAACTTTGACAGTCTTGCGTTCTGGGTTGGCTTCATTAATAAGGCTGCCAAGCGCCGGAGGAAGGCTTGCAACCCAGCCTGCAGTGTCTTTGTTTGTCTTAGCGTCACGCCAGCCCGGAGCAAGCTTGTCGAGTAGGTCGGGTGGTGTGTCTTTAAGTAATGTGTTGTACTGGTTTTGAACTGCAATGAAATCAGCCGTACCCTTGGCAAGGTCTGCTCGGACGTTTGTCAGGCGGGCTTGATTACCTTTAATCCAAGCAGCCAACTCTTTGTCTGTCTTCTCAAGTTCTGCCAGTGCTTCAGGACTTTCGAGAGCGTTAGCAATCACAGCTTTATATTCCGGCTTGGTCAACAGGTCAGAAACTCGAACCTGAACAGTACCAAACTTGACTGTATCGCCTTCTTCCATCTGCCGTTCAAGGTCATTAGCCTTCTCTTCAAGACTGGTTACACCGATTGCGCCGAGTTCAGCCAAGCGTTTACGGGCAAAGTCTTTCTGGGACTGTGAAGCTGCAGGGGATGCCAGCACGCCACGCAGCTCGTCGACGTTGACAAAGTTCTGGCTACTGTATGCCTGTAGTGCTGCTTTGACTTCTTCGAGAGTCCACTCGTCAAGCTTGTCAGCAGTAGTTTTAAGAGCTGCTGCGACTTCATTTTTATCGAAGCCAATGTTTACCCCCAGGTCGCTGACCTTCAATCCAGCCTGCGCTTCAACAGCCTTGTCCATAATCTGCTTAATGTCTGCAGTACCGGCTTGTTTGAATATACCTGTTTGGGCAAGTTTCTCAGCCAAGCTTTGTGAAGTATCAGCGATTGTCGCGGATATACCAAGCTTTTTAAGGACTTCAACAACTTTCTCTGGTGTTGCATTGCTTTGCAGTGTTGCCAAGTCATTAACCAAAGTATTCACATCAGCGTCGGCTGGTGCAACCGTGCCGCCTTTGCTTAAGGCTGCTCGCACGGCTTGAGCGTCTATTGGGTTCTTGATGCCACCTTCAGCGACTTTCATCAGATTTGTACGAATTTGTGATGCAATACGGTTGTCGAGTGAGCCAAGGCCGGTCATGGTCTGGAGTTGTGATTGAATACGACCGACGTCAAAACGAGCACGGGCTCCTCCTCGTTCAGCTTCTGCCATGACGTCTTTGGTTTCGGTACGCTCTTTCAGTGTTTCACGCAAGCTTGCACGGATTTGCTCACCAGTGCCGGACATTTTGGCAACGTCTTGAGAAGCACCAATACCGGCAGCTCCGAGTGGTGATAACGGGGCAGCTTCCATGCCTTGTTGGCGGGCGAGTTCTTCACCGCTCAACTCAGTCAAAGTTCCTGCTATTTTCGCAAGTCTAGTCCCCACTGTGCGTTACTCCTTCATAGTCTGGGCTGCTTCTTTTATGCCCTCTGTTGAGAGTCCAGCGACACGGAACGAAAGTCCCGTGACCTGGAGGGGGGTGTGCAGGCCATTATCCTGAATTTTTGTTTGGAAGTAAAGGCTCTTTGGATTACGGACTGCATATCTCAGGGTAACTTGTTTGTTTGGCGTCAAAGTTGACAGACCGTCCGGCGAGTTCGGAACGTCAAGCCTGAATGTGTCAAGCGGTAAATAGTTATCCACAAGGTTAACACCCATCGAGACGGTCGCTGAGTTGACATCGACCTGTCCTTCAGCAAGGTTTGGAATACGGTAATGCACAAGGAGATGCAAAACTCGTTTGCGAATGGCGGAGTCACCGAAGTCCAAGGCACGGAAAGTCACTGAGCCATCAATAGGTTGGCCGTCATCTTGGTAGTCGTACTTGGAGTTCTCATTGGAAACCTTGTAAACACGACCGACCGTGCTGGCAAAGTATGCGTCTTCGAGCAAGTTACACCAACCTGTTGCAGCATGGTTTGTGTAGCGGGTCCATGAGCCATACGTGTTTTTGGAATCCTCGCGGGTATAGTCATAGACCAATACATCCTGCGGGACTTTCTCGTTGCTCCGTGGAACTGAGACTTTGTACTTACGACCTACACTGTACGCATGGCCCTGCAACAAAGCGAGCTGGGATTTGTTTATACCTTCACGCCACAACCGGTCGATGTACGACCCGATTGGTTCGACCGTCAAGGAGCGTGTCAGGCGGTACAAGCCGGCTTCGTTTGCAAACATCAAGCCTTCACGGGTTGCAGCAATCGAGTATGGGGCTGTGCAACCAAGACCGTTAGACTCAATTTGTTGGGCCTTACGACTTGTCGGGTCAACAATGTAGATTGAGTTAGACTTGAAGACAATCACGGACGAGCTCTTCAAGGCTGCACTAAATGTCGATTCCGAGAAGAACGGGAACACACCGGTAATCTCTTGACCATCTGCAGGGTTAACGTCGACAATTGACTCGGACTGGGTCGAGCTAATATCGAACGGCCGGTCAAAGACTTCAGCAAAGTTCGGGTACGAGATGACAACACGAGACGGAAACTTGTTGGTGACAGCGCCGATGGTTGTCTCGGCCGGTGCGACTGCTTGACTTACTTTGACTCCATTACCGTAGTATTCCACATTCCCAAGAACAGCCGGCATAACCAACTCAGGTGTCGTTTTGAGGCTGTTTTCCGGGAAGTGAATTTGCAAGGTCTGACCACCGAGGTCATAACCGGCATTCGCGTAACACCATGGTGCAGACGTAATAGACTGACTGAAGTTGATGGCGTTCGAAAGGCGTAACAACACACGGGCTGCGACTGGGTAGATGTTCTCATTATTGGCGTTGTTCCAGTTATAGTTACGGTCTGTCCCAAGATAGACTGGAAATGAGTTAGGACCTTTGGAAAGAATACTGCACTGCAAGAGTTTGCTTGGGTAGTAGTAATGCCGGACTGTGTAAGAGTCATTACTTCCTGCGGTATTAGCTACCAACACCTCGTAGTAATCTGTCCCTGGTTGTGCTTGATTTGCGGCTAATGAATAAGTATTTGTTGCAATATCGTACACCAGTTTTTGTCCAACCGTCCAGTTTGTATTAGCCGTAGTGATTTGCAATTCTGTCCACACTGGAGGAGCACCAAGCTGAACTGTTACTTGGGTTACGTTGGTTCCGCCGACTGTAACTTTATGCCAACCGGAAGCAGAAAGATTCTCACGTATACCCATTGTGTCATGCAACAAGTACAACCATTCTCCCACAACAAAGGTGCCTGCAGCAGACAAAGTCATGGTAAACGTGGAGTCATTGTTGATTGCGGCAGAAATGACCTGCAGTCCATTGGTTTGCAACTCAAAGCCAATATCGTTTACCTGAGACGAACCATCCTTTCTTAGGTAAAACACTTTGTCATCAAAATCCGACAACACAGGGTTACCGACAATGTCAATCTTGATTTTTGGGTCATCTTGGATGTTTGCAAGAATAAGGCTGTTGTTTGCAACAGTTACATACTTTGCCTGCGGTGGTTGAGAAAGTCCCTGACCAATGCCAGAGCCTTTCAAGGCGGTAGCAACAAAGTCATCAGGCTGAGCAGGAAGTGCCTCATCCGAAATAGTATCAACAATATCGATGTATGGTTTTGTTGTGTCGAATGACAGTAATTTTTTATAGATTGAATAGAATGGTGCGACTGAGTTACGCTTGGTCCGGTAAACCTCAATATAGACGCGCTTGTAGTTCAGCTGCTCAAACTTCGGCAAACCAATAAGGCGTAACCGTATGGCAGCAGACTGGGTCAGCGAAACAAGGAACTCATTTGAGCCGGTTGCAGCTGAGATGACGTCATTGTCATTTTCGTCACGGGCGTACAGGCGGAAGTAATAACGATAAGTATTTGGATTGACCCAAGTAATTATGGCATCGTTGCTGCCAACTGCAATTTGTTGGTTTAGAACAATGTGATAGTTGCCAGTACTTAGTAGTGTTTTTTCTATGACTGTAAAAATTGTGAGCTGACCACCAGTGAAGTTACCACTGATAGTCAACCTATCTCCGACAGTAAACCGTCCAGCATCGTTTGGCGGGACTACAATTATGACTTGGTCAGCTGTTACGCTGACTGTGTACGTACTTACGGCAGGCACGATAATCTTACCAGAGAATCCAGTATCCACGGCTGCAAAGATTTGGGGCTGCCAGCGAATCAGACCGGACCGGTATAGACTGACCCCGTCGTACTTCAACAGGTGGTCATTATAGTTTGCAAAGTACATGTTGTCCTGAGCCATGACGGACCGGACGAATGGCTGATTTGTGAACGGACTGGTCTCGAAGTGCTTGACCCGGGCTGGGCTACCAGTCGGGTTCTCAAGTGGGAACCAACGGAGCGGAACACTGATGGTCAGCAGGGAGTTTGGGTCATCGGTGAACTCGTCCTCGTACCCCAGCTCAATCGTCCGGCCAGAGATTCGTGGTCCCGCAAAAGAGGTAGGAGTAGACGTATCTTTAACATTGCTAGAGTCTAGCGTAATTGTTGCAGTATTCGGTAGGGCCTTAACCTTGTATTCCCCACTGAACCGTCCAGCTGAGGAGAGTAGAATCCATTGTCCAACCGAGAACGGAGAGGAGTCTACATTGGTGATAGTTGTTTCACCGAGCTCACCGTCAACCTCAACCGTAATACCAGTTATGTCTGCCGAAACCAGTCGTTGAATCCTGTGGCGTCTTTCCCGGTCAGACAGCTGCAGCACATCACCGACAACAAAGTTCTCAAAGGGTGAGCTGTTCGGGTTGTTGACGTCACGAACCTGTATCAACCGGCCAACTTTGCGGACCGTGTAAATCTGGCCTGCGGGGAACGAGAAACGCTCTCCAACACCGGTAAGCCATGAGGTATTGCCGACCGTGGAAACGCACGACAGCGAGCCTGAAAGCCCGCTTGGGAAGGCATCCCCTTCTAGCACGTCTCCGTAGTGCAAACTGTAGACTGAATTGCTTGGTGCTGTGAATTGAACTTTGTCCGTGAAACAACCTGCCTCACCAACACCGTCCTCATCGTAGTCAGCCGTTATTACGTTCGGGTTCATCACGTCGAAGGTTAGCGTATCGGCCTGTTCACTGAACGCCATGATAGCCCATTCACCCCGATGAACTTTCTGCGAGGCTCCCTGAATGGTCAAGCGGTCATGCTGCAGGTCAACACCGCTGCCTGCTCCGGCGGAGGTGCGACTGGGTGTGCTGACCACAACGCGAATCCAACCAGTGCTGGCTTGGTAGGCAATGCTGACAATGTTAGCCCAGCCTTCCGAGCCACCAGTGAAGTTGTAACTCTTGCGGTCACGACCTGCTGAACCGAACAGCGGTCCGACATTGGCCTGCACGGCTACACTTGTTCGCAACAGTGGTTGCCGGCTTGGCAAGCTTGCGTGAACAACAGCCTTGAACAGGTTCCAACCAAGGCCGGCAATCAGGTAGTTTTCACCTTCGGATTTGTACGAGTCAATGTGGGTAACCCAGCCAGCTCTGTTTGGCGTTTCAGGGTAGAGCACACTGTGGTCCAAGCCGTAAAGGCAAAGCTGGGGTGATAGGTCAATTCCTGTACTGCCAGCATCAGTAACACTCAGTTTGTTTGTCCGCACGCTTGCCCGTTCCCAGACAATCTTGACTGGAATGTTGTTACCAGTGTAGTTCTGGAAACTGATTTGGGCAATCTGGTCTTGGATTTTGATACTGTCTGGCCAAACACGCAGGTATGAACTTGGGCCGGTCTGCTCATAGACTTCCATGAAAGCAAAGTCTGCAGCGACAGGAATGTTCAAGGTAGTTGTTGTACCTGTTTTTGCAGTACGACCGGCAGCAACATCAATTTCTGGTACTGCTCGGATGACGACACGAACGTCAACTAAGGCTTGTGTAAAGCTGACCGTGATAGTCGAACCACTCACAGTTACGTTTTCGGGGTAAATCTCAAGTCCGGCCGATGTGTAGTACCGGGTGATATAGTTCTGGGTGTTGAGCTGGTGGGTTGCTTGGTCGATGGAAAAGACGTGCTTGCCACCAACCAATGCTGTACTCTTGTTACCAGCCCAGCTTTCACCAGCGAGCGTAGAATGGTTACGCAGGTAGACAAAGCATTTGACCTGATTTGGCTGGCCTTCAATCGACCCGATACTGACGTCAAACGTACTTGGGTTGACAGTGATGGCATCCGCGTAGACAATTTCGTTGTTCTTCGTGCCTTCAGTGTAGTTCCATCCCAAGCCGACAAACAAGTCACGGGTGGTTGCACCGACATCTGCAGCTTGCAAAGTTGTTGGCGTACCAAGAACAACACGAGGGTCAACCACAAATGCAGGATAGTAATAGGATGCTGCAGTCGTAGCTGGTTTGAGGGTAGTTGTACCGTACAGGATAACAGGGCTGGACTTCAGGGTTGAGAAGTCAATCGCAGCTGTTCCACCTTCGAGCTCATCGAAGTATAGAAAAAGTTTTCCATCGATGGTACGCTCAGCCTTGGCCACCCGAAGAGGAAGGGAGCCAGCATAGGCTTGGTATCCCTTTCTCTTTTCAACATACCCTTGGGCGTTCGGGTCCATGTTCTCGAGATTTTCGACAAATGAAACCGGGACTGCGTCTTCTGCGGCAAGCTTATTGATGCCCGAGGAAAAGTCTTTTTCAATGACGGTCTGATAATTAGTAGCCATAGTCCTGCTCCCTTATGCGTAGGTGCTGCGCTTCCCAAGCAGTTTGGCAGGTTAGGCGTGGGCTGTCTACCCACGAGGCAGGTAATTCAGGGGTCGGCCACCAGCCGGATGGAACCGGGACCGGGATTGGACTCGTTCGTAACTTGGCCGGTTTGCCCAGCTTCGTTCGACCGTTTGCTCCAACTCTTTCTTGATGGCTACACCGAGCTCGGATGCTTCACCCAGTTTACGACGGAGCTCAGCTTCCGCAAAGGCCACGATGTAGTTTGACAGGGGCTTGCGAAGGACTGACAGGCAGGAGCCAAACACAGGGCAGATGTAGTCGTCTTCTTCGACAGTCGCTGGCAGGGTTCCGACAAGCTTGCGGTCTTGAACAGTCGACCGGACCGGGACTGCCTTGAACGTGATTTTCTTACCGGTGATGCTCTGGATTTGCAGGCTGGCTTTGATGCGGCCGGTGTTCTTGTCGACAATGTTGACAAACGCTTTTTGGTCGTCAACGGTTGTGTCAAGGTTTGACCCAACATCGTCAATTGTGATGTAGCTCTTGTCAGGTCCGACTGAGGTAATACGGCCTTGCTCAGGTACCAGTGATGCAGGGTCTTGTAGGTACCACAGTCGTAGGTTCCAGCCTTGTGCGGCTGGGACAGGAACAAAGCGAATCTTGTTTTGATAGGTCGCGTAGTACGTTGGCACAGGCTGCTTGCCCGGGCTTTCATACGTTGAGATGTCGGCAAAGCTAATGCGAGCGATGTCGTGGTAGATACCGCCTTTGTAGACTTCGACTTTGAGTAGCCGGTCTTCGAAGCAGTCTTCGGGTAGTTCGTACTCGGCCTGCCCGTCAACCTTGTCAATGAGTGCATAGGTCAGAAGTGGTGATTCATATTGCCGGGCCAGAATAGAACAAGCTTGGTCCTGACCACGGTTTAACGCGGCCAGAATCTCGTCATCACCAATGGCAGACGTATTGTCCTCACCAATGACTTGGCGGACTTCTTCAATCAACCGGTTTGTGGTCAGGCGTCGTTGTACTGCCATGGATTACGCCATCGGCTTTTTCTTGCTTGGTGAAACAATCTCTTCTTCTGGCATCTCAGGTTGTTCTTGTCCACCTAATTCCAGTCCACGTTTTTTAACTTCAGCAAGCAGTTCTTCGTCGGACAGCTTTGCGAGTTCACCTACGGCGACTTCCTCGTCCGCTTCGCTTTCGCTCGCGAGGGAGCCCTCGTCTGGTGACTCGGTCTCGTCTTCTTCTTCACCGATTTCAATTTCGATGCCGGCTGGCTTGGCCATCTCTTCTTCTTCGCCTTTGCCGTACTTTTTGCCGGGAAGTTTGTCTTTGAGTTTGTCCATCATTGCCATTGCTGAGTCTCCTTATTTCTCGAGGTCACGCAGACGCTCTTCATGGTCTTTAACTTTTTCTACGAGTTCTGTCAACTTGATTGATTGCACGGAGAGTTCTTGACGAATGCCGGACAGCTCTTTGCTGACCAGGTCAAGTTTGCTGGCAAGCGAGTCGATGCCTTTGTTTGCAAGGTCGTATGCTCCGTAAAGGACAAGGACTGCAATAATCAGAGCAGAAGCACGGGATTCCAAAGCTTTGGTAAGCGAGGAGAGCGATTCTTTGACCATGGCCTGTCCTTTCCTTTGAGGGGGTACTCGGAGCAGTTTAGCCGGTCAGTCAAGGTTTATCTACAGGGAGATAAATAAAATCTACCAGGCTGGCTTACGGCACGCCCAGTATCCAGCTTTAAATTTGTCTTTCTTTTCGTCGCAGTTATGTCTGTCACGGAATGCTTTGCGTCGGCCCGGTTCATCTGGCCTGTTTGGCATTGAAGCATCTCCATAACGGACAATCTTTTCTTTGCCGTCCTTACAGGCTTTGACTTTATAGTCATGCTTTCCGTCGTTTGCACGGGTCGGCTTGTTGCATGGCATTCTGTCTTTCATGGATTTGACGCTCATTCTGCACTCCCGGTCGCTCACTTCGTTCACTCTGGGGCGTCTGGTCAGCCGCCGTACTTCTTCACTAACCAGTCCACACCGTTCTTGATTGCTGTCCCGGGGTTACGGTAAAACCCGGCCCGGATAATCAGAACAACCAAGTCAGCCAGCAGGACCATGACAAAGTCTTTGTACTCTTCCTCGGACAAGGTCTGGCCGTGGGACTGAATGTAGTTAAAACAATCCTTTGCTTTGACAGCAACCCGTTTTTCGTGCCGTTTCTGTCGAAGATTGATTACATTTGAGTCACTCTTATCCGTCACAGCTTCACTCCCGGGACAGCAGTTTGCATAAGAATACCACGTCCCAGCCCATCGAGTCCAGCCATGCCTTCTCCGCACTATCTCTTTCCCACGCCCATTGATGACCCTGTCCGGGCTGGACGTTCATGCTGAGCACGGTTTGGGCGGCCAAAGTGTGACGACCTGCCAAAAACAGGAACCAAGGGTTGCCGGAGTCACGGTCAGCCAGTATTCTGGGAACTCCGGAAGACTGACCAAGAAGTTTGCAAATTAAAGCTTTGACGGACAGAAGATGACACTGGTAGCCGAGCGGGGTAACCAAGGCCGAAGCAACCTCGAGGGCAGCAAACAGCCAGCCCGGCAGCCAGTCCTTCTTCAACCGGCCAGCGCAGCCGACAGCCTTCGCGACTTGGTTGGTCAGGTAGGTCATCTGGGGAGTGAGGGTGCAGCGCCGGTCGGAGGCTTTCTCACAGAGGCAGCCGGTCCGGTTGATGTAGCCGATGAGTCTGTCAAGCGGGGCCGGGTCTCGCGTGACAAGAGTCCACAGAAGAACACCGAGGAGCATATCTTTGGAGAACGCGTCTTCCTCGCCAGACAAGGCCAGCCGGTCAGGACTACGAGCAGGCCGACCGTCCTCGGCGATGCACTCTGGAACGTACCCCCGCGCTTCCTCAATGCCGGCGAAAGTCAGGAGGGCGTTGAACAGTACACAGTCGCCTTGGCTGCTAGGCTCTTGACCGGCCTTAGCAGGAAAACCCAGCCGGGTGTTACACCACGGCCGGGCTTTGTCGGAGAGTGTGCGGAGTTGGAGAGAGTACATCAGGGCTGTACCTTGAGCGCAGCTACCTCGGCGCGAAGTGTCTCGATTTGGGCTTGCTGCTCTTGGATGGCTGCTGTCAAAAGTGCGACTAACTTGGATGGGTCGATACCCTGTACTTTAATGGAGCCATCTTCATTAACCGCATCTTTTTCACCAACAACCGCTTCCGGACAAACCTCTGCAAGTTCATGTGCAATGAAACCTTCGCTTTGTGAGTCGTCGACTTTCCATTTGTATGTACAAGGCTTCAATGCGCTAACGCGGCTAAGAGCATTAACTAAAGGCTGAACATCTTTTTTCAAGCGATAGTCTGAAGTTGTTGAATAAGTGACCGCACTTGCGCCGTTCTGAACAATTTTGCCCATTTCGGTTGTATCGCTTTGGAAGTAACAAAATGTTGCTCCTGACCCAGTAGTATTGACGGCTGTTAAGTTTGTTGCACTTGTGCGAACCCGGATTCCTGTTAAAGCGCCGGCCTCAATTCCTACTTTATATAAACCACTATTTGTCTGCCCCACCAGCAAGTTCCCGCTGGCGTCGA
>Ga0129333_10006892_pt1 | contig 10753 bp, 11 predicted proteins | sample CPB6_08_DNA_FD_94474 | JGI IMG/M metagenome (GOLD analysis project Ga0129333, IMG submission 94474) | Freshwater to marine salinity gradient microbial communities from Chesapeake Bay, USA - CPBay_Sum_0.6_0.8_DNA | ecosystem: Environmental > Aquatic > Marine > Coastal | place: USA: Chesapeake...
AAAGCCTGTTATAGGCGCATTCAAGCGCATTAAAAACGCATTAAAACTGTACTTTCTCAGGGCTTTAGCCCTACAAGTCCTACCTAACTATTCCTAATCATGAAAAAACTTGCCTTACTCAGCGTTTCCGATAAAACCGGATTGATTGACTTTGCCCAACGCTTGGTTCAGGAGTTTAATTTTGAACTGATCAGTAGCGGAGGCACGGCTCAAGCGCTGAAAGCGGCAGGTTTAGCAGTCACAAAAGTTTCCGACTATACCGGGGCTCCCGAAATTTTGGGAGGGCGGGTCAAAACCTTACATCCAAAAATTCATGGCGGCATTTTAGCCCGCCCCGATCTAGACTCCGATCGCTCTGATTTAGAAGGTCAGGGCATTGATCCCATTAGCCTGGTAGTGGTCAATCTCTACCCCTTCGAGCAAACCATCCAAAAACCAGGGGTAACCTTCTCCGAAGCGATCGAAAACATTGATATTGGTGGGCCCACCCTCCTCCGAGCCGCTGCCAAAAACCATCACTATCTGTCCGTCCTGTGCAGCCCTCGCCAATATGCTGAATATTTAGATACTCTCCAAGCCCATAACGGCACAGTTCCCCTCGCCCTACGTCAATACCTAGCCCTAGCAGCCTTTGAACACACTGCCCACTACGATCGCACCATTGCCAACTACCTTCATCAAGAACTGAACGGTTCAGATGATACGCTCCCCGATCGCTGGAGCTTAGCCGGTCAAAAAGTACAAGGTCTGCGTTATGGTGAAAACCCTCATCAAGCGGCCGCCTGGTACCAAAGGGGTACAACGCCAACGGGCTGGGCTGCGGCAGCACAACTCCAGGGCAAAGAACTCAGCTATAACAACCTTGTGGATCTGGAATCAGCCCGGCGGGTTATTGCAGAATTTGCCACGGAAGCCGATCGGCCTGCTGCTGTGGTTATTAAACATAACAATCCCTGTGGAGTTGCCCTGGGTCAGACCTTAACCGAAGCCTATCAGCGGGCTTTTCAGGCCGATGCGGTTTCTGCCTTTGGGGGCATTGTGGCCTTTAATCGTCCTATTGATACGGCAACCGCCACCGCATTAACGGAAACCTTTTTAGAATGTGTGGTAGCCCCCGGTTGTGAGCCAGCAGCCCAAGACATTCTAGCGGCAAAGAAAAACCTCCGGGTTTTAGTCCTGCCTGACCTTGTAGGCTCTCCAGAACCGATGGTCAAAACGATCGCGGGTGGTTTTTTACTTCAAGAAGCGGACTTGATCTTAGAGCAGCCCGATCAATGGCAAGTGGTCACGGAACTTCAGCCCACCCCTGCCCAGCAGCAATCTCTGCTCTTTGCCTGGAAAGTAGTCAAACACGTTAAATCTAACGCGATCGTCATTGCTGAATCTGAAGTGACCTTGGGGATTGGGGCCGGGCAAATGAACCGGGTGGGTTCAGTCAACATCGCCCTAGAACAAGCCGGGGATCGGGTCAAAGGGGCAGTTTTAGCCAGCGATGCCTTTTTCCCCTTTGATGATTCTGTACGGGCAGCGGCCCAGGTGGGGATTAGTGCCATTATTCAGCCGGGGGGCAGCATTCGGGACAAAGACTCGATCGCAGCAGCCAATGAGTTAGGTCTGGTTATGGTCTTTACTGGGGTCAGACATTTCCAACACTAGATTAGGTTTTTGATGGAATTGGAACAATTGGGCCAGGGTCTTTTTCAACTGGGTACGGGGAACGATCGCATCCACAAACCCATGATGTTGTAAATATTCAGCGGTTTGAAAATCATCGGGCAACCGTTCCCGTAGAGTTTGTTCAATCACCCGCCGTCCCGCAAAGCCAATCATCGCCTTTGGCTCCGCTAAAATCAAATCTCCGAGCATGGCAAAACTGGCAGTCACTCCTCCTGTGGTGGGATGGGTCAGTACAGGAATATAGAGTAATCGGGCTTCGCGGTGACGTTCTAACGCCCCTGAAATCTTCGCCATCTGCATCAAACTCAGCATCCCCTCTTGCATCCGTGCCCCTCCAGATGCACAAACAATGACCACCGGAAGCTGGGCTTGGGTTCCCATTTCAATCAGTCGAGTGAGCTTTTCCCCCACCACAGAGCCCATACTCCCCCCCATAAACCGAAAATCCATAACCCCTAGAGCCATGGGGATCCCGTCCAGTTTTCCTAAACCCGTTTGTACCGCATCTTTTAAGCCCACCTTGGCCTGAGTTTCTCGGATCCGATCGGAATAGGAGCGACGATCGTTAAAGCCAAGGGGATCCATAGGGGCGATCGTTTCAGCCAGAGGTTGCCACGTCCCCGGATCAATGAGTTGTTCAATCCGTTCATCACTATCAATCCGTTCGTGGTGGCCACAGTCCGGGCAAACCATTTGATTCGCTTTTAAATCCTTGGTATAGGACAAAACGCCACATTCCTCACACTTAGTCCATAGCCCATCGGAAATATCCCGTTCGGGCTGAACCTGATGAAGGGGTTCTGTTTTCTGACGATTTGCAAACCAATCAAATAGGGACATGGGGTTGGCACTCACCTCGGCAACGGCAAACTGAACTGTCAGCGATCAGTTTAAAAAACTCTAGTCTGTGTATCCTAGCAGAATAGGGTACAGAGGACGGGGGATAGGAGACCGGCAGCAATTCTGATTATGGATTGGATTGGGTGATTATGGATTGGGTAATTATGGATTGGGGGAGTGATTGCTGAAATTTCGCCGCTGAAGCTGGGAGAGAAAATATTGGGTCACCAAGGTGGGTTGCTCTGCTTGCATAATCGATCGCACCACCGCCACCCTAGTCGCCCCTGCCTCCATCACTTCCCGCAGATTATTGGGGGTAATACTGCCAATGGCAAACCAGGGAATAGAAGCGTGTTTGGCCGCAAAAGTAACATACTCTAAACCAGCGGCAGCTTTGCCAGGTTTGGTAGGCGTTTCGTAAACTGGCCCCACCCCAATATAATCTGCCCCTTCCTCTAAAGCCCGACGCATCTCCTCTAAGTTCGTGGTCGATCGTCCCACAATACGATTGGGCCCCAAGACCTGACGGGCCAAAGCAATGGGCACATCCTGCTGACCGAGGTGAACCCCATCCGCATTGACCGCCACTGCCACATCAACCCGATCGTTCACAATAAACAAAGCACCGTAACTATGGCATAACTCACACAATTGTTGAGCCCGACTGATCCGAGTGACATCATCCACCCCCTTATCCCGGTACTGCACCAACCGCAAGCCCCCCTCTAGGGCCGCGTCCACAATTTCCACCAGATTTTCGCTAGGATTCGTCACCAAATAAAGCTTGGCTTCCAGTAATTTCTGATAGCGATCGTGAGCCAGTAACTGACTTTCTAAACGATAGACCTGGTAGCGCATTTGCTTAAAACTAGCCGCCATGGCCCCATCATAAAGTTTGCCATATTCCTCCAGCACTCGCAGCGCCTCCTGCACTCGGCAGAAATTCGCCTGAAGTACCTGCTGAAGGTTCGATCGCTCCGCCTCCTGGGGATGGGTTAACTCCGTGCCTGGATCCCCTGCCGTATTCCGTGCCGATCGCAAATTAGGATGATGCCAACGAGCCGTTTCTTGGCGAAGATTTTTGCAAGTTTCCACCAAATCCGCTTGGTTGAGACCAAACCGACACCACTCCTCAATAATCCGCAACCCCTCCCGAACGCGATCGAGGTTAGCATCTAAGATCCGATAGAGAGCAGGTTGAAAAAGACGATCGCCCATGACACTTAAATTAGGGGTGAGGGTTGAAGGCTGAGTTTGCAGGGTGAGCAGAATGACAAATAGTTGAGATCTTAAACGTGCTCCAGCACATCTGTCAGGGTAACCTTAAACCAAAACGGGCATCATCGCAGCATCAAAATTCTCCGAGGTTCTCTGAAGTTTCAGAACTTTTCCAAAGTTTCACAACGCTGCAAGCTTCAAACGCTAAAATTCTAATGCTGTTTTCTATGCTGTTGTGATGGGTTGGGTTACAAGTGCTGTTGTGATAGCTTCTGGGGCAGATCTAAAGTAGGATCCAAAGCCAACAGCGATCGGGTCAAATCCTCTGTGATCGCCTTCACTGCCTGTTTATGAGACAGGTGAGCATAACTTTTAGTGGAGAGGGGCGGCGCAATCTGTACTGCTACTGAACTGCCTTGGCGGGGATAGGTTTGATCATAGGCTAATCCCATCGGTACAATCTGTACCTCCCCTAAATCCTCGGTTTGGGCTGCCTGAAGTGCAATATGAGCAATGCCAGTTTTTAAGGGCTGAAGTTCCCCAGAGCGAAAAATATTACCCTCTGGAAAGACCACCATCATTTTGCGCTGACAGAGTAAATCCACACTATGGCGAATACTAGAAGCCAGAGATCTCATCCGTCCGGGTTGATCGCTGTTGACCGGAAAACCACCCAAACGACGAATAAACCAGCCCTGTAGTCCTTTAATTTCATTCAGAGACACCATAAAGTGAACATCTCGTCCCGTAACCCTTCGTCCAGAGGCATAGGGCACAATAATCGCATCCCAGCGAGATCGGTGCATGGGTGCTAAAATTACCGCACCAGATTTGGGTAAGTGCTCCTGGCCTTTAATACAAATCTGACGAAAATGCCAAGGTACAACAACCCGCCCCATCACCAAATAAGCTAACCGGGCAAGCCAAGGTAAAATATGGGAACTTACCTCAGGTTCAGAAGAACAATTTTTTTCAGGCAGCATCGACGGCAGTTTTGCCCCAGGGACGGGTATAGGGTGTAGAGAGGTCATCATAGAACAGGGGAGAAAAGGCCTCAAAGGCTTTAAAGAACTGTCTTTACCTTAACGAGGTTTTGTTCTAAACCATGGCTGCCATTGACAGTTTTTGCATCGTACACTAGGAACGGGAAGCTTTCCCACCCTTGTAGATTGAACACTTGGCTTTTATTGACGACTTAGGAGATTTGTCTATGTTTCCCATGCCTTTTATCCCGTGCTGTTTCAGCGATCAAAAAACCCGTAAGGAATACCGCGATCGTCAACTCAGCTTTTTACGCTGGATGCGGGACAGTTTAGAAACCCGTCTGTCTGCAACCAACGCAGCGATCGCCACTTTGGAAAAACAAGCCCAAGAGGAGGAGGCGGTAACCGCTAGTTAAGGCGAAAGTTCCAGCAAAAAACTTGTCTTTCCAGTCTAGAGGCATAGGGACATTCAGACTCCTTATGCCTCCGCTGTTATATTGGCTCTAACCTAGGAAAACCCTAAGCTAGGAAAAACTGGCCATACGACATTCCCTAAGCACTACCATTCTGCTGATCGGTAGTGGCAGGAGCGGCAGGAGTCGTCGGGGGAAGTTCGGCTGGCTGGCCGATAAACTTGACCACTTCAATCCCCGATTCTTCCAAAATTACAACGGGCTCAGAGCCGCGCACTTCAATTCGTTTTACCAAGACCTGACCATTTGCAACGCGCTGGCCAGGGCTCACATAGCGACTAGAGGGTTCCAAAGGCGATCGTAAAATAGCTTGTCGGCTAGATCCCACCTGTACAATGCCGGTCACCGTGATCGCTTTGGCTAGAGTAGGATTGGGTAGCACTACCGTAGGCACTAACACCTGATCGGGGGGCAAAGTACCGGGGAGGGTACCACTACCGGGAGGTAACGGCAAAGTAGGTAATCCTGGCAAGTTAGGTAAGGTTGGCGTAGTGGAAGAACCGACGGGCTTTGGAGGTGGGAGTTTTACCTGGACAGTAATGGGGTTAACAGCAAAAGGATCGGGTCTACCCAGACGGCTTTGGGCAATTTTCAGGCGTTCTGCGGGATCGGTAGGCTTGCGTAAGCTGCCCAGTGGGGCCGTGCTTTTTTCTTCTACTAATGGTGTTGAGAATTCGGGGGGAGTTTCTGCTGCCGGAACTTCTGCCGCAGGCGGGGCTGCTGCTGGAGCTTCTTCGGGCGGTTTTTCCTCTCCACCCGACAAAAATGGTAGAGAGTCACAACTCCCCAACAATAGGGCAACCCCTATCAGGGCAGCGGTTTGGAAGCTTTTCATACTCACGTTCCCACACTAAAGATCCGCTAGACAACACATTACAATACGCGACAATAAGCGATTCTGACTTAGTTCAGCACCCAACTTCTACAAGTTTTTTGCCAGATCCAGTTTATTTTCGTCCCTTCTAGCACTAACTGAAGCAACGGTCAAGGGGAATGGAATAGGTTATATCTTATAGCTTATAGGGTACAGATAGCTTATAGGGTACAGGGTTGAGTTTTAAGTTGTAGGTTTAGCATTTCAAACCCCTAACTTCTCTTGGAAAAATCTTGTGGATCTTGGTTGCAAATTCCCATAAATGCACTACCCTAGGCAGCAAAACAATTGCTAGGTGTGAGGAACACTGGGGGAGGACTATTATGTTTCAATGGGTGACCATTATACTGGCGGTCTGTGCAGCGGGTGCCCTTTTGGTGGGGGCAGATCAGGTGGTGAAATATTTTCAGACCCGTGAACCAGAAGTACCGGTGGAAAATCAGTTGAACCCTAGTCCTGGGGGAGGGGTTGCCAGTCCATCCCCCACCACCGCTGCTGGAACTTCACCCGCTGCTCAAACCTTCGATAGTCGCTTTCCTGGCAGTAGTACGGTTAGTCCAGAAGCGCCTTTAACGGAAGCGGCTACATCTCCGGCTCCAGAAACCACTCAGACCTTCAGTTCTCCGGTGGTTCCTGAGTCACAACTCTTTTCCACTACAGGGCAGGAAGTCAGTCCTGATTCAACGCTGCCAGAAGAAACCGCTGAGTCTAATGAAGAGGAAGGGGTGCGGGCTTTATGGTAGTTATGGGATACTGAAGGATATGGAATTATCTGGTTGTTAAATGGAACTCCAATCTATGCCTCCTTCCTCTGATCCGGATCGATTACCCCCTGCTTCAGTCAATGCCTCTAGGGGTTTACGTCAGGTTTTGCCTGTGGGTGTTGCTCTGGGAGTCATACTCTTGGGACTGGGAGGGGCGATCGGCCGTTGGATGCCCTTTGAGCAAGCTGCTCAGTCTCAGAGTGCCCCCGTCTCTAATCCTCCGTCAGCGGATCGGGTTCAGGTGGTGGCGTTGGGTCGTATGGAACCGAAGGGAGAGGTAATTCGGGTAGGGGGCCCCAGTGGAGCCCGCATCGATCGCTTATTGGTTTCAGAAGGGGAATGGGTCAAGGCTCAGCAGGTGTTAGCCTATTTAGATAGTTACGATGAAAGTCTTGCACAGCGGGATCTGGCGGCCAGTCAACTGCGAGAAGCAGAGGCACAACTCGCGGCGGAAACCCAGTTTCAAACGGCCCAAATTGCGGAAACCCAAACCCGAATTCGTCAAATTGAACAACCCCAAGCCCAAGCGATCGTTGCCCAGGAAGCACGGCTCCGGGAACTTCAAGCTTCTCTTGCGTTGGGATTACAGGATTTAGAGCGGGATCAACAACTTCACCAAGACGGTGCGATCGCCCAACGGGATCTGGATCGCCAGAAAACCCAAGTAAAAGAACTTCAGTCTCAGGTACAAACGGCTCAGGCAACCTTAGAGCAATTAAAGACGACTCGATCCAGTGATTTGAAAAATGCCCAAGCCCAACTCCAAACGGCTCAGGCCAATTTACCCCTAGCTCAGGTACGGACAGCGGTAGAATCTGCTCGACAAAACCTTAAGTTGGCGGAAACCCGCCTGAATGAAACTATTATTTATGCCCCCCAAGGGGGACGAGTGCTGCGGTTAATTACCCGCCAAGGAGAAGCCATTCCTGCGGCCCCCACGGGCAGTGATGAAGGTATTTTGGAACTGGGCAATACTCGCCAAATGATGGTGGTGGCAGAGGTTTACGAAAGTGATGTGGCTCGTGTGAAAATGGGACAAAAGGCAACGATTACCAGTCGCAATGGTGCATTTACAGACACCCTGACCGGGCAAGTGGAGGAAATTGGCTGGCAGATTTTTAAGAATAATGTCTTAGATGATGATCCTGCGGCTAATGCGGATGCACGGGTTGTGGAAGTGAAAATTCGTCTTGACAATAGCGATCGGGTGGAAAGTTTGACCAATCTTCAAGTAGACGTAACCATTAACATTCAGGAATCCTGACCTTCTCCAGTCTGCCAATACCCACCCCGGAACCCGTCGATCGATGTACGTCTCCCAAAATTCAGTTTAAGATAACTTAGATATGCTTTTATCTGCGGTGCCTCTCAAGAAAATGTGTTGAGGTTTAATGTGTTGAGGTTCAATTGGGTAACATGATCCCTCCTGATCTCCTTTCTAATAGTACAGTGTCTCCCGAACTCCAGGCTTTAGTGAACCCAGAGCAGATGTTTCGTATAATCGATACATTGCTTCCTTTTGAGGCCTGTTTATACCATCAAGTCTTGCCGCTGTCGTTTCAAGGAGAATATTTGAATTTAGGGGTAGTTGCCCTTAACGATCGGAGTGCTTTGGACTATATTCACAGCCTCCTGGGATCCATTAGTTGTGTGATTCTGCCCACTCAGATTGAGCCCAAATTTCATCAAAATATGCTCTCCGCCTATTTAAGATATGCGGATCAAAAAAAGAAAAACCAAGAAGGTGCTGAAGTTTCTCAGGACAGTGCTAAACGATCGGAGCGAACACAGGAACAGCCTAAACAGGAGATTTTTGTAACGGGACAAGACACTTTCATTCTGACGGATACGTTTATTTTAGAGGACAATCCCCATGTTAATGAGCACCCGGATGCCCCCCCTCTCTTTCCCATTTCTCGCGATCCTACTCCCTCTCAAGCTGATCCGAGTGTTTTTCCTCAGCAAAGGCTAGACGTTTTTAGGGATCCGGTGTCTATGCCGAAGATTCCTGAACTTAATCTTCAAGTGAATCATTTGAGCAGCCCCATTGAAATGCTGCAAAACCTACTGCCTAGGCAATTACTGGAAGAACTCCTAGGGCGGGTCTTGTTGGGGGGGATTGGCCGGTTATACCTAGAACGGCAGGAGCAAAGTGGGCGTATTTTGTGGAGCCAAAGTGGGGTATTGCAATCGGTGTTAGACCATTTGCCGGTTCAGATATTTGATCAGGTTATTCAAGAACTGAAAACGATCGCTGAAATTCCCCCCGATCCGATTAATGAAACTCAGCAGGTAGAGCTAGAACGATCGTACCAAAAAAGTCGGATTCTTTTGCGGATTCGCTTTATGCACAGCCGTTACGGAGAGGAGGGCACCCTTCAGGTTTTGCGGGGGGCTGCGCTCAAATTTTACGAGAAAAAACAAATCGATCGCCTCGGTAAAGATGCCCTCTCCATTGCCCAACAATTGCAACGTAAACTGGAACAAATTCGGACGGAGGATAGGGAAAACCTAGAGACCGCTGTGGAGAGTAGTGAAAATTCAACCCTTTCTCAACTGAGTCATATTTTAGACAGTTTGAATGAAACCCTGAAAAAGTTAGATTAACCCGCTTCCTCTTCGATCGATTTTTTATAATGGTGGCTAGCGATCGTCACGCGCTCACAAATATCCCCTAGGGCATGTTGAACATTCAGAGGGGTACGGGGTAAGGGTAACTGAGTATTAGGCCAGGTATGAAGTTCCGCGCAAGGGCATTCAAGCCGTATGACGGGGCAGTTGGGAACGGGGATCGGTAGGGTGCAGCGCGGGCACGGCATAAATTCCCAGGATTCGGTCATTAATTCCGCCAGGGTTTGGTTCGTGCCTTCCAAATAACAGTTTTGACCTTTGCGTTGCACTACCTGAGTCCAGCAGTTTTCAAAAGCCGGGCTATAGTTCGATCGTAGGATCACGGGTTGGGGACACAGCCGCTCCCCGGTGTCATGGAGGATCACACCTCGATTGAGTTGAAACCAACAGGCTAGATAGGTGCGAACTTGTCGATCGGAAGCCATAGACTCTCACAATGTGCATCTCCATCCTTACCATAACCCTTCGGTATAGGTTTTTGAGGGCATTAAGCTTTAATTAAGGTAAAGAATGGGGAATGGGGGAGGGGTTTAACCTCTTGCTGCAAAGTGCCCACAATCCAAACACAATCCAAACGATCGATCGGGAATTTCACATCGGGAATTTCACATTCTCCAGGCACTTACCCACGTTCCATCCCCAAAAAAAAGAAGCTAAAAACTTAGCTCCTTTTTCACTAACCTTTCACTAATCTTTAAAGCGATCGTTTAGGAATTCAAATTTCCAGAGTCCTTAATCAGAGATGGACAGATCCTTAGAACAGGCCCAGGGTCAAAGACTTATCAATGGGTAAAGCAGCCCCAATTCCGAGCCACAGGGTTACCAACGTTCCAAAGAGGAAAACACTGGTGGCCAGCGGGCGGCGGAAGGGATTTTGGAACTTATTGACACTTTCAATAAAGGGAACCAACATCAAACCCGCAGGAATAGCTGTTTGTAATAAAATACCCAAAAGCTTGTTGGGAACAACCCGTAAAATTTGGAACGCAGGGTACAGGTACCACTCAGGCAAAATTTCCAAGGGGGTAGCAAAGGGGTTGGAGGGTTCGCCCACCATAGCAGGATCCAGTACGGCTAAACCGACTACACAGGCCAGGGTACCGAGAATCACCACCGGAAAGGTATAGAGAAGGTCGTTGGGCCAAGCAGGCTCACCATAATAGTTGTGACCTTCTCCCTTGGCTAATTTCTCCAGGAGAATTGGATCGCTGAGATCCGGTTTTTTCATAACGGACATAGTAAAACTGATCTCCAAAATGCAGTTAAACGTGACAGAAGAGGGGAACTAGCGCA
>Ga0129333_10006893_pt1 | contig 10752 bp, 10 predicted proteins | sample CPB6_08_DNA_FD_94474 | JGI IMG/M metagenome (GOLD analysis project Ga0129333, IMG submission 94474) | Freshwater to marine salinity gradient microbial communities from Chesapeake Bay, USA - CPBay_Sum_0.6_0.8_DNA | ecosystem: Environmental > Aquatic > Marine > Coastal | place: USA: Chesapeake...
TACCGGGGACTCGTGGAGCGTGGTCTGCCGGTGGTCTTCGTCAACGGCTACGCCGAGGGCATCAGTGCTCCCTTCATCTCCGACGACGACGTCGCCGCGATGGATCTGGCCATCACCCACCTGGTGTCCATGGGGCACCGCCGGATCGGACTGGCCATCGGGCCCGCCCGCTTCGTGCCGGTCGTGCGCAAGCGCGCCGGTTTCATCGCGGCGATGACGCGCCTCACCGGTATGAGCGAGGAGGAGGCCTCCGGGCTCGTCACCCACTCGCTCTTCACGGTGGAGGGCGGCCAGGCGGCAGCCCACCACCTCCTCGGACTCGGCGTCACGGCCATCGTCTGCGGGTCCGACCTCATGGCACTGGGCGCGATCCGCACGGTGCGCCAGCGTGGGCTCGCGGTTCCCGCGGACGTCTCGGTGGTCGGGTACGACGACTCCCGGCTGATCGCCTTCACCGATCCGCCGCTGACCACGGTGCGGCAGGCGGTGACCGCCATGGGCACGGCCGCCGTGCAGGCCCTCCTCGACGGCATCAACGGCACTCCTGCGCCCGAGGACGAGTTCGTCTTCCGGCCCGAGCTCGTCGTCCGCGGATCCACTGGGCCCGCTCCGCAGCACGGAGGCTGATCGCGCACGCGGCTACGGTGGACCCATGCCCGTGCCGACGGATGTCGCCTCGACCGTGGTCGAGGGCTCTTTGGTCCTGGCACTGCTCATCGCGCTCGCCGCAGGGTTCGTGTCGTTCCTGACTCCGTGCGTGCTGCCGCTGGCCCCGGGCTACCTGTCCTACATCACCGGACTCACCGGCGAGGAGCTCGCGGGCGGCGGGCAGGGCACGACCACCCGGGTCAAGTCGCGCGTGCTGCTGGGCAGCATCCTGTTCGTCCTCGGGTTCTCGATCGTCTTCGTCTCCTACGGGGTGCTGTTCGGCGGCCTCGGCGCGCTGCTGCTGGAGTACCAGCAGCCCATCAACATCGTGCTCGGCGTCATCGTCATCGCCATGGGCCTGTCGTTCATGGGCGTGCTGCCCGGCATGAACCGCGAGTGGCGGATGCACCGCGCGCCGCGCTTCTCGCTCTGGGGGGCACCGCTGCTCGGGATCGTGTTCGGCCTGGGATGGACGCCCTGCATCGGGCCGACCCTCACCGCCGTGCAAAGCCTGGCCTTCGCGGAGGCGAGCGCACTGCGCGGCGCCCTGCTGAGCCTGGCCTACTCCCTGGGCCTGGGCATCCCGTTCGTGCTGCTCGGCCTGGCCTTCCGGCAGCTCGCCGGAGCGCTGGCGTGGGTCAAGTCGCACTACGCGCTCATCATGCGAATCAGCGGCGGCCTGCTCGTCCTCATCGGGCTGCTGCTCGTCACGGGGCTGTGGAACGAGGTGACCATCTGGATGCGCACCACGATGCCGGTGGTGGAGTCGCCCATCTGAGAGCCCCCGGTCAGGTTTGAACTGACGACCTACCGCTTACAAGGCGGTTGCTCTACCACTGAGCTACAGGGGCGTGCGCGCATGCGATCCGCGAGGTCACTCATGGTATCGGTGGCACTTCGTGGGACACTCCAGCCATGGTGGCGATGACGGAGCTGTGCGAGGCGCTGCGCCACTCCGGGGCCAGGTTCGCGTACCTGCACGGCAGTCAGGCCAGCGGTGCGGCGGGACCCGAGTCCGACTTCGACGTCGCCGCCTACTACGAGGATCCGGTTCCGGTGGGCTTCGAGGTCGCGCTTCCCTCCGGGGTCGACCTGCTGGTGCTCAACGATGCCCCGCTGGAGGTCGCCGGCCGGATCGCACCCGACGGTCGGCTGATACTCGAGGTCGACGAGGTGGCCCGGGTCCGCTGGCAGTCGACCACCCGCAAGATCTACCTCGACGAGCGGTATCGCATCGAGCGGTCGCATCGCGAGTTCCTCGAGAGCCTCGGCAATGGTTGACGAGGTCCGCATCGCGCGGCGCGGCACCCCTGCCAGGAGTGGCGACGCGATGTGGCGCGCTAGTCGCCCGGCAGACCATCGTGATCTGCATGACTTCGTGCGGCAGGTCGGTCAGTGGATCCAGCAGCACTGAGCGCGGCCACGACTGTCCTGGTGGCCAATCCGCATGCGGGTGGCGGACGTGCACGTCGTGTCGCCGAGGGGGCGGTGCAGTCCCTGCAGCGGGCCGGCATCGACATCCGACTGCTGCTGCCCGATGGCCTGGATGCGCTCCATCGGGAACTCGGCGAGGCCTGCGCGGACGGGCCGACCACCTTGATCGCCTGTGGTGGCGACGGCACTGTGCATCAGGTGCTCCAGGCCGCCGCGCGGTCGGGCAGCACCCTGGGCATCATCCCGGCGGGCACGGGCAACGACATCGCACGCTCACTCGGCATCCCTTTGAAGGATCCGGCGCAGTGGGCGGCCCGGCTGGCCGACCTGATGCGCACGCAGCGGACGAGGGCGGTCGACGCATCGCTCATCGTCCGCGGTGATCGGCAGGAGTGGTCGCTGGGCGTGGTGTCCGCCGGCTTCGACTCGGCGGTCAACGAGCGTGCCGACCGCATGACCCGGCTCTCGGGGACCGCCCGCTACCTGACGGCACTGCTCGCCGAGCTGCGCGAGTTCCGCACCTATGAGTACGACGTCACGCTCGACGGCAGGCCGATGGCGGGCACCGCACTGCTCATCGCGGTCGGCAACGGCTCCCAGTACGGCGGGGGCATGCGGATCTGCCCTGCGGCCGATATGTGGGACGGCCTGCTCGACATCACCTGGGTGGATGTCGCCCCGCGTCGCACGGTGCTGCGAGTGCTCCCGCGGATCTTCAGCGGCCGTCACGTCGAGCACCCGCTTGTGCGCACGTACCGTGCCCGCGAGATCACCATCGACGCTCGTGGCCCGGTGATCTACGCCGACGGCGATCGGGTGGGGTCGCCGCCGGTCCGCATCACCGCCCTGCCGGGGGCGATCCGCATGCTGGTGCCGTAGCCGGGGTGCGCTGGCATAGTGGGGGCATGACCGTCGTCGGGCTCTCCTGCTACGTCGAGCCCGCATCGTGGGGTGCCTGGCACGTGGAGGCGGCGGTGCTGCCGCGCTGGTACGTCGACCTGCTGCAGGAGGCCGGCGCGCATGTGGTCCTCCTGCCACCGGATCCCAATGCCTCCGCGGTCGACCGGCTCGACGGCCTTGTCCTGGTCGGAGGTGCCGACGTCGATGCCCGCCGATACGGCCGTGAGCCGGATGCCACCGCGGACGTGCCGAGGGAGGCGCGTGACGCCTCGGAGCTGGCCCTATACCGCCGTGCACGTGAGCTCGGCATGCCGGTACTGGGCATCTGCCGGGGCCTTCAGGTGATGGCGGTCGCGCACGGGGGAGCGCTGCACCAGAACCTGCCCGATGTGGACGGCACATGCGTCCACCGCGAGCGCCCGGGGGAGTTCGTCGACCACGGGGCGACCTTCGTCGCCGGGACCCTGGGTGGCGAGATCTTCGGCGTCGCCCCCGTCATCGTGAACTCCTCGCACCATCAGGCGGTGTCCGACCCGGGGTCGCTCACCGTGTGCGGGTGGGCGCAGGACGGGACCATCGAGGCGTGCGAGGACCCGAGCGAGGCGTTCTGCCTCGGCGTGCAGTGGCACCCGGAGCATCCCGAGCGTCGCGAACTCGACCGCCCGCTCCTGACGCGGTTCGTGCAGGCTGCGTCGGAGTTCGGCGCACGCCGCTGACTACAGGGGCGTGACGTAGGCCCCGGAGATCCCGCCGTCGACCAGGAAGTTCGACGCGGTGATGAACGACGAGTCGTCACTGGCGAGGAAGGCCACCGCTGACGCGATCTCCTCGGGCTCGCCGAACCGGCCCACGGGGATGTGCACGAGGCGTCGCGCGGCCCGCTCGGGATCCTTGGCGAAGAGCTCCATGAGCAGTGGCGTGGCCACGGGCCCGGGAGACAGCGCGTTGACGCGGATTCCGTTGCGGGCGAACTGCACGCCGAGCTCGCGCGACATCGCCAGGACGCCGCCCTTCGAGGCCGTGTAGCTGATCTGCGACGTCGCGGCCGCCATCGTCGCGACGAAGGACGCGGTGTTGATGATGCTCCCCTTGCCCTGCTCGAGCATGTAGGGAAGGACGGCCTTGCAGCACAGGTAGACGCTGGTGAGGTTGACCTCCTGCACCCGCCGCCACGCGTCGATCCCGGTCTCGAGGATCGAGTCGTCGTCGGGCGGGGAGATGCCGGCGTTGTGGAAGGAGATTTCGATCGATCCGTAGGTGCTCTTCGCGACCTCGAACATCCGGTCGACGTCCGCAGCGCTGGTGACGTCGACCTGTACGAAGGTCCCGCCGACCTCGTCGGCCGCGGCCTGCCCCGACGTCGGGTCGAGGTCCGCCACGACGACGTTCGCGCCCTCGTCGGCCAGGCGGCGTGCGGAGGCGAGTCCGATACCGCTCCCCCCGCCCGTGATGACGGCGGTGCGACCCTCGAGCCGACGGCACTTGCTGGATTCCATGGGGTTCCCTTCAGTCCTCGGTGCTGATGAACACGTTCTTGGTCTCGGTGAACGCATCCGGGGCGTCAGGTCCGAGCTCGCGCCCGAGCCCGGACTTCTTGAAGCCGCCGAACGGCGTCCAGTAGCGCACGGACGAGTGCGAGTTCACCGACAGGTTTCCGGACTCCACGCCCCGCGCCACGCGCAGTCCGCGGCCGAGGTCGCGGGTCCAGATCGACCCGGACAGGCCGAAATCGCTGTCGTTGGCCAGGCGGATGGCGTCGGCCTCGTCCTCGAAGGGCGTGACCACCACGACGGGCCCGAAGATCTCCTCGCGGAACGCGCGGTCCGCCGGGTCGACCGGAGCCAGCACTGTGGGCGGGAACCAGAACCCCTGCCCGGCCGGGCAGCTGCCGCGGAACGCCACCGGCGCGCCATCGGGCACGTACCCGCTGACCGTGTCGTGGTGCGCGCGCGTGATGAGGGGGCCCATCTCGGACGACTCGAGCAGGGGATCCTCGACGCGCACGCCCTGCACCGCGGTCTCGAACAGCTCCATGAAGCGATCGAAGGCCGAGCGCTCGACGAGGATCCGCGACCGCGCGCAGCAGTCCTGACCGGCGTTGTCGAAGACCCCGTAGGGAGCGGTGGCGGCCGCCTTCTCGAGGTCCGAGTCGGCGAACACGATGTTGGCGGACTTGCCGCCGAGCTCCAGCGTCACGCGCTTGATGTGGTCGGCTGCGCCGCGCATGACGCCCTCACCGACCTCGGTGCTGCCGGTGAAGACGATCTTGCGCACCAGCGGGTGCTCGACGAGCCGCTGGCCCACCACCGAGCCCTTGCCGGGCAGGACGGTGAGCACCCCCTCGGGGATGCCTGCCTCGAGGGCCAGCTCGCCGAGGCGGATCGCGGTCAGCGGAGTCACCTCGGCCGGCTTCATGACGACGGTGCACCCGGCGGCGAGTGCGGGTGCGAACCCCCAGCCGGCGATCGGCATGGGAAAGTTCCAGGGCACGATCAGGCCGACCACGCCCACAGGCTCCTGGAAGGTGATGTCGATGCCGCCGGCTACCGGGACCTGCCGCCCGAAGAGGCGCTCAGGTGCCCCGGCGTAGTAAGCCAGCACGTTCGCGACGTTGTTGGCCTCCCAGCGCGCATTGCCGATGGTGTGCCCGGCGTTGGCGACCTCGAGCTGCGCGAGCTCCTCGACGTGGTCGCGCACGACGTCGCTGAACCGGCGCAGCAGCACGGCGCGGTCCCCGGGGGCGACGGCCCGCCACGCGGGCCACGCGGCATGGGCCCGCTCGATGGCCTCGTCGGTCTCCTCACGGGACGTCGAGGGCACGGTCGCGATGACCGCTTCGGTGGCGGGGTTGATGACGTCGTGCACGGGTTCTCCTAGATGCGCTCGAAGTTGCGGTGGCGCTCCCAGTCGGTCACGGCTGCCCCGTACGCCGCGATCTCGACCCGCGCCATGTTGGCGTAGTGGTCCTGGACCTCTGCGCCGAACGTATCGCGCACCCACTCCGAGCCCGCCCACAGGTCGAGTGCGTCTCGCAGCGAGGTCGGCACGCGGCGTGAGTCGCTCGTGTAGGCATTGCCTGTGAACTCCGGCTCGAGGGGCAGGTTCCGGTCGATCCCGTCGAGCCCGGCGGCGATGATCCCCGCGATCGCCAGGTAGGGATTGACGTCGCCGCCGGGGATGCGGTTCTCCAGCCGCAGCGAGGGCCCGTGGCCGACGAGGCGGAAGGCCAGGGTCCGGTTGTCGCGCCCCCAGCGCAGTGCGGTCGGGGCGAAGGAGCCCTCCACGTAGCGCTTGTAGGAGTTGATGTTCGGCGCCAGCAGCAAGGTGAGCTCCTCGGCATGCGCCAGCTGGCCGGCCACGAAGGCCTTGCCCAGCTCGGACATGCCCGTCGGGTCGGAGTCGTCCGCCATCACCAGAGAGCCGTCCGAGCCGCGGAACGACAGGTGCACGTGGCACGAGTTGCCCTCGCGCTCGTTGTACTTCGCCATGAACGTCAGGGCCATGCCTTCCTGCGCCGCGATCTCCTTGGCACCGGTCTTGTAGATCACGTGGTTGTCGGCCGTGCCGAGGGCATCGCGGTACTTGAAGGCGATCTCGTGCTGGCCGAGATTGCACTCGCCCTTCGCGCTCTCGACCACCATGCCCGCACCGAACATCTCGTTGCGGATGCGGCGGAGCAGCGGCTCGACGCGCGCGGTCCCGAGCATCGAGTAGTCGACGTTGTACAGGTTCGCGGGCGTCAGGTCGCGGTACCCGGCGAGCCATGCCTCCTCGAAGGTGTCGAGGAAGACGATGAACTCCAGCTCTGTGCCAGCGAGCGCGACCATCCCGGCGTCCGCGAGCCGGTCCACCTGGCGACGCAGGATCTGGCGGGGCGATGCGACGACCGGCCGGCCGTCCACCGTCGACAGGTCGCACAGCACTCCGACGGTTCCCGGCTGCCAGGGCACGCGGTGCAGCGTCGAGTAGTCAGGGGTCATGACGAAGTCCCCGTAGCCCGTGTCCCACGAGGACATCGCGTACCCGCCGACCGTGTTCATGTCGATGTCCACGGCGAGGAGGTAGTTGCAGCCCTCGGTCCCGTGGTGGGCCACCTCGTCGAGGAAGTAATGCGCATGGATGCGCTTGCCCTGGAGTCGGCCCTGCATGTCGGTGATCGCCACCGCGACGGTGTCCACCTCTCCGCTGTCGACAAGTGAGCGCACGTCATCGATCGTGATGGCTGGGGTTGGCCTCATGCTTGCCTCCGTAGAAGTGCAGGGAAGCCGCAGGGAGGGGCGCCGTGTCGACGCCCCTCCCTGCGGCTCATCGGTCATTGATCCTTGTCGAAGAACTCCTGAGCACCGGACTCCTCCAGCTTCTCGGTCACGTCGTAGCCCTCTGTCTCGGGGTGCCCGTGGACACCGCCGGTGATCGCGTACTCCTCCTCGGGGGAGAGCACCAGTCGCTTGCGCCCGAAGGCGGCGAAGAGGACCAGGCCCACGACATACACCACCGCGACCCAGATGACAACACCTCGGTAATCGGCGTTGAACGGCATCAGGATCAGCGTCACCAGCGCGATGAGCCCGGCGACGAGAGCGCCCCAGAGCCCCACGGGACTGCGGTAGGGCCGCTCGGCCGTGCGGAACTTCTTGCGCAGGATGAGAAACGAGATCATCTGCAGTACGTAGGCGATGACTGCGCCGAAGACGGCGATCAGGAGGAGAGCGTTCGCTGCATTGACGAACGGAGCCTCCTCACTTCCGTACGCGAGAGCGCCAAGGCCGAAGACCAGGACGATGCCGACCACAGCACTTGCGACCAGGGCCACGTACGGCGTCCTGCGCCCTCCCGTGAGGGAGAGGAACTTCGGGTAGTACCCGGCCCTTGACAGGGAGTAGACATTGCGGCCGGCCGCGAACATGATGCCCTGGAACGAGGCGATGAGGCCCGCGAGCGCCATCAGCGAGAGAAGTGCCGCGATGTTGCTGTCGGGGAAGATCGCCCGGAATCCGTCGAGGATCGGCTCGCCGGATCCGCTGATGGCCTCTGCACCCAGCACGCCGGGATTGAGGATCAGGACCAGGAATGCGGTCACAATGAGCGTGAACATCCCAGCGATGGAACCCTTCGGAATGTCCTTCGCGGGGGTATGGGTCTCCTCAGCTGCCAAGGGGAGCTCCTCGATCCCGAGGAAGAACCAGATCGCGAAGGGCAGGGCGAGGAAGATCCCGAGAACGCCGAATGGCAGGAACGTCGATCCGCCAGCTTCTGGAGCGATATCCATGAGGTTGTCGACGCTGAACTTGCCGGAGAAGAGCGCCGCGACGAAGAAGATCGCGAGCACCGCAAGGGAGACGACGGCGATGCCGAAGGCGAATCTGAATGAGGCCGCGGCGCCCGCTGCGTTGAGCGCAACGAAGATCGCGTAGATGATGATCACCCATACCAGGATCGGCAGGCTCAGGCCGAATAGCTCACTTGTGATTGAGTCGGCATAGAGCGCGGCAAAGGTGCCGACCACGGCCGTGGTGATGACGTACTCGATGGTCTCGGCGAAGCCTGTGATGAAGCCACCCCAGGGGCCCATGGCGGAGCGGGCGAAGGAGTATGCCCCGCCCGTGTGAGGCATCGCCGCTGACATCTCGGAGATGCTGTAGATCATCAGCAGGTACATCACCGCGATGATGATGGTGGCGATCAGCATGCCGCCCCAGCCGGCATTGCCAATGCCGAAGTTCCAGCCGGAGAAGTCACCCGAGATGACGGCTGCTACTCCCAGCCCCCACAATGACGCCGCTCCGGCGTAGCGCTTGAGACTGCGCTTCTCGAAGTACTCCTGGCCAGCGTGGGTGTACTCCACCCCGCCGCCAGCCTTCATGGCTTTGCCCACGGCCCCTCCTCAGAGCTCGACACCCCCCGATGGCGAAGAGCGTAGGCCCGATGCGGCCGTGTCAGGGGGAATTCCCCACAGTGGCTCGGTGGATCGGCGAAGCCAACGTCACCGGACGGGCGGGCGCAGAAAGTGCTCCGCGTTCGTCGAGAGCAGTCGCTGGCGCACGTCATCGCTCACGTGGGCCCCACGGATGACCGCGCCGGCCGGGCGCTCGCCGAGCGGGTAGGGGTAGTCGCTGCCGAGCACGACGCGCTCGGGGCCGTGCACGTCGAGCAGCACGTCGAGGGATGCTCCGCTGAACACGACCGAATCGACGTAGACGCGGGATGCGTAGTGGCTCGGCGGATTCTCGCTGTCGGCCCCCACGAGGTCGCGCCGCGCATGCCACGCGTTGTCGGCTCGCCCGGCCCAGTAGGCGAAGGAGCCGCCCCCGTGTGCGAAGCCGATGCGCAGCGAGTCGGGCAGTCGGTCGAACGCCCCGCTCAGCGCCAGGTGGAGCAGGCTCAGCTGTGTCTCGGCAGGCATGCTCACCAGCCACTCGAGCATCCATGGATCGGTGCGGGCGGTGCGATCCATGTCCCACGGGTGGACGAACACCGGCACGTCCTGCGCGGCGCAGTGCTGCAGGAACATGAGCACGCCCGCATCGTCGAGGTCGCGGTCGCGCACGTGGTTGCCGATCTCGACGCCCCGGTGGCCAGCCTGCAGGCACCGGTCGAGTTCCCGGCAGGCGGCGTCAGGATCCTGCAGGGGCACCTGGCAGAAGGGGATGAGGCGATCGGGTGCCTGCGCAGTCACCTCGAGGGTCAGGTCGTTGAAGATGCCGGCAACGCGCACAGCATCCGCCGGCTCACGGTCGTAGCCGAAGAACACGGGCGTGGGCAGCACGACCTGCACGTCGATGCCGTCGGCGTCCATGTCCGCGAGGCGGGTGTCCGCGTTCCAGCAGGCATCCGTGATGCGCCGGAACTCCCGGTCCCCCTGCATGACCGTCGCGGTCGCGGGGGAGTCACGGCGCAGCCAGAGGTCCTCGGGCGAGCCGAGATCCGGCCAGCCGGGTGGGACGACGTGCGTATGCACGTCGATGACGGGTCCCACCATCAACCCTTGCCGGGATGCAGGTGCCCGCACTCCGCGCACGTGCGCGCCTTCTCGTCCGAGTAGAAGGCCTCGAAGACGGGCGGCAGGTCCACCACGATGTCGGTGACCTGGAGCTCGACGTCGTGGATGAGCGCATGGCACTCGGGGCAGTACCAGCGGAAGCGCTCGAGCACGCCGGGCTCGCGCGGTCGCTCGAACACCAGGCCGATGGATCCGGGCTCGGGACGCTGCGGCGAGTGCGGCATGAAGCGGGGGAGCACCCACATCTGCCCAGCACTGATGGTCACGCGATCGGGGCCGTCGGGCGTCATGAGGTTGACGTGCATCGTGCCCTTGAGCTGGTAGAAGACCTCCTCGTACGGGTCGACGTGGTAGTCCGTGCGCTGGTTGGGGCCGCCCACCACCATGACGATGAAGTCCTCCTGACCGGGGAAGACCTCCTTGTTGCCGACGGGGGGCTTCAGGTTCGGCCCGTGCTCGGCGAGCCACGCCTCGAAGTCCAGCGTGGTCGTCAGATCGTCGTCGCTCACGGTGTCATCCCTCCGGCTTGTAGGCGACCGCCTGCATCTCGATCAGCAGCTCGGGCAGGGGGAGCTGCCGTACGGCCACGGTCGTCCTCGTCGGGCCACTGTGGTCGAAGTACTCAGCGTAGGCGGCGTTGTAGGCGGCGAAGTCCGCCATGTCGACGAGGTACGTCGTGATCTGGACGAGGTCCGCCAGGTCTGCTCCGACCGCCTGCAGGATGTCGCGGATGTTCTCGATGACCCCGCGGGTCTGCTCGGCCACGTCCA
>Ga0129333_10006896_pt1 | contig 10751 bp, 8 predicted proteins | sample CPB6_08_DNA_FD_94474 | JGI IMG/M metagenome (GOLD analysis project Ga0129333, IMG submission 94474) | Freshwater to marine salinity gradient microbial communities from Chesapeake Bay, USA - CPBay_Sum_0.6_0.8_DNA | ecosystem: Environmental > Aquatic > Marine > Coastal | place: USA: Chesapeake Bay...
ACCACTGGCTGTTTTAATAATTTCTTTGGTTATTTGGCTGGTCGCTCTAATACCACTGGCACTAATAATATTTTCATTGGTCGATATGCTGGTTACAGCAATACCACTGGCCTTAGTAATAATTTCTTTGGTTATAATGCTGGTTACTGCAATACCACTGGCGGTTATAATAATTTCTTTGGTGAAAATGCTGGTCGCAGCAATACCACTGCCAGTAATAATAATTTCTTTGGTTCCTATGCTGGTTGTAGCAATACCACTGGTAGTAATAATATTTTTATTGGTTTAAATGCTGGTCGCAGCAATACCACTGGCATTCACAACTTCTTCGCTGGTCGATGTGCTGGTTACAGCAATACCACTGGCAGTAATAATATTTTTATTGGTAACTGTACTGGTTACAGTAATACCACTGGCGGTTATAATAATTTCTTTGGTGAAGGTGCTGGTCGCTACAATACCACTGGCAGTTTTAATAATTTTTTTGGCTATGCTGGTTGCTGCAATACCACTGGCTGTTTTAATAATTTCTTTGGTCAAAATGCTGGTATATCCAATACCACTGGCCTTAGTAATAATTTCTTTGGTTATAATGCTGGTTACTGCAATGACACTGGAAGTTATAATAATTTCTTTGGTCAAAATGCTGGTGTCAACAATATCACTGGCTGTTTTAATAATTTCTTTGGTTACGCTGCTGGTTACTGTAATACCACTGGCAATAATAATAATTACATTGGTAATAATGCTGGTTACCTCAATACTTATGGCGAATATAATAATTTCTTTGGTTGTGAAGCTGGTTACCGCAATACTTTTGGCAGCTCTAATAATTTCTTTGGTAACAGAGCTGGTTACTGTAATACCACTGGCAATGATAATAACTTCTTTGGTAGCTGTGCTGGTTTCTGCAATACCACTGGCGGTTATAATATTTTCATAGGTGTAGAAGCTGGTTTAAATAATAAAGCTGATCATAATATTTTTATGGGCTCTCTTACTGGTCGAACTAATACTGCCGGTATACAAAATATATTTCTTGGTAATGAATCTGGTTGTAAAAATACTACTGGAAACTATAATTTGTTTATTGGTTATCAGGCAGGCTTTTACAATACTACTGGTAATAATAATATCTTTATGGGCGAATATGCTGGTAGAAGTAATACAACTGGATGCAGTAATGTTTATATTGGAAAGAATGCAGGGGGTAGAGCAGGTACTCATGTAAGTTATAATACTTTTATTGGTCATTTTGCTGGTGAATATGCTTCAGATGGATGTCACAATTTCTTCGCCGGTTTGTGTGCTGGGCTTGGTAATTTTGGTAGTCATAATATCTTTATTGGTTGTTTTGCTGGATGTAGTAATTACCTTGGCTGTAATAATGTATTTTTAGGTAATTGTGCTGGTCGCAGCAATACCTGTGGCGAATATAATAATTTCTTTGGTAGCAATGCTGGTATATGCAATACCACAGGTAGTTATAATAATTTCTTTGGTCATTTGGCTGGTCGCTCTAATACGACTGGAGACCAAAATAATTTCTTAGGTTTACGTGCTGGTTACTGCAATACCTCTGGCCATCATAATAATTTCTTTGGTAATTGTGCTGGTTTCAGTAATACCACTGGCATAAAAAATATTTTTATAGGTATAGATGCTGGTTTATGCAATACCGGTGGCAGTTATAATATTTTCCTAGGTGAGTGTGCTGGGCTTAATAATTCTACTAGCTGCTTTAATAATTTTATTGGTCGATACGCTGGCTACACTAATACAATTGGCTGTAATAATAATTACATTGGTAGGGATGCTGGTTTATATAATACCACCGGTAACTATAATATTTTTATTGGTACGTATGCTGGTTGTGAAAATACCACTGGTAGCAATAATTTGCTTTTTGGTTGTGGTTCAGGTTCAGCTCTTGGTACTTGTTTAGCATTTATAACAACTGAATCCAATCGTATTATTATGGGTAACGGCTCACATTGTTGCGCTCAGATTAAAGTTGCCTGGACTGTAGTATCGGATATTCGTGACAAATGTATTTTTGGCCCAGTCCAACGCGGTAGAAGTTTTCTTCAAGGTATAGAGCCAATAGAGTTTGCTTTTAAAGATAGATTGACAAATGAAATTACAGACCCTATAAATAAACGTCGATACGGATTTTCAGCACAAAATATTCTTGAAAAAGAAGGTGATAACCCAGTCTTAGTAAGTACAGAGAATCCAGAAAACTTACAATTTACTAGTGATTATATGATTCCTATTTTAGTAAATGCTGTTAACGAATTAAGTAAAGAAGTAGATAACTTAAAGAAGGTTTTAAACTTAGAATAAATTAATATTTTGTTATGACACCTACTGTTCCAGTAGTGGCGGTCTTCTATCATGGAGATGAAAGACCGCCAATTGAAACTACTTTTAAAGAATCTTGGTTTACTAACCAGATAAAAGCAATTTATTGTAATTCTAATACCTCCATAGACGAGCTATACAGGCAAAAAGTATCTTTAGTAATTATAATAGGACCAGCAATACAATTTAAAAACTTATTATATTGCTACCTTCCTACACTACATATACCGAACATTAGTAAATTAAATGGGGATATAATTTATCAATTCTATATTAACAGTATAGTAAAAGATATTAATCCAGTAGTATCTATTTTTACCCCAGCTTATAAGTCATACGATCGTATAGTTCGTGCTTACAAGTCATTAATTAGACAGAGTTGGTCAAACTGGGAATGGATTATACTAGATGATTCTCCAGATAGTCATTATGACTTTTTATTAGAAAACTTTGGTCATGATTATAGAATAAAAATTTACAAGCAAAATAGACAAGATGGTTTTGTTGGATCAACTAAACGTCAAGCAGCATCACTTTGCCATGGCGAGTACTTACTAGAACTTGACCACGATGATGAACTTCATCACCTAGCATTAGAGTATGTGGTAGGTGCATTCAGACGATATCCTGATGCCGGTTTTGTTTATACTAATAGTTGTGAAGTGTTTGAAACCGGTGGCAATGTTTACTATAATCCTGGTTATGCTATGGGGTTTGGAAGACATTTTCAAGTTAAATACCAGGGCAGGGAATTGATAGGATCTGATACCCCTATTAACGAAATGACTATGTCACATATTGTAGGCGTTCCTAATCATATTAGATGCTGGAAACGCGACACATACTTTAATTTAGCCCGTCATAATAATAAAATGTACATTGTAGATGATTATGAACTGATGATTCGTACCTATCTAAATACTAAGATTGTTCATATACAAGAAATGATGTACATTCAGTATATGAATGCCGGTGGAAACAACACACAAGAATCCAGGCGTCCGGAAATACAGCGTTTAGTTAGTCAAATAGAAAAACATTATCGTAAGCAGATACAAGAACGAACTGAACAGCTTAAACTTGAATTTGATGATCCTTTAAAGCTATCTTATGTCTATTAATTATAAAACATTTTCTGCACAAACCTTACCACAAGAAATACATTTATTAGGTAATAATCTAATAGGTTTAGAACTTGGTGTGTGGTATGGAGTTAATATGGGACATCTATTGGAAGATTGCCCAAATATTAGCATGCTGTATGGAGTAGATCCTTATGCTCCATATCAAGACTGGAATAGATATATTCACAATACTGAAATGGAATCGGCTAGGGCTTCTGCACGTGCTATACAAATGAGGTTTGCCCGGCGTTGTAAATTATTAGAATGCACTTCACAAGCTGCTGTTAATCAAGTAGGTCAGTTAGATTTTATTTTTATCGATGGTGATCATTCTTATGAGGTATGCTATCAGGATTTAAATTTATGGTATGATAAGGTAGCTAGTGGAGGGCTATTTGCCGGTCACGATTTTACTCTACCTGGTGTTAATAAAGCGTTACATCAGTTTCGAAAAGAAAAGAGTATAAGCGGTAACTTTAAAGTTATTCCCAACGATGTATGGTTTTGGATTAAGGATTAATTATGCATGAAACTAAATCACCTAATTTTATAGGTTACATAGATAATTTTAACCGCACTGGGGATCACGTTAGAGTAGCCGGTTGGCTAGTACCCAAGGTTAATAAAGAGCATGTTGACATGCATTTGGAATACGGGGTAGATATTATATTTTATGCCTACAATGATCGATCTGATGTAGCTCAATTTTATAATACTCAGGATATAAATTATCAAAAATCGGGTTTTGATATTACAGTTCTATACAAAGGTCAAGATACGTGTACTGTTTATGCTTTAGTAAATGGTGTACGAGAAAATATTTTTTTATTAGATTTAAATAAAAAAGATAATACACAACAAGTATTTTATGATGTCCCTTCGCAATTAGTCCAAGAACCTGAATTACTTTCGGTAAGACATAATATCGTACCTGAAATAATTGTTGTAGATAACTTCTATGATGATCCAGATCTAGTTCGCGAACTTGCTTTAAAGCAAGAATTTAACCCTGATTTAAGATATCATAAAGGAAGGAGAACTAGTAAGAAGTTTTTTCCAGTACAGTGCAAACAAATATTTGAAGGACTATTAGGTAGGAGGATTACTAATTGGATTGATTACGAATACAATGGAGTCTTTCAATTTTGTACTGCTGAAGACCCTCTGGTATATCATTCCGACACTCAATCATATGCTGCTGCTATTTACCTTACCCCAGACGCACCCTTAGAATCCGGAACAACGTTTTATCGTAGTAGACGTCATCCAGAAATTAGAAAAATTAATTTAGATTCGCCATTGTATAATAATGTATTTAAACATGGGTTTTATGATAAGACTCAATTTGAAACTGTTGACATAGTAGGTAATGTATATAACCGTCTAGCCATCTGGGATTCTAGAATAATTCATTCTGCTTCACAGTATTTCGGTAACAACTTAGAAAATTCTAGATTATTTCATTTGTTTTTCTTTGACATTGAGGAAACATAAATACTAGTAAAACTGGACTGGTATGGGAACAAAACTTAATTTAGTAGTTGATCAAGGTTCATCTTTTTCTACTACATTAAATTTAACTGATGACGATGGTGGTGTTATTAATTTAACAGGGTATACTGCTGCCGGTCAATTACGTAAGCATTACACTTCTAGCAATTCAGTGAGTTTTACTATTACTTTAGGTGGGGCTAACGGTACGGTTACTTTAGCTATGAGTTCTAATACTACTGCCAATATAGCTGCCGGTCGGTATGTTTATGACGTGGAACTAACTGATGATGCTGGTTTAGTTTCAAGATTATTTGAAGGTATTGTTACTGTTACACCTCAGGTTACACGATAATGCCTATCAATCAAACTGCATTACAGGTTAATGTTAGAGTTAATTTAAGCAATACTGTTAATGTAAGTGTGCCCAGGGCCAGCATTACCAATAATTCGATTACGACTTTAAAGTCACAATTTGCAAGTATAGATACACTAGCTGAACTCGGTGATGTGATTATAGGTTCACCACAAGATGGTGATCTTCTCGTTTATGATTCTAGTTTAAATAAGTATGTTATTCAGCAATTAGAATCCATAGACGGGGGTAGTTTTTAATGTCCAATACCATTATTCAAATAAGACGAAGTACTACTAATGCTTCACCATCAGCATTACAGGCTGGTGAATTAGCATTTACATCCAACGGTGATACGTTATGGATTGGTAGTCCATCAGGTTCTAATACAGCGAATGTCATACATGTTGGCGCAAAAATAAGTTACATTGGTAACTCTACACAAATTGGTGCATCTGCTGGCGGATCTAATTCAGAATTAGCTTCTACATATGCTATTAAACAATTCGTAGATGGTAAGCTTGCAGCCTATGCAACTAACTTAAGTGAGTTAGATGATGTAACCATTACTAGTGTAGCCAATAATAATTTACTAGTATATGATCTCGGTGCCGGTAAGTGGGAAAATCATACTATAGGTGGTACAGCTAATCAAATAAACGTTGCGTTTGTTAGCCATGATATTACTATTTCTCTACCTAATACAGTTACTGTTAATACACTCACAGTAACTGGAAATGTAGTTATTAATGGCACACAAAACGTGTCTGGTGAAGCACATTTCTTTGAGGTTGTGCATGTTAACCGTGATTATCCTGCCCATGTAGTACACTATATTACTAACCCAACCATTATTGCTACTGTCAATACTAATAGTTATGGCCAGTTAGCTATGCAGAACTTTAACGGAGGGGTTAACGCTTCTGCCGATTTTATAGCATATCCTAATAATACCCAAGTAGATGATAATACTGGGTTTATTGATATGGGTATTACTGGTAATGGCTATAATCAAGCAGCTTACGCAGTAACTAATCCAAATGACGGTTATATTTTTGTGTCTGCACGTTCTGGAGACAGTCTAGGCGGATCGTTAATTTTAGCAACCGATTCTACAGGTACTAATAACGATATTAAATTCTTTGTTGGTGGATTTACATTTAATGCAAATGCACCTCATATGGTGCTAACAGGTAATAATAGAAACTTTGGTATTGGTAATAGTAATCCACTGCATAAAATTTCTGTAGAAGGTAGTGCACGCTTTAATGGTAACACAGATGTAATAGGTACAGCAAATGTATCAGTTGCTATAAATGTTGGTGCAAATGTTAATTTATCTACTTCCTATATCAGTGTTGGTAATTCTACTGTTAACACATATATTACTGCAGGTAATTTAGCACTTAATGGCTCTACTTTAACTGTAGGTAATACTTCTACCAATACAACAATTACATCTGGTAACATAACAACAACAGGTACTGCTAACGTAGCAACAGCCATCAATGTTGGTGCAAATGTAAACTTAACTACATCTAGTTTTACTGTTGGTAATTCTTCAGTAAATTCTTATATTACTTCTACCTCTGCTGCATTTGACGGGACATTAGCTGCTGGTAATACAACTATTACCGGAACACTAGCTGCTGGTAATACTACTATTACTGGTGATCTTACAGTTACCGGTACAGTCACAACAGTAGATGCTACTAATTTAGTAGTAGAAGATTCATTAATAAGACTAGCTCGTAATCAGGCTAATACTACATCTTTTGTAGATGCAGTAGATGTTGGGTTTTACGGTGTATATGGAAATACATCAGAAGTAGTCTACACTGGTTTGGCAAGAGATTCTTCAGCTAACGTATTTGTATTGTTCGATGGATTAGTTAATGATGCACCTGACAATGTAGTTAACACTAGTGCTATTACAGTAACTACACTACAGGCCTACTTACTCTCTGGTGCGCTATCAACTAATTCTACCGCCGTTACTATTACTGCCAATAGTACTGTAAACGTAAGTATTGTAGCAAATACATTAACATTATCAACTTCTCTAGGGGTAGGTAGTGGTGGTACTGGTAGAAATTCACTAACTAATAATGCCGTTGTAGTTGGTAATAATGCAGGTCAAGTTACTTTAGTAAGTTCATCTACTGAAGGACATGTACTACAAATAGATGCTTCAGGTATACCTACATTTGGAGTACTGGATGGAGGATCTTTTTAAAAATTGGATACTGAATTTATAAATTTGTTTATAAGTAAGCAACGAGCATTAATAGATGACTTACAATCAAGGTTATTGTTATCAGAAACTAAATTAGCTTTAGTAGAGTCTAAACTTGAACAGGCTAATAAAACATTAGAATCATTCAAGATAGATAAGAAGGCAGGTACTGCAGTTAAAAAGGCTGATTAATGAAACAACTTTATCATGTATTTCCAGGAGTAATACCAAGTACTACTTGTAATGAAATTATTCGTCGTGGATTACTATTACCTTCTCAAGAAGCCTCTATTGGATTTAATAATGATCATTTAGATAATAGTTACAGAAAAAGTATAATTAGATGGTTCTTTCATAGAGAGCACCCTGACATTGTACAGTTAATGATGTCTTATGCCTTTGAAGCTAATAGAGAGTTTTTTGGTTTTGATATATTTCCCACAACATGGGATTTACAATTTACTGAGTATCACGCCAATAATAATGGTAAGTATGACTGGCATCATGATGTATGGTGGACAAGCCCTAGATATCATGATAGAAAATTAAGCATGGTATTACAACTTACCGATAGAAATAGCTATACTGGTGGTAATTTTGAATTTGATTTGCCTGAAATTAATAACAGTGAATTAGAGCCATTTAAAACACAAGGCTCTATATTAATATTTCCATCATTTTTTAGACATAGAGTGACTCCAGTCACTGGGGGAATACGTTACAGTTTAGTAACGTGGGTTGAGGGACCAAAGTTTAGATAAATAAAAAGTCTTAGATAAGACTTATTTGGTCCTATATAGGGTTTAGTTCATGGCCAACACCATCTTTCAGCTTAAACGTTCTACTACGTCTTCTCAAGTACCGGCTAATAATGTCTTACAGCCTGGTGAACTGGCTATCAACCTAACCGATAGAATTATATATTCTAAAGATACCTCCAATGTCGTATTTGCTGTACTAGGTTCACAAGGTCCTACCGGTGCACAAGGGCCAAATGGCCCTCAAGGTCCAACTGGTTCACAAGGCGTACAGGGCACCACAGGTGCACAAGGCCCACAAGGTGTAGAAGGTGACAGATATGAGACAACTAGTTCTACCACTTACACCTTACAAAGCAATGGTAACAACGGTACAATAACTATTGATTTAGGTCTTGCTTATACACCAGGCCAAACAATCATTATTGCTTACAATGCTAGTAATCATCAACATGGAACAATTACATCATATTACCCTGCCAATGGTGAATTAAATTTTGTCACAACAGATATAGACGGTTCTGGTACATATAGTTCCTGGACGGTTAATTTAGATGGAGCCACTGGTGCTACAGGTCCACAAGGCCCCCAGGGCAATCAAGGACCTACAGGCAGTCAAGGTCCACAGGGTATAGTTGGTAATCAAGGCCCTAATGGACCTCAAGGCCCCCAGGGTAACCAAGGTAGTACAGGTACTCAAGGCCCCCAGGGCAATCAAGGGGATACTGGATCACAAGGTTCAACTCCTGTATCAACTTCTTATACTGCTAACAGCATTAGTTTAACCGGTGGTGTATACGTATCGGGTAGTTTATCTTCTATACAGACCTTTAGTGATGGGCAAGCGTATATTTTAACCGATGGATCAGGTTCAGCTCCTGCATGGTATGTAGATGTAGGATTTACTAGTGTTACTAAATTTAATATAGTTGAACTTAATATTAACTATACTGCTTCATCCGGACATATAATTTATGTTCAACTATACAATAATAATACGAGTACCTGGGATAGTCTAACCAGCTATACAGGATTAGGGTCATATTTACAATTTCAGTTAGGTGTAATATCATCAACACCTTATATTAATTCAGGTGCTGTAACTGTTAGGTTATATCATAGTAACCAGGGTAATGTAAGTCATCAAACAGAAATAGACTTTGTTGGATTAGTTGATGCTATTTCAGGTGCTTCAGGACCAAGAGGGTTTCAAGGATATCAAGGTAGACAAGGATCTCAAGGAACAACTGGTGCTCAAGGTCCTCAAGGCGATACAGGCTCGCAAGGACCACAAGGAATAACTGGTGCACAAGGTCCACAAGGAACAACAGGTTCGCAAGGCCCTGATGGACCACAAGGACCACAAGGAACAACAGGTTCAGTAGGTCCAACCGGACCTCAAGGTCCGACAGGTAGTCAAGGTCCTCAAGGTACAACTGGTGCACAAGGCCCCCAAGGTCAAACAGGTGCACAAGGTCCACAAGGAACAACTGGTACACAAGGTCCACAAGGAACAACTGGTAGCCAAGGTCCTCAAGGTACAACTGGTAGCCAAGGTCCTCAAGGTATAACTGGTGCACAAGGCCCTAATGGACCCCAAGGACCACAAGGTGTTGGTTTAACAGCAGGGTCTAATAATCAAATACTTTATCGTAATTCATCTAATACGCTTACTGGCAGCTCTGGACTTGTATATGATGGTACAAGTATTAAAGTAAATGGTAATTTAGAATCTGTATTTCATAATGGAGATGAGGGCGGTGAAATATACTTAGAAAAACCTGATACTAATAATACACTTGCTTCAGGTATTACAATTGACATATTTAGGAATAAACTTAGATTTTTTGAAAATAGCGGTACTAACCGTGGCGCTTTCATTGACATAACTGCAGCTTCTACTGGAGTAGGTACAGATTTACTTGCCGGAGGACCTCAAGGACCTCAAGGACCTACAGGCAATCAAGGTTCTACAGGTGCACAAGGACCGCAAGGTAGTACTGGTGTACAAGGCCCTAATGGTGCACAAGGACCTCAGGGTGCTACAGGATCAGTAGGTCCAACCGGACCACAAGGACCTCAAGGTCAAACAGGACCACAAGGACCTCAAGGTCAAACTGGTGCTCAAGGTCCACAAGGTCAAACTGGTGTACAAGGTCCACAAGGACCCCAAGGTCAAACAGGTGCACAAGGCCCACAAGGACCTCAAGGTCAAACAGGTGCCCAGGGTCCTCAAGGACCGTTAGGACCACAAGGTCCTCAAGGTCAAACTGGATCCCAAGGACCACAAGGCCCTACTGGTGCCCAAGGTCCACAAGGCCCTACTGGAGCACAAGGACCACAAGGCCCTACTGGAGCACAAGGACCACAAGGCCCTACTGGAGCACAAGGACCACAAGGCCCTACTGGAGCACAAGGACCAC
>Ga0129333_10006897_pt1 | contig 10750 bp, 15 predicted proteins | sample CPB6_08_DNA_FD_94474 | JGI IMG/M metagenome (GOLD analysis project Ga0129333, IMG submission 94474) | Freshwater to marine salinity gradient microbial communities from Chesapeake Bay, USA - CPBay_Sum_0.6_0.8_DNA | ecosystem: Environmental > Aquatic > Marine > Coastal | place: USA: Chesapeake...
ATCGAAAAGCTCAATTTTATAAAAGTAGTCAAGGAAACTGACTATGATATTCCAGAAGGTTTTAAAGATATATTTGGCGATATATTTAAATAGTAAGAATTGATTCATTGTAAATTTGGTTAGGGTCCCTGCGTTGTGAAACGTGGGGATTTTTGTTTTATACCATTTCGTGCATATCCTCGAAATGGTTTTTATATATATCATTATTTTTTAGAATACTTATAAAATAATTTTACGTTACAAATAGTATCTATGGCTGAATCTTATACCGACTATCCAAAGGCTGCGAGTGAGAATGCTAAACGAGCTTTAAAGTTTAGAGAGGAGACTGACAATAAAAACGGTTGTGGTACTCCAGTAGGCTGGGCAAGGGCAAATCAGTTAGCTAAAGGAGAACCTATTTCAGAAGATACTATTAAGAGAATGGCATCTTTTAACAGACATAGACAGAATAAAGATGTACCATACGAGGAAGGTTGCGGAGGTTTGATGTGGGATGCTTGGGGCGGTACTGAAGGTATTGATTGGGCTATTCGCAAATCAGAACAAATAGACAAAGAGAAAGTAAAGAATATGACAGAAATAGATATAGTAGGAACTATAGACCCTTATTCAAGTGCTAATGCTCAGAATCTAAAGGAAAGTTTAGATAGTGCAAATGGTAGCGATATAATATTTCATATTGCTTCTGAAGGCGGTTCTTATTTTGAGGGTCTGACTATGGCTTCTATGATAAGTAGCTATAAGGGAAAAACTAAGGCTCACGGAATGGGTCTGGTGGCCAGTGCAGCAACTGTTGTATTCCTTGCAGCAGATGAAAAATACCTTACACCAAATAGCTTTTTTATGATTCATTCTGCTTGGGCTGGTGCTGAAGGTAACGCAAAAGAAATCAGTAAAACAGTAGAACTACTTTCTAAGGTTGATGAGCAAATGGTTAATATATACGTTGCTCAGATGGAAAGTAAAGGTAAGTTAATTAACGGTTCTATTGAGGATACTAAAGAGTATATCAAAGTCTTAATGGCTGCGGAAACGTGGCTAACGGCTGAAGAGGCTATGGAGTTAGGATTTGCTGATTATATTATGGATGAGGTCACAACTGACAGTTATAATAACGAGGCTCTATTTGCAAAACTTAGAGCAGAATCTAAATTTAAAAACATTCCAAAAATTAAAAACAGTATGAACGACAAAAAAACGTTACTACAAAGCATCGCTTCTGTTTTTGGTTTCAAGGCTGAAATAGTCGAAGAAAAAGACTTAACTAAGATTGAAGAGCCAAAGGCTGAGGATGGCTTAGAAATTGAAATCTCACAAGAGGAAAAAGATTTCGAAAGCTATACTCCAGAAGAAAAGATTGCTTATTACGAAAAGAAGATAGCTGAACTCGAAGCTGAGAAAGAGGCTATGTCTACTGAAATGGCTGCTATGAAAGAAAAAGTCAAATCTCAAGAAGAAATGATGAAAGAAAAAGAAGTAACCATTGAGGAAAAAACTAAAAAACTGGAAGAGGCTCAGGCATCTGCTATGGCTAAAATCAGTTACAAATCTGAAGGCGGTACTAAGGTAAACAACAAATTTACTCAAGACCAAATCATTCAGGCTTCTACGTTTATCAAATCATTGTTAAATAAATAAAACTAAAAAAAGATGGCTTTTAATAAAGAAAATTTCTATCAAGAGGGCAACAGTCAAGAGTTTTTCTTTACTCGTACTAACCCACTTGCAAACCCTGCTAATGCTGAAATCCTTAAAATTAAAAAATCAGGATGTTGCGATACTGAATTTGCCCTTGTAGCTGAATATGGTTATAATGGAATGGCACAAGAATTTGCAATAGATTTTTCAGCACCAACCTCTACTATTGACTCACGTTACGTTAAAGTTGTAGTAACAGATGGTCAAGGTCATTTTGCTACTGCGGTTGGAACTGGAACTGTTAGCTCACTTACTGTTGATGCTTCTGGTCTTGACACCTCTGTAGTTTGGACTGTATCTGTAGTTATCGAAGTATTAGAGAACGCTTCTGTTGACTGTCCTTGCATTGTTGAGTACACATTCCCTTACAATAGCTTTGTAGGTACTGTTACTATTGACACTACTACTCTTTATGCTCCAGTAATAGCTTTATTTGAAGCTGATGGAACTACTGCAGTTGCTAATGGTGATTCTTACAATATTGGTACATTCCCTGATGGTGGCACTTCTGAGCCTTTCAGTGTAGTTGTTAAGAATACTGGCGATTCAGTTTTGACTGTAAGCTCAGTTTTATTTACTGCTGATGTACTTAGCTTCACACTACCTCAGTATGCTGGTGTAATTTATCCTAATTCATCCATCACTCTAAGTGGCACAGTAGATGCTTCTGGTTCTGCTGGTTCTTATGGAGGTACTATCACTTTAAGTAGTGATGCTCCGAACGCTCCAGCTTATACTATTGACATTGATTATACTTTGGCTTAATCTAATTTTTAAACTTTAAATTGAAATAAATAATATGGCTATATATGAAAACGGTCAGTTCAATATCAATTTGATTGGTGAACAGGCTCAAGAACTTTTGCTAAAACCAGTATTTTTTGACGCAGAAGTTGATGAAATCTTTGACACGATGTTACTTGTTAACAAGAAGCAAAACATCGGTTATGTAGGCGCTATGGAAAATATCCTACAACTTGGAGACGGTTGTGGATGGACTCCTAAAGGCTCAATGTCTATCTTCGAAAGATGTATCGAAACTGAATTTGTAAAGGCAAACGTTGAACTTTGTTTTGATGAATTCAAAGATACAGTTTACAAGCAACTTCTAAAGAAAGGTACTCAGATTGATAATCTTGAAGGTACTATCTTTATGGATTTATTGCTAACAAGAATGCAACAAGCGGTTAGAAAACAGGCTTTACTTCTTGCTTTCTTCGGTGACAAGGCTTCTGCTAACAATGATGTTAACATCGTTGACGGTATGTGGTCTGTTTACATACCTAACTTAGTTGCTCTTAACTTAGTTCCTTACATCAACTCTAACTCTGGTATTCCATTGGGTGCTGGTGATGGTATCGACCTATTGACTGCAGTTTGGGAAAACGCTTCAAACGTTCTTTCTGCAGTTCCTGAAGCTGAAAAGGTATTCCTTGTATCTGCTAACGTTTACAGACAGTACCTTGTAGACCTACAAAACAATGGTATCTCATCTAATATGCACCTTGAGTTGTTAATGAACGGTACTTCTAAATTGACATTCAATGGTATCGAAGTTAAGCCTATGTACGACTGGCAAGGTTACGCTTCAAGCTATCAAGGAATCAACGATGCTAACTACGTACTTTATACTAAGCGTGATAACTTAGTAATGGGTACTGATGTTACGTCTCCATTAAATCAAGTACAGGCTTGGCAAGACTGGGAAACTGAGAAATTGAAAGCTAAAATCAAATTCTATCTTGGTTTCAACTACAAGCATAACGAATTGATAACTGTAGCATACTAAAAATAAAGGGGGTTGAAATATACCCCCTATATCTATTAACTTAATAAATCTTAATTATTATATGAGTTGCTTAACTTCAGGTTATTCAGTAGATTGCTCTACTAATTGCTCTGGTGGTTTGTACAAGTTTTGGTTAGCCTCTATCGGTGACATCACTTCTTTGACATTTACTGCTGGTGAGCTTACTGCAATCACTATGGTTGCTACTAAAAAATTCTATGAGTTCACACCTTATCAAGAAACTGCTTCTTGGGTTGAAGCTGGTGAAAGAACTAACTGTAACACGGTTGTTACACAAACTTTGACTGGTGTATTCCCTTGTCACTCACAAGACGTGAAAGAAGCTATCGATGAGCTTAAGGCTTGTTGTTGTGGATTCGTGGTTATTCACGAGGAGAACAACGGTTCACGTTGGATTTGGGGTGTTCCTTATAACCTTACTACAGGTATTACTGATTCTTATGTTCATTTCCCTGCTCAGTTGACTGCATTTGAAACTACAACTGGAACGGCTATCAATGACCAGAATCAAGCATCTGTTACAATCGTATCAAGAGGTACTACTTTGGCAAGTCCAGTAGATACTTTGGTTACTATTCCTGTGTAATCTCTTGCTTTGTTCGTTATATATCGGAGGGGGTGTAAAAACCCCCTTTTTAAAATCAATAAGATATGTTTAAAGTACAAGAAAAATTCTTAGATAGTTACGTTGTATGTTCAAAATTTAAGGTTAACTTTAATGAAGCTAATCAAGAACAGTTGGAACATCTTTACCACTTAGGACATCCAGCGGTTATTGTTGACAAAAAGAAAGTAAAGAACAAAACAATAGATAATCTATCAAATGAAGAAACCAAATCTGAGGGCGAATAGTCTCAAAGCGAATCCTACCAACTCGAACAAAGTACACGCTTGGACTGGTGTTCAGCTTGGGGTTCGCCCTTTTTTAGTTGATGACATATTTAGAGAACCTACTAAGGAATTCTTAGATACTACGGTTGTAGAGTATTTACCATTTAATACCTATGACCTTTGGCGATTAGATAGGATTCAAGCTATCTGTAACAATTCGCCTACAACGGCTGCTATTATACAACAAAAAGTAAATTATTCTTTAGGCGATGGGTTTTATTCTGTACCTGCTTCTACTCTTAGCGTGTTGTCAAGCGTTAAACAACAGAGAATAGAGAATGCACAAATTACTATTGAGCAGGAGATTGAGTTAAATGCTTTTTTAGAAAAAGTAAATACTGAGGGCGAAAGTATCGAGGAGCTGAGTGCTAAAATATTTAAAGACTTTGCATCTTTTGGTAACGCTTTTATAGAGGTGCAAAGAATCAAGGTAGGCAGTACAAAGAAATATTATATGAGACTGCTACCTATTACTTGGTGTAGACCAAAGAAAGCTGCAAAAGATGAGCTTTACCCTACTCACGTGGGAATCAGTTCTGAGTTTGAGGAGCATTATGTCATAACACCAAAAGACCCTATTGAAATACCTCTTTTCCCACACTTTGAAAATTTCGATGGTGTAGAAAAGTCTATTATACATTTAAAGAATTACGAACCTACTTTGGTTTATTGGGGGATTCCTGATTGGGTAAGTGCTAAGATATGGTCTGAATTAGAATATAGGATTCCTAAATTTAATCAAAGTAAGTTTGAGAATGGTTTCACTCCAAGTGCTATTATTTCTTTATACGGTTCTACAAATCAAGAAGAGGCTCAGGAAGTAGTAAGGGCAATGAGAGATTGTTTTACTGGTACTGGCAATAACTCAAAGATGTTCATTCAGGCTTTGAGAGATAATAGCTATAAGGCAGATGTACAAGTATTGAGTGAGTCAAATGATGGCGAATTCTTACAGTTGCAACAAATGGCTCAACAGGCCATTGTCGCTGCTCATAGATGGACTATGAGTTTGACTGGTCTTAGAACGGCTGGAAGTCTTGGAACTAACCAACAGATAAGAAGTGAATTTGACATAGTTTATAATACAGTTATTAGACCGATGCAAAGACTATTCTTGACTAAGTTTTTAAATCCAGTTATACAGGATGCTGGAGTATTTTTAGAAAAGGACTGGTCTAATATTGCTATAGATATTGCTAAGCCTATGCCTGTGTCTTTTGCTGGAGACCTGGATGTTAAGGCTGTTTTGACTATGGATGAACAAAGAGCTGAATTAGGATTTCAGCCTATAAAGAAAGAGAATACTGGCTTAGATACACAACCTTTACCTGAACAAAATCTTGGTGCATAATGAGTTTAATTAAACCACAGGAAGTAGTTAATACTGGTATTTACAGAGCAGCACCTGTCAACACAAGGTTTGATATTAACATTATCAGTCCTCACATACAGAGTGCTGAAGAACGATTTGTAGTTCCTATTCTGGGAACTGCTCTATACAATGATATGGTAGCTAATCAAAATCCATTAGTTAGTAATTACAATCCTGATGCTGGTGCTTTAGTTGACAAGTTCCCTTTAGATGCTAATTACGAGAGTCTTTGGACTTTGTATCTTTTAAGATTTATAGGCTATGTTATATACTACGAGGCTTTACCTTATTTGACATTCCAAGTAAGTTCTAAGGGAATCTTCACAAATGATAGTGAGTTTGCAAGTAATGGCGGTTTGGCTGCGGTTAAGTTTATGCAGGATAATACGCTTCAGAAAATAGATAATTTAAAACCTTTAATTGATAAGTACCTCTGTGATAATAAGACTTCTTTTCCTTTGTTTAATTCTAAACATTGTGGGTGCGATACTTGTGAGAATGATAACGATTGCGGTTGTGGCTATGGTCACGAGTGCGGTTATTTTTTAAGAGCAGGATTTTATTGCAATACTTGTAGAACACGTAAAAACAATTCAACAAATATAATATTATACTAAAATGAACATAGTAAAACAGTCAACAGGCAACGTTGTATTAACAGATAATAGTGGCAATATTGTTAAGGTATTCGTTCAGGTTAATGCTTTGGATGTTGTAAGCAAAGATGAAGTTGTAGTAAAATTTGGCTTTAATCAATGGCATTCATTATATGCCAGTCAGATAGACAATACTCAGATAGAACCTGCTGGAGCAGTACCATTTAATGGTAACGCTTATGATTTAGTTAGCCTACTAAGTAGCTCTTTTTTTTTTGAGTTAAGTGGGGGCGGTTCTCAGGATTTAGAAGATGTATTAGCATTAGGCAATTCTGCTGGTACATACAATATTGATTTAAATAATAATGACCTTTTAAATACTGATAAAATAGATTTTAACACTGGCACAACTGACACTGCTGGTGAGGGTCAATTTGTTTGGAATAATAGTTTAGGAACGTTAAACTTAGGTTTAAAAGGTGGCAATACTATTTTAAATGTAGGTCAGCAAGTTATAACAAGGGTTGTAAATAAGACTACTCCTTTAGTACCATTGACAAAGGCTGGATATCAGGTTGTAATTGTATCTGGTGCTACTGGTCAGAGATTATCTGTAAGACTTGCAAAAGCTGACAATGATACTAATAGTGCTGGTACGCTTGGAGTTGTTTGTGAGAATATAGCAGTTAATCAAGAAGGCTTTATTGTTTCCGTTGGTCAGCTTACAAATATAAATACTACAGGTAGCTTACAGGGTGAGACTTGGAATGATGGCGATGCTTTATATTTAAGTCCTACTGTTTTTGGTGGCATTACAAATATTAAGCCTACTGCTCCAAACCACGAAGTAAGAATTGGTTATGTAGAATACGCTCATATCAATCAAGGTAAAATCTATGTCAAGATTGATAACGGTTATGAGTTGAATGAGCTGCATAATGTAGCTATAAATGGACTTACATTAACTAATAATGACATTATAGCCTATAACTCTGCTACTCAGGTATGGCAGAATAAAAAGCAACCTATTGAGATTCAGGCGGCTTGTAGTGATGAAACAACGGCTATCACGGCAGGAACAAATAAAGTAACATTTAGACTACCTTGTGCATTTACCTTAACTGGTGTTCGTGCTTCTTTAACAACGGCTCAAGCATCTGGAAATATCTTTACAGTTGACATCAATTTAGGGGGTAGTTCAATATTAAGTACAAAGTTGACTATTGACAATACAGAGAAGACAAGTGTTACGGCTGCAACACCAGCGGTTATTTCAAATACAACTATGACTGATGATGGAGAAATTACAGTTGATGTTGATCAAATTGGGAATGGAACTGCTACAGGTTTAAAAATAACTTTAATAGGACATAGATAATTATGATTATTAATCCTTATATATTTGGTGGTTTTGACCCGGATGCACAGGCTTTTATTACTGCTGCTAATATAACCAATAATACACAAAGAACGGCTATTAACCAGCTTGTGTTAGACTTAAAGGCTTACAATATCTGGTCAAAGATGAAGGCTATCTATCCTTTTGTAGGAGGTACTGCATCTACGCACAAGTTTAACTTAAAAGACCCAAGAGATTTAGATGTAGCCTTTAGACTTGTATTTAATGGGGGATGGACTCATAGCAGTACGGGAGCTTTGCCTAATGGTACTAATGGATATGCAGATACTAAATTGAATGCAAGTTCTAATTTAGGACAATTTTCGACATCTATGTCATACTATTCAAGAACAATTAATGATGGGCCTTATACTGATGCTGGAGCACAACAAGCATCAAATTTAAGCCAACGAATAGTATTAAACTTTAAATATAGCGGAGTAGGTTATTATGACCAAAACGATACAGGAACAGGTAGGCTATCTGTTAATATGTCATCAATTAACAGTAATGGTTTGTTTTTAATGTCAAGAACTGCTAATAATATTCAAAAAGCATTTAGAAATGGTAGTCAAATTGGAAGTACAAATAATAATACAATTTCTACATTATTGCCTACATCTTTTATTTGGTTAGGTGCATATAATGGTAGTATACCAACATATACCAATCGTGAATGTGCTTTTGCCACTATCGGAGATGGTTTTACTGACACCGATGCAACGAATTTATATAATACAGTACAAACATTCCAAACTTCATTAAGTAGACAAGTTTAAAAATAATTAAATATGACATTAGTAGGACTTTTAACAATAGAACAAAAGGATAGCTTAGTCGGACAGATGTACGATGAGGATAGCTATTTTAATCCCATTGAGGATGCTGATTCAAACTGGATAATTTCAGTTGAAGAAATAGAATATAACACAAATCCTGAATTTATGTGGATTAAAGATTTACCATTGATTGAATATAATCCAAAACCATCACCATTTCCCCCTATTGAAGAATAATGAAAACACTTTATACTGATATACTTAGTGTATTACACACGGCTATATTAACCTTATTAACCTTTTTATCGCCAATCTCAGGCGTTATTTTGACTGTCATTAGCTTTGTATCTTTTGACACGTTAATAGCTTACTGGAGGGTAAAGAAAACAGGCGGTAAATGGACAAGCCGAAAGCTCAGAGTAGGGTTAGTTCATAAGTGCTTAACCTATATAGCTTTAATAGTGCTATTCTTTTTGATGGATAAGTTTATCTTGAATAGCCTTATAATACATTTAGTCAGTATAGAGTATTTTTTAACTAAATTATTGAGCCTTGTTTTTATCTTTATAGAGTTTACATCCATTGATGAAAGCTATACGATAGTCAGAGGTAAGAGTATTTTCCAGAGTGTAAAGGAATTGATAGGAAAGGCAAATGATATAAAGAATGATTTAAAGAATTTTAACGAAGACAAAGAAAAACACCTATAAAATATCTTTCATTTATTATTGTTTTAGGATAGTCCCGTAAGGCTATCCTTTTTTATTTTACAAATTATAGAAAAAAACATAACAAAAGTTTTCTTTTCTAATTTAAATATTTTAAATTTGTGAATCAATTTATTTAATTACTTTCAAAACACACGTATTATGAAGACTAACAAAAATTTCTACTTTATTAAGGTTAAAGGTCAGGACTGGACTATTGCCAGATTTGATGACAGAATAGATTGTTTTATTACTTTTGGTAGTGAGGTTTATCATTGGTCAGAGGTTGAGGTCAGTAAGAAGGAGATTGAGTTCCCGGTAGATGTAGTTATTGATGACTATGATAAATTTTTAGACGAAATATTTTATTAAAATGGTATTCAACTTTTTCCTTAACAACTGTAAGATAACAATAGACATCTATCATATTTACAATCCTAAAACAGATAAGCATCGCTTTCAATTTGAGAGTATTCATATTGATGACATATTCTACGATGACATAGATTTAGCTTTAAATATTTTAGATTTAGATGCAGTTACTTTTTCTAATATTGTTATTGAGCAGTTCTTTAAAAATAATTAAAATGTATTTAGTACGCACACTTAGACTCAGAAGAAATGGCTACACGGTTGTAGCTACGGCAACGTTTTACAAAGGATGTAAGCAAACACTTGAAACACCAGCAGAACCAGACTGGTGGCATTCTGAGGATTACTACATTGAGGATATGACAGAGTTAACCTATGAGCAAATCCTTGATTTATTACAAATGGATGACCAGCAAATGATTGACTGGATAGATGAGGAATTTTCTAACAATTATAAAACGGAATTTTATGAACACGATTAATTTAACAACCGATTACTATCAAAGCGAAAGCATCAATGAGATTATTCCAGCTTTGGTTAAATTTCAAATTGCATTCCAAAACTCAAGTCTAAAAAAGGATGCTAAAAATGAACATCTAAAAAATGGCTATGTAAGTTTGGATAATTTACTTAACGTTGTAAGACCTATTTTATCAGATTGCGGTTTGGTAGTAGTTCAGTCTTTGGCTGGGGAATACCTTACTACTGTTTTATATCACAGCTCTGGTCAGTACATAGGCTCTAATATGCCATTCAATCCAATGAGTGGAAGCAAAGCTACAAATCCACTACAAGAACTCGGAGGCGGTATTACTTATGCCAAACGTTATTCTTTATCAGCCTTACTACAAATTTCTGTAGACATTGACAATGATGGCAATGATAGTAAACTAAAAAGTGAACAATTAACTAAGTCACCAGCTAAGAAAAAAGTGTCAACTATTGACCAGCTGAATAAGATTGCTGATTGGGTATTGGAAGATATGAGTAGAGCTGATAAAATCACTACCTATTATGACTTAGATAAAGGTCAAATGGAGTGGTTAACGGCTGAAATTTACAATAGAACTGTTTAGTTAAAGATGTTTGTTAGTTAGGAAGTGGGGGTATTAGTGGCTATTC
>Ga0129333_10006898_pt1 | contig 10750 bp, 8 predicted proteins | sample CPB6_08_DNA_FD_94474 | JGI IMG/M metagenome (GOLD analysis project Ga0129333, IMG submission 94474) | Freshwater to marine salinity gradient microbial communities from Chesapeake Bay, USA - CPBay_Sum_0.6_0.8_DNA | ecosystem: Environmental > Aquatic > Marine > Coastal | place: USA: Chesapeake Bay...
ACAGTCCATTCAGCAAATGAACGCTCGGCTGGGATCTTTATCTTGCGTCCCTTGTAAGGAATTTCCATTACGCCGATATCTGCTGTTGGCAACTGTGCACCCTTTGCACGGATATCAAGTCCTGTTGGAATGACTGCTCCGTTCTCGCCCTGGAAGACAAGTCTGTACATATTTGTCTTCGCAGGATTCTTGAATCCCGAGATGAAGTTTGTTAATGATTCTGCCATTTTTGATTACTCCCTAATTGGTGTGCTGGTGAAATTAGATGTTAACTGCTGCGCCAATCTCAGAGAAGTTGGCTGACTGACGGGTTGCGATGAAGTTCAACTTGACATAGTTGATACTTGCATTTGCCTTGATGTAGATATCTGCAACAAACTCGTTGTTTTCGATAACTTCTGGCGTATTGTTTGTTTCATCGCAAATAATCTTGAATTCAGAGATTCCGTTTGTTGCCTGTGCATCACGAAGGAATGGTTCTACCAATCCAATGAAGTTTGCACGGGTAAACTCGTCGTTGAACTCAAAGAGAGCAAACTTAGCAGCAGTGGATGCAGCCTTCTCAAGAGCAATGAAGAGGCGGCGAACATTGATTCTGTTGAATGCGCTTGGCTTTGTTGTCAAGGTCTTATCACCGAACAAGATGGTTCCAGATCCTGATGTTGTGATAACAGGATTGATACCGTTGGTGTAAAGAATATCACGAAGAGGCTTCGATGGATTGAATGCCAACTTCACGACATTACGGATCTGACCACGGGTATATCCTGCTGGAGAGAACCAGGGGTTTGCAGCAGCGTCTGTGCGGGCTGCAAGTCCTGCAATGTCTGGATTGAGCGGAACCCAACGATAGGTATCGGAATACTTGTCGTATTGGTACTTCCAACCGCTATCCATGATGGCGTAAGAAGACTCACGGGCAAGGATGTTGTTCTTCCAGTTTACAAGATTGTCAACAGCAACTGCACCCGCAACATTGTTGACATCATCAAGATCTGCACCGACGAATGCGATGGCATCCTTACGGGTTTCGCAAAGATCTACGAGATATCTTGCAATGTCTTCTCCGTGACCACCCTGAATAAAGAGATTGGACTCTGTATTTTCGGAGTCTTCAAAGATTGAGTATCCTGTTTGGATATCTGCTGCTGCTGGAACTGGATCTGTACCACCGTTTAGAGAACCATAGAAGTTCTTCTTCAGTGACTTGAATGGTCCGCTGACATTAGCAACTGTTGCACCGAGGGCATTGAAGGTTGAACCCCAATCGCTGTATGTTTTACCAGATGGAACCGCTGCAAGATCTCCTGATGCTGGATGCGAGATCCAACGAACATATCCAGAGTTGATCTGTAGAGGATAATAGAAATTTGCTCCATCCTTTAGTGTGCCGTTCAGAGCCTTTGAACCAATGAAGTTCTCGACAACTGTGCCTGGAACACCAGTGAACAAGCCGTCTTCGTCAATGACAGCAAAGGCAACTTCGTCCTTTGTGTAACCAAGACTCTTTGCCTTGTCGCTTGTGCTTGGGAGGAATGGAAGGAATCTTTCATATGCCCAAACTGCGGTTCCTTGTGTCTTTCCTACAAGCACTGGTTGCACTGCGGAAGTTGCACCAGAAACTGTGATGGAAACATCTCCACCAGAAACTGCGGTTACTGGGTACTGGTAGCGGCGATCACCGAACTTTAGGAAGTCTCCAACTGCAACACTTGCAGCAGCGGTAGTTCCAATTGTAAGGGTTGCGACTTGACCAGACCATGCAATTTCACCATCTACTGATGCAGCAGTAGTAAGTCCCGCAGCAAAGGCTAGAGTGCGAAGAACTTCATCTGAGTATGAAATCTTTAGTGAGTTTCCGAAGATACCTGGATACTTTGCACAAAGAACACCAGTGACTCCTGCTGCGGCTGAAAGACCGTAGTTTGTGAGTGCTTCCCACTCGGCTGTGTTCCATATCTTGGTTGCATCGAATCCGTTACCAGCAACATTTGCTACCTTTGCTGCACTATTGGATGCACGGATGAGTTGGAGGGGTGCTCCATATCCGATAAAGTTTGCGGCAGAGAAGAAGTCCTTGTAGTTTGAATCGTCTGGCGCACCAAACTTTGCTACAAGATCGTTTTCTGAAGCGACGAGGGTTATTTCGTTAACCGCTCCCCACTTATAATTGCCGACATAGGCGGCAGTTGTTGTTGACACGATTTGGTTTATTACACCTGTACGGTCAATTTCTGTAATGTTAATTCCTGGGCTTATCTGGAATGCCATGTGTTCTCTCCTTTTTGGCGAAATCTATGAATCAATCCTGTTCTTCGGTATGTATAAAAGTGCAAACTTCTATTTACACAATTGTCCAACCATCACTGGTTGAACTGTCTAGAGGGTCGGAAACCCCATCATCAATAAATCCAAAGAACATTTCGTCTTCTAGTGCCTTCATTTCTTTGCCATACATCTCCATAGATATGTTTCCACCAACCACATCTTTGAAATAAAGTTGGGTTGTCAACCAAGCAAAGAGAACAAGTGTCATAACAAGATCGTCATGGTGTCCGACTTCTGCTTCAAATGAGTTTTTCTTTGAAACAAAAGAAAACAATTCTTTCACTACATCATAGTCTTCGATTATTAGTTTTTCTTGCTCTACGAGTCCTTTAAGGGTGGTACAGCCAATTCTCTTGACAACTTCTGTGGTCTTTACACCTCTTTGCTGATTCTGAGCATTAAATCCACCATCCAATACCTGCCCTTTTCTACCTTTTACCGAGGTACTCATTAGTCCTTCGTATTCAAATTCTTCATGGATAATATCAGCAACCTGACCACCGATATCATTTAGTTCAATGAGAACCATAGCATTATTGAATTGTCGAGCCGCAGTAACAATGGCTGTAGGATACATGGCTGGAGGCATCAGGTTGTTCCTAAATGTTGCCACCACCCTATACGGAGCCTCAGTCATGTCTACTATTGTAAAGGCATGATAGTCATTGCCTGTTCCACGGGATGTATCGGCTATAAGGATGTAATTGTGATCTTTCTTTGGTTTTTCGTATACCTTGAAGCCTTCGTCATTTTTGTACACAGGATTTATGAAAGAAAGAGTCTTTAGTTTACGAGGCGATATGAGGGTATGAACAGATCCAACAAAGTCACACTCAAACTCTACACGAAACTGTTCTTCAGATGTATTCTTGATGGTTTGTGCTTTCCAGTCTTCATCACGACCAGGCACTTCATCCCAGAACACCTCCACAGGAACATACTCATTTCTTTTATTTACAGCATCTGTCCAAAGTTTATAGTACATATTCATGCCTTTAGGCGTTGACACTATTATGACTTTGGTGTTCTTTCCTGATGAAATTGTTGGATACACAGAAGAAAAGAATTCGTCTGCTATGTTGTAAGGAACATACGCAAACTCGTCAAGGAGAATAAGATTGAAAGAATTACCACGAACAGCGGATGACGAGGTTGCAGACGCAAGAATCTTTGATCCATTCTCTAGTTCTATTGATCCTTTATTCCAACTCAAGACACCCTGCTGAAGCCATTTTGGAAGATGCTCGTATGCGAGTTTAAGGCGATGCAGCAGTTCACGGGCTGTAGCAAGTTTATTTGCAAGAATAGCGACATTCTGATTAGGATTGAAAAGAACCGTATGGAGGATATAAGAAATAACTGTTGTTGACTTTCCGCTCTGACGGGGAAACTTTGATATCACGAAACGATTCTGATGAATTGTGCGAACAAACTTTTCTTGAAAGTCATAGAGTTCAAACGGAACAAGACCTTCATTCAAGTTTACAATCTTTACATATTCTTTGATAAAGTAAACAGGATCTTCAGAACAACGAAGGTACTCTCCCACCTGCTCTTCTGTGAATTCAACAGGAACATTCGCAGATTTTAGATTAGGGTTGCCAAGATATGCCCCTTTGTCAAGTCTGTCGGTCATTTTCTGAATCCTTTACACTTTGAACTTCGGCATCTATGACTTTTGTATTCATCAGTTCCTTGTACCGTTCCTTTAGAACAGCCTGTAGATCCTTTGTACTTCCAACAAATATAGAATTGTTGGTAATGGAAGTTGCTTTTTGACCACCCCCATCTCCACCCTCAATTGTCTTGACTTTGTGGTGTATTTCAAGAAGGTCTTTGTTTACATCGGCAACAGCCTTTATTAGTTGTGCTGCAACTTCATAAGCACGGGGAGAATCGCTTTCTTTGGCTACAGTTAGTATGCTGTCTATTGCATCCGCTCCTGTCATAAGAATCTCACGGAGATTCTTTCTGACTGTCATATAGTCTTTCTTTAGATCTATATCATCTATAGGCTTTCCACCTTCAATGGCTGCAACATCTGGTGCGATTTTCTTTATCGCATTTCCTTGTGGAACATAGGTTATATCAAGTTTATTCGAAATTTTGTCTTCTTGTGGTATATCTTCCATAATAACCCTCTCGTTTATCCAAATATGTCTGCGTCTGTTGCATCACTTCCAAATACCTTTATTACATAACCGTATGCCGTTGCTCCTGTTCCTATTGAAGTTCCAGAGCCTCCAGTTGCAGAAACTACAACCGTTTCTATTCTATCACCAGTAGCACCTGTTACCGCTCCTGTAGATCCTGCATTCTTATAGTCAAAGAATTGAGCAATAGCCTTTTTTATTACTTCGGCATTCTTTGTCGGTCCATACAGATATCCTTTAACTGTGAAATTCAGAGTCCAAATCAGAATTCGGTTTTCAGTTGCATCCGAAGCATCGCTTTCGTAGTCTATCTGCTGTTCATATGATGTAAGGATTATGGGGATATCCACTTTCTTTGCAAAATAGCCAAGATCAAGTGTCAAGTTAAATTCTGGTGTAAAAAAGGGAAGTATTTGTTCGATTACTTGAAGACCGTCTTCCATCTTTCGTGCAATAATATGAACACTGAAGTCAAAATTATATGGTACTTCTGCGTATGTGTATGTAAACGATGTTCCTGTAGCATTTGGTTGATACACCTTTGACATACTGCTTCTTTTTCTAGAAGCATCATATGTAAGATTATTCATCTCAAATGACATTCTTGGCATATAAGAATACGCAACATCAGGTTGATTTTCATCGGGCTGAAGATATGGAAACTCTTGAATTCTTTTTATGTACTTCTCTTTTTGTGCATAGGCAAGCGGAACCCTAAACTTGCTGTTATTGCCCTGATCGTCTACACGATTGATGTAGATGTTGTTGAATAATGTGCCAAAGGCAACAACAAATTTTCTGACTGTGCCGTGATAGAAGTAGCCAAACATCAGTAATTACCCTCCGAGAATGGATCTACTTCAGAGAAGTCTATGATTGTGCGGGACTCTTTACGAATATCATCATTCTTTCCAAATTCATATGTGGTGACATAATCTGTGGTATTTCCAAGATTTCCATCAACAATAGCCTCTGCACCAGAGTCGCTTCCCTTGATAACAGATGATATGGCAGACGATATATTACCTTGAACTGATTTTAGATACATTACATCAGGATTGAGTTCACTCCAATTGGTAACAACACCAGAGAAATCCGAGTCTTCTGGATTGTTTCCAACATATACTGTTTCGTTTACTTGGAATTCTCCTGTTACACCAGATATGTCGATATATGTCAGAAGATCCTTTGCGTTAGTCTCTATGACATCAATGTTCTCCATACCGGTTTGCAGTTGCTCTTGGTTGTGTTGGTATGTTTGAGCCGTCAGTTCATATACAAAGTTTTTGTTACCCATATAGAAAGGAACTTCGTTCTCAACAAACTGTATTTCGTATAGTTCATATGTTATCGGAGAGTAGATTAGATCTCCTTCTCTTGGACGAAGCACACTTGGGAAATGTGAAGTAATAACTTCTTCAAATCTTCTCTTTGATACTATAAGAGTCAATCTATCCTTAAGTTCAAGACCAAACTTGGAAAATAGTTCAGAACCTGTATTACTATCAAAGGTCTTTAGATACATTTCTATTATTCCACTATCTTTGAATTTAGAACCAATGTCTTCTCCAAAGAGATAGTCACGATTAAATGCTTCTCTTGCGATATAGATGTAGTCATCCCCGTTAATCTTGATGGATTCAATGATGAGATCCTCCATCAAACGGGGTTCGCTTGCCTGATATTTGAAGTAAGGATTTTTTGCCATCAGAGTTTATCCCACCATGAAATCAGGAGGCAGTTCGTATTTAAGTTGAACTTGTTCTTCTATCTTGTCTATTTGTGTCTGTGCTTCTTCCTGTATCTTTTGACCGTCAAACTGAACACCACCTGGAAGTGCAATTCCTGTGAATTTTGAAAGATTTTGACCCCACTGCCTCTTTATTAGAGCAGTAAGGTATTCTTTTAGAAGTCTATCGTTGTAGATTTCTGTATAAGTGTTGGGATTGAGAACAACATAGGCTTCTATCATAAGATAGTTGCCAGCAGACATTGTTTCGCTCCAATTGGTGTCGAGTCGCAGCCTGTTAGTCACCCGACTGAATGTCACAGCCTTTTCTGGTTCAAGGTATTGCTGAACGAGAGAGATATATTGTTGTGCAATATCGTAGTAAGATAGGTTAAAGGAACCGTTTCTTAGTCCAAAGTAGTCTTGTAGGTGCATCTGGTAGCGAGCACTGAAGAAATTAGTGGCAGACATACCTGTTTCACTAAATGGGAATACTCTGGTTATCGTGATGATACTGGGACTTATTGTATCTGTGTTGATGTACTTGTTGTCGATATCCGTCTGAAGTATCTGATATGGAAAGAACATTCTTTCCACTCCATCAAAGTGGTATTCTGCAAAAAATTGCAAGGCATCATCTAGACGATCCTCTACTTGAGCATCATCAACATTGACCTTAATGACTGGATGACCCAATCTACGAAGGCAGTAGTCTTTGAGTGTTTGTCTTGAAACTGGTTGAGCCATTTGCCCCCCTAAATTTGTTTTTCAACAGTATGTATAAGGGGGAATTTGTAGGATTTCTTAAGACTCTGATTTAGGAGTTTCAACAAACAAGAACTTTAACAGTTCATAGGCAAGTATTGGCATACGAACTTCTCCGAGGGTTTCAACAGGAACTGGCTCCCAATTGATCTCTACTTCTTCGGAAAGGAACTCTGCAAGATCTTTTTCATAAAATGGCTTCTTGTCTTCTTCTACTTCGTAACCACCAGATTCTTGCATTTTACCATAGAATTCTAGAAGTTCCATCTGCTTTTTTGCAATCTTTGCATAATAGCCATTTACCTGTTCAAAAAGATCACGAACAGGTACTATTTTGCTTACAAGAAAAAATTGTTTACCCAATAATTCAAAGGCTGGATGTGCTTGGAACAGGGTTTCTAGAGTCACTTTCATTTTTATACTCACAATCTGTAAATAGTTTTATCTTGAGGGGATTCAGAGAATAATTCTGAAAACACAATATCTTCAATTGATCCAGATATGCCATATGTATCTTCATTTGTTACTGCATCAATATGTCTAATGGTTGTCAATCCAAAGAAAACCTCTCTTCCTTGTCCAAATCCATTCGATGCAGATGCACCCAAGAAAGCGTACTGGTAGTCTTGAGTTTCATAAGCAAGAACATCTGCCTTGAGCCGACCTTTGTATATGATGCTTCCTTGCAGATTTCCCTTATAGCCGAAGTTAGGATCAACAAAATCTCCTCCACCAAGAGTGATGGTGTTGATTGGTACATATTCAACAGGAGGCACTCCTATTCTTTGTGCCCAGGTTAACCACTGTCTTCCTCCAAGAGAATATGGCTCTCCGTTTGGAGTTCCTGATATTCTTATCTTTCCAGAGTCCCGTACTTCCCAATTCTTATATGCTGGTGTGGAGACAGAAACAACATTCAATTCAGAGAATCCTGTTCCATATGCCCAGTTCGGACCGTATTTGTAATCTCTTGCCCCTGTGACTCCTAGTGATTTGAGATAATTTCCATCAATGGTTAAGAATTCTGCCAACTCTCTCGGACCACCTTCAAATCCTAGTGGTTGGAATTTGTCTATACCCCCAACATTGTCTCCCTCGACTTTCAATTGATCTATTACAATTTCATTGTCTGCAAAGGGATAGGCATCATATCCGTACATTCCTGCATCAACACACATACATCTTTCTTGAATATTTGCAGAAACAGATGAACCTATGTTTCTGTAGATGAAATCTGCATCAAAACCTGGTATGTCGGCATTCTTAAGATAATTATTTATGACTCCAGCGGCAGCAGCGTTCCATGCGGCTCCTTCGTTGGCAATATCACCATAGTCAAAGTCTCCTGACACAACCAAAGTTTCTTGTGCAAATGCCAGAAGAGATACGATATTATTTTTGAATAAAAGACCACCTGTAACACTTTGGCAGAAATCTATCAGGGCATAAGTTAGAAGATTTGTTTCTTTTGTTCCTTGTGGAATCTGATCCAGAGCAGCAAGGGCTGTTTTGTATTCTCCTAACTTTTCTGGAGTTATTTCTGCCACCCACGGATTAGATCCACCAAAATTGTTCTCATAGTTTCCACTACTGGCTGGATCTCTTAAAGCCTTTGGAAATCCTATTGAATCGAAACTTCTTGTTGAAAATCCTGGAGAATTTGGAAGACCACCAGCACCAGCAAAAGCATATGCAAGTTTTCCTGGTTGTGGGTTGTCGCTATCCCCCCAAAGTTGTGCAAAATCAAGGGTATATCCAAGACCTTGAAATTGTCTATCACATTTATGATAAGAGCAATCACACTCTTGGAATGATGTTCTTGTATAATCCTCTGGTCTTGCAACAATACCAACACCAACTGGTCTTGCCTTTACAAAATTAAAATCCCAGGGATTGACGCATATTCCTGCTGTTCTACCAGCAAGATCACGGGTGACAAAGTTTGAAAGATAATACATTCCTTGACTTAGTGCCAGTGCTCCACCAAGTTCAGATGTGTATTGCGTTGCCCATGTGACACCCGCTTCATATCCTGGAGAATATGATATACCAGGAAAGTTTATTGGAGCAGGATCATAGTCACCATCGTATGACATTATGCTACTCCTTCGAATGGAGCAAATGTGTCTGTTGGGAACGATCCTCTTAAGCCAGACCAACCATATATGAAGAATTCTCCATATTTCTTGCTATTGAATCTTGATATTGTATTGTCTGCAACAACAAGAGAATCTGTTTCCGATGCAAATCCAGAACCAGCATTGAATTCGCATATTGTGCTGTTGCATTCGTGATAGAACACATTTGTTGCAGCAGTTGGATTTGAATTTATAGCATATGCAGGAGATGGAAGTCTTAAAGGATTGTTCGGATCTACAGCGGGATGGTTTATTGTCACTTGGAATAGATGTGGAGGCAACATTGTCAGGATTCCACGATAGTCTTGACCGTTTAGATCTTTGAATCCACTTGCAAGCATTTCCATTCTATAGTTATTCCAATTTGAAGAGTTTGCTCCAGAGTATATTCTTGACCTGTTCTTTGCTATTATTCCATCACCATCATTGGATCTTGAAATGAACTCATAACACTTTATCGTTGAATTAACATCAGCCATTACTCCGTGGTATCCGTTCCATATAGCACGACCACGATGGCAGACAAGTATGCTGCTATTTGATGAAACATATCCTATACCACCATTAAATTCAGAGAAAGTGTTTAGTGCCTTCATATAGGAATTGAACTCACAGACATATCCATGCTTGAAGCCAGATACAGAAAGAGAGTTAGAGCAATCCATTGAAGAGTTTGCTATGGCAAGATAGTTTGCAGATCTGCACCCACTGCTGACTGTTCTTTGAGCATTGACATGGGACTTGAGCGCACTTTCTATGCCTATGTCACACGCAGAAACAACAGCACCAGGATCTATTGCATCCAGTATGCCTTTGTTCTTTGTGCTTGTGTTATCTCCCATATCAGCAAGAAGATTTACTAATGACTGATTTCTAGAAGAAATGCCACAGGAGAAACTTGACACGGCAATATTTGTTGCATTGATAACAGACTCTTTGTCTGCTGCAAGACCATAATATCTGCTGTTGTTTGAGCGATTGCCTATGAAAACAAGACACACATCCTTTACTAGTCCAAGTTTTACCCTGCTTGATACTTTTATTCCGTTCTTTCCAAATCGTAGAACAGATTTATAGCACTTTGCTCTAAGGTTTGTTGTTTGTGAAGAGTATATCGTTGATACCGTTAGGTCTTGTGGTATTTGGTTTTTTGTCGTAATACTATCATTAGAAGAAACAGGACTACTTTCGATATATCCTAGTGTATAACGATCAAAGATTATGCTTCCAAATTGACCAAGATTCGGACCACCATCTTCTGATATTCGGAACTGATTAACCAATCCTGAGTACCATACACTGCCCATAGATTTGCGGGGTTGATACGCTGTGCTTCCTGCTGCGTTTGTTATACCTGCATTTTCAAAGTTAACTTCATCTGTATCAACATAGAGAAGATTTCTTGTTGCTTCTCTTTCGTTAGATGGAGTTCCAACTGAACCATTTACAATTGCATTGAATGTGGTAAATGTATTGCCAACATAACTCGGAGTTGTTCCTTGAAAGAGTCTGTGGTATCCATCAAGATCGTTTAGATCTGTAAGGCTTGGAATTTGCTGTGGCTCTCTGTTGCTATATCCATAAGACTGTTTGTACCATCCCTGTGGTGTGATATAGCCACAGAAGAAAGGACTTTG
>Ga0129333_10006899_pt1 | contig 10750 bp, 8 predicted proteins | sample CPB6_08_DNA_FD_94474 | JGI IMG/M metagenome (GOLD analysis project Ga0129333, IMG submission 94474) | Freshwater to marine salinity gradient microbial communities from Chesapeake Bay, USA - CPBay_Sum_0.6_0.8_DNA | ecosystem: Environmental > Aquatic > Marine > Coastal | place: USA: Chesapeake Bay...
ACGCTCAGCCAGTATTCAGAGTTCCTCAACAGCGTCGCGACGGTGCCGACGGCACCCCACATCACCAAGCTCTACAACCCGGACATGGCGGGCGACAGGATCATCGGCGGGACCATCGGCCGCACGGGGGCCGGGACGGCCGACTCACCGTACTCCTACGCGCCCATCGGCAACGGCTCCCGGCCCGTCCCCTGGGTGACCTGGTTCGACGCCGCGCGCATGGCGAACTGGCTCCACAACGGGGCGACGACCACTGCCAGCACCGAAACCGGGGCCTACACGCTCAACGGGGCGACCGAGGGAATCATCCGCAGGAATCCGGACGCCACCTGGTGGATTCCCCGAGAGAACGAGTGGTACAAGGCTGCCTACTACGATCCGTCGCTCAACGGCGGAGCGGGCGGCTATCACCAGTTCCCCACGCGGAGCAACCTTCAGCCCGTCGATGAGCCCGCTCCCCCCGGGGGCGGCAACGCCGCAAACTACAACAGCCGTCGACCGGAAGGCGACAAACTGACCGTCGTCGGCGCCTACAGCGGAAGTGCCAGCGCCTACGGCACGTTCGACCAGGGGGGCAACCTCTGGGAATGGACCAGCGGCGTGGTGCCTCCCGCACCCGCGTCGTCGTCACCGCCATCCCGCGTGGTCCGTGGCGGCTCGTGGAGCTTGGGCCTGACGGCGATCGGGGCCACCCATCGCCGCGACTACACACCCGGGTTCTACGAGGATGACGACACCGGGTTTCGACTGGCGACCTCCGCCGCCCCGTTCCGTCGGCCGGCCATCGACCTCAATGGCGACGGCATCGGCGACACCGTCTGGCGGAAGACCGACGCCGCCGGAGCCACGACGGCCTACGTGGGCTGGCTGTACGACGATCAGGGCAACGTCGTCGAGAAACGAAGCCTTTCGCAAGGTGGCGACCGGGTCCTCGAAACGGCTGCCTACGTGAGCAGCGACTCCGTGACCGACCTCGTCTGGCGGAACTCCACCACCAACGCGACGAAACTCTGGATCATGAAGGGCGACGGGACCATTGCCCTCAAGCAGTATCTCGATGGCCGGGACGCTCCCGAACTCCGCGTCGAGACCAGTGGCGACTACGACGGGAACGGCTGCGCCGACCTGATCTGGCGCAACGCATCGACCGGAGCCAGCACGATGAAGTTGATGAAGGGGCCGACGGTGATCGGCCAGGGCGCCGTCAGCGGCCCCGCCAACGCCCGCTTGGTGGCGACCGCCGCCGACTACGACGCCAACGGCGACGGCCGCGCCGACCTCATCTGGAAGAACCTCGCGACCAACGTGCACTCCGTCCGCCTCATGAACGGCACGAACACGATCGGTGGTTTCCACGTCGCCAAGGGCACCGGCTGGGATCTCGCCGCCACCGGCACCTACGACCCCAATCGCATCGGTGACCTGCTCTGGCGGAACTCAGCCGATGGGAGCGTCGTGCAGTGGCTGATGACCTACGACGACGCGGCCGGGTCTGGCCAGTTCCGCAAGGAGACGGAACTCCGCGCCGCAGGCGCCCAGCGGACTCCGGTGCCGTCGATGAGTTTCGCGGGCGACTCGATCGTCTGGCGACGGCCCGCCGACGGTACGTACGCCCTCTGGAAAATGCTCGGTTCGACCGCCGTTTCCAAGACGCCCCTCGACGGCGGCGGACCGACGCAACGACTCGTCCGCCGTCTCCCGCTGCAATAGGGCGGCGTCGAGTGGTCGGCGACCGACATCACGTCAGTCGATGCCGTACCGGCGGCGCATGAGCCGGAGAAACCACGACTCCGGCAGCACCCGCCGCAACCGCATCAGCAGCGGGGCGGGCGACGCCACCGGGTAGCGGAGCCGCCAGCCACGCTCCACGACCGCCCGGTGGATCGTCTCCGCAACCAGCTCAGGACTGCTTCCGGCGGCGCGGCCGGTCGCCAGCGAGATCGCCTCGCACCGGGCGACGAAGTCGTCGTAGCCTCCATCGACGGGCACGGCGGCCCGCTCCCGGCTGCGACCGTAGAACTCGGTGCGGATCTTGCCGGGCTCGACCAGCCGAACGCGGATGCCGAAGGGCCGGAGTTCGAAGGCCAGCGACTCGCTGAAACCCTCCACCGCCCACTTCGTGCCGTGGTAGATGCTGTAGAGCGGAAACGTCACCCGTCCTCCCATCGAGGACACCTGCACCAGCGTGCCGCTCCCCTGGCGTCGCAGCAGCGGCAGAACCGCACGAGTCACCCGCATCAGGCCGAACACGTTGGTCTCGAACTGCCTGCGAATCAGTTCGTCGTCCATCGCCTCGAAGACCCCATCGGCTCCGTAGCCGGCGTTGTTCACCACGGCGTCGATCCGGCCGAACGACTCGTGAACGGCCGAGACGGCCGCCTCCACGCTCGTCGTCGACGTGACGTCGAGCGGAAACACTCGCACCCCCGCGACGGTCGCGAGGTCACGGCCGTCCTCGGGCCGCCGCATGGTGGCGGCCACCTGCCAGCCGGCTGACGCGAACCGCTGCACCGTCGACCGGCCGATCCCGGCCGACGCTCCCGTGACGAGAATCACTCGGGTCGGGGAAGATGGCATCGCGGTGTTCACCCTGATAGAGACCGGTGGAGTTTGGACCGAATGGATATCATAAGCCGCTGAGGATGGCGCGAACCCGACGATCACGCCCGTGCAGCCCGGAATAGGCGGCGAGTTGTATGCCCCGCTCGATGCGGTCGTCGGCCGTGGCATGCCCGTCGATCGCTCGCTGACCCTGCAGGGCATTTCATGACACCACAACCTGGCTCCGTAGCCCCGACGCCGGGCACGCTTGACGACTTCCTCGACGCCGAGGACATCGCTCCGCTGCCGCGGCTGAGCGACGACGAGTGGGCCGCAACCCGGCGGGCCTGCCTGGGGGCGATGGCTCGGCAGTTCTTCACCCTCCGCAATCTCTGGGTGCATCGCGGCGGCTACGGCCGCGACTCGGTCGGCTACGCCTGGGGGGGCATCTATCGGTCGCTGCTGGTGCCTTCGATCGTCACCACCTCGTATCGGAACGAGGGGCACCTCCGGGCCGGTGACCGCATCTTCGGAACGGGCGACTTCTTCCGGGGCGGCTTCGTCCTGCCGACCACGTCGGTGGAGTTCCGGGAGCTCGTGGAAGTCGTCAACCTCAGGCACCACGTGGCCGGCGTCGTCGTTCCAGAGGGCGATGGCGTGCGCGTGCTCGGCGCCTACGAAGCCGACTATGCCTACGTCGCCACCTCGTTCATCGAGTCGATCCGGCGGGGATTCGCGGCCTGCGGACTGGCGGCCGACAGCGACCGCGGCCGAGAGGTCGCCACGCACTTCTGCGTGCTCCTCTACCAGCTCGCCGGCTCCACCGGCCTGACCCGGATCCCCCGCGATCTTGCCGCCCACGAGCGGTTTCGGGATGCCTTCGATCGCCATCTCGCTACCCGGCCACCCGCCCCGCGGGTCAGGCGGATGGCCCAGGAGATCGCCCGCCGGATCGTGCCTGTCACGTCGGCCATGGCCGACGAAACCGTCCGCGCCCACGTGCGCCGGCACCTCGACCCGGACACCGCCCGCTTCCTCTTTCCCGACGAGACTGACGACGAACTCGAGTCACAGCGGAACGAGTGGCAGCGTCGGCTCCGCGCCACCACGCTCGAGGCGGGCGTGCGGTCGCGGGCCGACAGCCGCAGCGCGCTCTGGCGGCGACCCGACGTGGCGGCCCTGCACGACGCCTACCGCGCAGCCGCCCCCGACCTCACCAACGACCGCCTCATCGGCGCCATCCTGCTGCACGCCCTCGACGCGAATCGCACCTCGGCAGCGCCGCTCGAGCAGCGGACGATCGATCTCGCCGCGGGAGAGCCGCTCATCCGGCAGGGCGACACCCCTGGGGAGATGTATGTGGTGCTTTCCGCGACGTCGCCGCTCGTGGTGATGCAGGCTTCCTCCGCGGCGCCGGATCCCCATCGCATGGCGACGGTTTCATTGCCCACGGTGCTGGGTGAGATCGGCATGTGGCGGAACATGCCAGCCACGGCCACGGTGCTCGCGCCGCAGCCGAGCCGGGTCGAGGTGCTGGTGATCGATGCCACGCGGTTCGAGGCGCTCAGGCATGAACCGGGGTTCCGTGTGGCCGCCGCGGCGGCGGTGCAGCGGCGACTGGCGGTCAACGCGACGCTCGTCGGCAACGCCCTCGTGGATGCGTGCGTGAGGAGCGGTGATCGGCGGCTTGCATCCATCGCCCAGCTGCTCCGGTATCTGACGGGCGACTCGTCGGTGCAGGTCGACGCGATCGACGACGTCCCGCTCCACGCCACGCCCGCCGAATGCGTCGACTCGCTGAGACGTCAGGTGCGCGAGGCCCTCGACGCCGGCGTGCTGGACCCAGCGCTCGAGAGGTCGCTGGCTCACGTCGTGGCCACGATCGGCTGATTCGCACGCCAGGCTACTGGTGCTTCGTGCGGCGGAACGCGATCGCCGCCACGGCAGCCGCGGCGAGCAGCAGCAGGCTGCTGGCGTAGAAGGGCGCTCCAAGCCGCCAGTCATCGGCGGACAGCCCCGACACGGCCACCAGCAGGCCCGAGCCGATCGCAGGCGCCACCGCCGCCGCCATGCTGTTGAGCGCGGAGAGCGATCCCAGCACGCGGCCCTGCGACTCGCCTCCGGCAGCCTGCGACACCAGCGTCGTCATCGCCGGACCGCACATGAAGCCGAGCACGTTCGCGGCGATTGCCGCGTAGACGACCCAGGGCGCCCATGCCAGGCCATACAACGCGAAGGCCACGGCGGCCGACAGCAGCCCCGCGAGCGTCACCCACTGCGGCGATCGCCGCGTTAGCACGACGCGAAGCAGCCCGCCTTGCGCGAGGACGAGCATCAGCCCGTAGGCGAACAGCGACCAGCCGGTCTCCCGCGGACCCCAGCCGAACTTGAACTTCATGACCAGGGCCCACGTGGCCGGAAGGATGAACTGCGCCAGGTAGGCCAGCACGATCACCGCCGCCAGTGGCCCGACACCGCCCAGACCCGCCAGATGCCGGATCGAAGCGAACGGGGTCAGCCGGTGCCAGGCGAGCGGCGTACGGTGCTCGGCAGCGAGCGTCTCCGGCATCACGACCAGGCCGAAGGCGGCATTGGCCGCCGCCAGTCCGCCGGCGACGAAGAAGGGCAGATGCAGGTCGATGCCGCCGAGCAGGCCGCCCAGCACGGGCCCAAGGATGTACCCGACTCCCACCATCGCCCCGATGGTGCCGAACCGTTGGGCGCGGCGGTCTGGATCGGTCACGTCGGCGACCGCCGCCTGGGCGATGGCCACGTTCGACTGAGAGAACCCGCACAGGAACCGCAGCACGACGAGAGCGGTGATCGACCTGGCCAGACCGGTCAGCATCAGACACACCGCCATCGAGGTGAAACTCGTCAGCAGCACCGGGCGGCGACCGAAGCGATCCGAAAGCGCCCCGAGGACGGGCGCGCCGAGAAAGTTGGCGAAGCCGAAACTGCAGGCGACGACCCCGTACCAGAAGGCGTTGTCGGCCTTCGACTCCGAGAAACTTCCCACGAGCGTCGGCAGCACCGGCATGATCACGCCCACGGCGATCATGTCGATGAGCACCGCCAGCATGATGAACGCGAGCGTGCCGAATCGGCGGGGCGATGTCATCGAGGCACGGACGGAGTCCGCGTTCCTGCCACGGGATGCAGTCAGCGCTTGCGGCTGGGAGCATTTGCCGCACGTGAAGGGCGACTGGAACGAGCCGCCGGTCGCACCGTCGGATCGTCGGCCGGAGGCGCGGCGGTCGTGCCATTCACCTCGAACGTCGTCGGGATGGTCCGCCGGCACCGCCTCACCCGCTCGTCCTGTGACACCACCCTCGTGAGCCACGCCGCCGCCTCGTAGCCGATCGTGGATGCATCCTGCGTGACGGCCGTGAGCCGCGGCCAGACGTGCATCCGCACGTCGCTGTCATCGACGCCCACCACCGACAACTCGCCCGGGATCGCCACCCCTCGTTCCTGAGCCCGCCGCATGATCCCGAGCGCCGTCATGGGATTGGTGGCAAACACCGCAGTGGGCCGGTCCGGCATCGCCAGGATGGCGTCAACCACCTGCTCGCCCGATGAGAGGCTGTCTCGCAGCTGCATGATCAGCGACTGGTCGGCTGGAAGGTCGGCCTCGGCGATCGCGTCTTCGTAGCCCCGCCGCCGATCGGCATGGTCGGTATCGGAGACGTTGTGGATGGCGAGCACGATCCTGCGGTGCCCAAGCCCGATCAGGTGCTCGACGGCCCGGCGGCTGCTCGGGTAGGAATCCGCATGGATGAAGTTCACCGCGGGATCCTCGAACCGGGCCGCCACCACGATGCTCGGAAAGCCCTCCCTCGCGATCTGGGTGATCATGTCGCTGGTGAGGTGCACGCACCGCAGAATGACGCCCTGGATTCCCTTGCGGAGAAAGAACTGCGTGTATGTCTCGTCGGGTGACTTGTCGCGACGAATGCTCAGCAGCTTGAGGTCGTAGTGCTGCTCCTGCAGGCCGCGCATCACCCCGCTGAGCAGCGAGGGCTCGAACGAGCCGTATTCCGACCGCACCGGCTCGTCCGGATAGGCCAGCGCGATCACGTTGGTGACCCGCCGGCCGACCCGTGGCACGTAGCCCGTGGCGTTGATCCTGGCGAGCACCCGCTGGCGGGTCGATTCGTCGACGTCGGGATGGTTGTTGAGCACCCTCGACACCGTCGCCGGTGACAGTTTCAAGTGCGCGGCGATGGCACGGACGCTCGGCATGGCGGGGATCGATGCCCATAAAAACAGGTGACGCCAGTATCCTATCACCAGGAGGGATCTCGCATGAACTGGCGACTCGATCGGATCTTCTGGGGCCTCGTGCGTCCCCTGCTCCGCCTCCGGTATCGCGTCACGACCGATGGCATGGAGGCGGTCCGCCGCCTCCGCGGACCGACCCTGGTTCTTCCCAACCATCCGGCCTACGTCGACCCGCCCACCGTGCTGGCACACGTGCCTCTGGCGGCGCCGCTGCGGCCGCTGGTCTATTCCGGCACCTACCGCCTCCTGCCGCTGCTGCCCCTGATGAAGCTCGTCCGCGCCTTCGAGGTGCCGGACCTCTCGGCCCAGAGCCGTGACGCCGCCACCCGGACGCGCGACCTGATCGATGCCGTCGCCGCGCGGCTGCAGGCGGGCGAAAGCTTCCTCATCTATCCGTCCGGCCGGCTGCAACGCGGCGACCGCGAGGTGGTGGGCTCGGCCCGCGTTGTCCACGAACTGCTCACCCGCTGCCCCGAGGTGAACGTCGTCCTCATCCGCACCCGCGGCGTCTGGGGAAGCATGTTCAGCTGCGCCCGGCGCGGCACCCTGCCCGATCTCGGCCGGGCGGCGGTCGCAGCCGTGGGCTGGTGCCTCGCCAGCCTCGTCTTCTTCCTGCCGCGGAGGCCGGTGCACCTGCATGTGGAGGTGATGCCACGCGACCGGCTGCCCCTTGGATCGCGGGAGGAGTTCAACGCGTTCCTGGAGGCGTGGTATGACGCCGACGGTGGCCAGCGGCCCCTGTTCGTCCGCTACAACGCCCTCTTCGGGCCGTCGTCGGGAAGCTTCCAGGCCGCGGCTTCGGGTGCGGCGGTCGATCCGGCGTCCATCGCACCGAAGACGATCCGCCTGGTCAACGACCTCGTCGCCTCCCACCTCAAGCGCGAACTCGCTCCCGACGAACTCCAACCTGAGACCCGCTTCGACGCCATCGGCCTCGACAGCCTCGATCGCATGGAGCTGGCGCTCACCATCGAGCAGCAGTTCGGCTTTCGCAGCGATGCCGTGGTCGACACGCTCGGCGGCCTCTGGGCCCTGGCCGATGGCAAGTTCGCCACCGCGGCGGGGCCGAGCCGGGCGGCAGCCGCTCCCGTCGCCTGGACGAAGACTGCCGGCCGGGGCGAACGGGTCGTGCTCGCCCACACCGTCGCCGAGGCATTCGTCCGTCGCGTGCTCGCCGAACCCGATGCCGTTGCCGTCGCCGACGCCACGTCGGGCGTGCTCTCGGCCCGACGGCTGCTGGTCGCGGCGACGCTGATGGCCCGCCGGTTCGCGGCCTACCCCGAGCCACACGTGGGCGTGATGCTTCCTGCGAGCGCCGCGGCCGACATCGTGTTCTACGCCCTCCATCTCGCCGGCAAGGTGCCGGTGATGATGAACTGGACCACGGGGCCGGCGAACCTCGCCCACGGCATCCGCGTGACCGACACGCAGCGCATCATCACGTCTCGCAAGCTCGTCGATCGGCTCGGCATCGAGGTGGATGGAGCCGCCTACGTGTTCCTCGAGGAGATCAAGCAGGGCATCGGCCGGCTCGAGGCTGCCGCCGTCATGCTCGCCGCACGGGTCGCTCCGGGCGGCTTCCTTCGCCGTCTGCCGCCGCAACGTCCCGACGACACCGCCGTGTTCCTCTTCACGTCGGGCTCGGAGAGTTCTCCCAAGACCGTCCCGCTCACGCACGACAACCTCCTCGCCAACGTCGCAGCGGGCCTCGAGGTTCTGGAAGCCGACGCCGACGACTCCCTGCTCGGCTTCCTGCCGCCTTTCCACAGCTTCGGGCTCACCGGCAACGTGCTGCTGCCGGTCGTGGCCGGCATCCGCTCGGTGCGGCACGCCGACCCGACCGACGCCCGTGGTCTGGTCCGGCTGATCGAGAGCTACCGGCCGACCATGCTCTTCACCACGCCCACCTTCCTGGGCTATATCCTCGCCGCGTGTTCCGCCGACGAACTCACGAGCCTGCGGAAGATCATCACGGGCGCCGAGCGCTGCCCGGAGTCCACGTTCGCCGCCTGCAGACGGCTCGCTCCCTCGGCCGTGATTCTCGAGGGCTACGGAATCACCGAGTGCTCGCCCGTCGTGGCGGCCAACCGGATCGGCCGGGTGAAGGTGGGGTCGATCGGCGCGCCGGTGCAGCACGTCGAGACGATCGTCGTCGATCCCGACACGCATCAGCCCCTCGCCGAGGGAGCCACGGGCATGCTGCTTGTGCGCGGCCGGTCGATCTTCAAGGGCTACCACCGCCACAACGGCCCCTCGCCGTTCGTCGAGGTCCTCGGCCGGTCGTGGTACCGCACCGGCGACCTCGTCTCCGCCGACACAGACGGCTCGTTCACGTTTCGCGGCCGACTCAAGCGGTTTCTCAAGGCGGCCGGCGAGATGATTTCACTGCCCGCACTCGAGGAGCCATTCCAGAAGCGGTTTCCACCCGACGAGAACGGACCCCGGGTGGCCGTCGAGGGGATCGAAACGCCGGACGGACGGCACGTGGTGCTGTTCACCACGTTCGACCTGTCGCTGCGGGACGCGGCGGAAGTCCTGCTCGCCGATGGCCTGCGGGGCGTGATGCGGCTCGACGAGGTTCGGCGGATCGAGCGGATCCCCGTGCTCGGTACCGGCAAGACCGACTACACCTCGCTCCGCCGGCTCGTCACCGAAGCCTGCGAGGCGGGGTGAGCGGCGCCGGCCATCGCGGGCCTGCGCGGTGGCTGCGCTGGTCAGACACCCGCCCGCGTTCCCTTGGCCCCGCCGAACCGATCCTCGATGCAGTTCATGATGTGGGCGAGGTGCGGCTCCGCGATCGTGTAATACGCGCAGCGGCCGGCCTTCTCCATGGTGAGAAAGCCGCACCGCTGCATCAGCCGGAGGTGCTCCGAGGCCATGTGGCTGGGAATGCCGCAGGCCTCCGCAAGTTCGCCCACGGTGAAGCGGCCGCCAAGAAGCATCTGCACGATGCGGAGGCGATGGGGGTGAGCCAGGGTCTTGAGGCACTCGGCTGCCTGCCCGAGACACTCGAGTGTCATCAGCCGCGGCGGGCGGGCGGACTTGCGGCTGGCATCGGCCATGACGTCACCTCCGACGGCGCCGGACGCTCGCCGTCATGATCATCATATCGGAATATTGCGACACGACTATGAATCGTTCTCGCCCGGGGGAGGCTCACTCTCGGCCGGGAGATTCGCGAGCAGCGCCAGCAGACCGCAGATCACTGCCACGATCCCGAACGCGATCCATTCGTTCATCCGTCGCGGCTCCCGCGTGAGGCTCCCGTTGCCGGCCCGCCGGGCGTGGGGGAAAAGCGTAGTCTGGACCACCCCGTTCCCGCCGCCAAGCCGCCACGGAGCCACCCATGCGGGCGGCCGCCTTCATCGCCATCGAACTCGCGTTTCTCGCCATCGCCCACGTTCTGGGCGGGCCGGCGTGGACGGTTCTCGGTGTGCTTGCCTGCGTGGCCCAGTCCACCGCGAGCCTGCGGCCAGCCGACCTGGCAACGCTCGCGCCGGCACTCGCCTGGGCCGTGGCGGCGAAGGCCACGGGCAATCGCGAACTCTACTTCCCCTTCGCGATGCACGTCGCCGCCGTCACTGCCGCCGTGCCGGCCGCAGCGCAAGGGCTTCGCTGCCTGGCGGTTGGCGGCACGGTCGTGTACGCGTTTCTCGCGATTCGCTGGCTGCAGGCGGCCACGCCCCGCGTCCTCGCCGTGGAAGCAGCGGCCGCCGTACTGGTGCTGATCGCCGCCGTGGCCGCCCGGCAGCGGTTCCCCGCGACCGCCGGCCGCTGGTGGATTCCCGCTGCCGCCGCGGTGCTCGCCTACGGCTGCCTCGCGCTCTGAGCACCGTGTGAGCGGTGCGACCTCGGGAAGCGTAACCGCGTGAGCGGTACGACTGGCCTCTGCATGTCCCCATCGCTTACGCGATTGGGCTTCCTG
>Ga0129333_10006900_pt1 | contig 10748 bp, 4 predicted proteins | sample CPB6_08_DNA_FD_94474 | JGI IMG/M metagenome (GOLD analysis project Ga0129333, IMG submission 94474) | Freshwater to marine salinity gradient microbial communities from Chesapeake Bay, USA - CPBay_Sum_0.6_0.8_DNA | ecosystem: Environmental > Aquatic > Marine > Coastal | place: USA: Chesapeake Bay...
CCCGCGACCGTATGGGATGGGAAAGCAAGGATATTGACGAGCAGATTGGCCGCGTAGTTGACATCATGCAGAAGGTCGCCGTTGGCATGACGTTGCCCGGCTTGCCGATGCCGATGGTTCGCTTTATTGGCGATCAGCGGCGTGCCACAAAGGCCGAGAAGACCTCAGAGATGCTCCAAAGCATCGTTGCCGCAGCCAACGACAGCACGGTCAAGGCTCGCGATGGAGAGACCTACGCGCAGCACCTGCTTGACCAGTCCAAGAACAGTGGCGCTGAGAACGTCTACATCGATGCAAAGGAGCTTTCCGCAGCCCTGAACAAGGTGGGGATGACGGAAGACGAGTTCAAGAACGTCTTCCCTGAGTCGATGGGCACGGACCTCAAGACTCTCAGCGAGCGTGGCGAAGATGTGGTGATCCCCACCAGCCACTTTCTTTCGCGCCTTGATCGTACCGACTTGCAGGACATCCTGAAGAACCACATGCGGTTCGACAAGATGGACTCCAGCTTTGCGGAAGCTGAGACGTTCCGTAAGAACGAGCAGCAGTTTCGAGAGGACGCGGAAAAGCAGGTTGCTCTTGAAGACGAGGCTGAGACTCAGTTCCAGACTGAGTTAAGCGACATTCACGACAACCTTCTTCAGGCCGCGAAAAGCAGCGGGACCGTCAACGACCGCAAGGCTCGCGCTGTTGCTTCCGTTTATCGCGCATGGGTGAACGTCTCGGCCCGCAAAGCCAAGATGATGCCCAAGGAGTTTCAGCAGAAGTACGGCATCAAGGTCGGAATGATGCCCGCTGCTGAACAGCGGACTGTTGGTGAAGAGTTTGCCAGTCCTCAACTAACATTTCTTCACGGGTCAAAGAATGAAAACCTTACCCTTGAAGACATTAAAATCCTTGGCAGAGGGGTGGCTGAAGGTCAAAGACAAGGAAAAAGAAATCGAGAATATGGCGGGTTTTATACTGCCGACATTTCCGACATTGATCAGGCCAAGTTTTACGCCGATCAAAAAGGGCAAAAAGGGTTTATTTATTCTGTAACCGTAAAGCCGGATGCAAAGATTTATCAGAAGGACACGCCCATTGATCGGCTTGCGAAGAGTGACATAGATAATCTTGTCTCTCAGGGATACTCGATTGTCTCTGGGAAAGATGTGATGGGCAAGAAGGCCAACGTCATCATTGATAAGTCGGCAATTCTATCAATCGACAAATATGACCCCAATGCCATGCCAAAAGCTGGCGGCGAAGTCGAAGGCACGTTTCAGCAGTTTGCTGGCGAAAGCGCCCAAACCGCAGACAAGCCCGCTCTTGCCAAAGCGGAGGAGATGATCGCCAACGGAGTCAGTGCTGAGGAAGTGGCGAAGCAGACTGGGTGGATGGTTGGACTCGATGGCCTTTGGAGGTTTGAGATCTCCGACAAGAACATGGAGTTCAACAACCCGTTCTACTCGATGGATGATCAGGCCAAAGAGGACTACTTAAAGTTTATCGAAGCTCAGTACGCATCTACAAAGCAGCTTGTTGGGCTTAGTCAGCAGGAAAAAGATGATCTGATTTCGGGCACCGCTCAAAACTCTTTTGGAGCACTTTTCGATTACATCAAAAGCAAGTCCAAAAGTGGCAAGGTCACTCTTTCCAAGCTTATTGATCACAAGAAACTGTTTGATGCTTACCCGCAGCTAAAAGACTTGGAGGTTATTAGCGAAAACAGCTTTGGGTTTAAGGGGTATTTTCGCATTGGGCGTTATGTTAATGAGTCCTTAATTTCTCTTAGCCCTGCTTACGCTTACGAAGACGTTCTCAGCACTCTTGCTCACGAAATTCAGCACGCAATTCAGACAATTGAGGGATTTGACCCGGGCGGCAGTCGTGAATTTATTGAAGCTACAAATGTTAAAGAAGCCAGCCGTCTTCTTGCTAAGAAAGTTGCCAGCGTCATCGGAGATTCTGGGGATGTCAGCAAGCATCTTCCTCGTGCCCAAAGAAAGCCCGCTAATGCAGGGCCTCTGCGGTTGCAAGCTTGGATTGATGACAGATCGCGATACGAGCTTGGAAATGTTTTGATTGGCTTGGCAAAGGAGCAAGAAGGTCGCCTTCAAAGCTCGTTTGACATTCCCCCGTTAAACGCAGAAAACGTCTCCAAGTGGGTGCGCCGGGTAGTGGAGACGGCCAGCAAGCTTTACAAAAAAGGCGGCAGTTATGAGGACGTTGCTCGCAAGCTGCTATGGCGTGCGTTCCCACTTCATCGCACCTCTTATCATTTTAAACGCAATCCCGCCGACCCAGCCGACTTTGTTAATAAAGGTTTGATCTTTGATGTGGCCCTTAGCGGCCTCACTGATGACTCTTTTTACCAAGAGTTAAGTAGTGATCGTGTAGATATTCACGAATCGATGTACACGCTGTCATCGAGGCTTGCCGCTCTTGATATTAATCTTGCGGCAACTAACGCCGTCGAAATTCAGCTTATCAGTGTTTACGGGAAGACTTTTAACGAAATTGCCCAAGACTCTCTTTTTGACGCTTACAAGCGCATCAGCGGAGAAGCCGAGGCTCGCCTTGTTCAGACAAGGTTTTCTCTTAGCGATGAAGAGCGCCGAGACAATTACGGATTAAGCAAGCTTCGTTACGGGCTTGATGTAGATCCAAACGAAATCGTTCGTCTTGGGGTTCCGGCCAAGATGATGATGGAGCTTGGCGAACCTGTTGTCGGCACCATTGAGGAGGCAAAGGCTCGGGCTTTGAAAAGCGGGATAGTCTCTGTCCGTAACACAAAGAAGTTCTTTGGTGAACTCTGGCCGACTCTTCTTAAAAGCACTGAAAAGCAGCTTAAGTTCAGCCCGAAGAACTTTAGCGAAGCGGCTCGCCTTGCTGTCGCAGATGTTGCGGAGTTCGTTCGCAACAACCCGAAGTTTGCCGATTACTACACCAACGACTGGAAGCTTACTCGCGCAATTCTTGATGACTTCTACGGTCGCAAGATCACAGACGAAGAGTTTCTGCTGTTCCGTACAGCGTCTGGGTTGTGCAGCCCAAACACAAAGCTTGCCGCAAATCAGGGCGATGCCGTCACGCTTCTGCACTGGTGGGTTAACAACGGCAACTTCGACGCATTCAAGATGGGGGTCAGCAAGAAGGGCAACGCTGTCCTGAAGGATGCTCCAGTTTCAATTAGCGGAACCACGAAGGGCATCAAGCTTCGGACGATGAAGATTGTCGAGCGGCTTACGCAAGAGCTTGGCTCAATTGAAAAAGCCATTGAGCACTTAAAGGAGCCTGTGCCTGTTGCTGAGTTGCACAAGTTCAAGAAGCAGATGGGTTACAAGGGACGGGTTGGAAATATTGGAAACATCGTGACCCTTGTGGAGCAGGCGACTGGTCAGAACAAGCTGATCCCTCGCATGTTTATCTTTGGGCAAAAGGTTGGTGCCTACACGCTGAATGCCATTGGCGACAGCCGCTTCACGACGATTGACATCTGGGAGTCGAGGTTTATCCGGTCTTACTTCACCGGGATGTTTAAGAAGAACACCGGGTTACCGGTGGACGTAACTGAGCACGATGCGTTTGCTCGGTTTAACGAGGTGTTCAAGGAAGAGTTTGAGAAGCTCAACCCGGGAACGTGGAGCAAGTCCGCCTTGCAGGCGATCCGCTGGTTCTACATTCTTGACGCTGCGAAAAAGTCGGGATACTCTGCGGCTTCTACCAATGAAACGATCAGCTACTACACCGAACGAAAGCTCCGACTTGCCTACGGATTTCGAGCAGAGAATCCGTCTGGCGGGGCAACGCGCAATGCAGCGCGTAGAGCAAGAAATGCGCGAGATGTGGCGGGAGGGGGGATCCAAGCCTCCGAAGCCGCAGATGGAGAGTTCCGACAGCCAGTTGACGGAGGAGGAGCAGGAGTAGCTCCTGAGGGCGAGCCTCAGCGCAAGCCCAGTCGTGCTTCGTATCGCAAGTCCGACTTCACGATGTTCCTTCGTGGAGAAGGAAACGTCGGAGAGAGATCTGATTTCTCCTCGTGGCTGCACGAGTTCTCGCACCACTTCCTGAACGTGTCGATGCTGATGGCTGCGGAGCCTGATGCACACCCAGACTTTCTCAGGGATGCCGAGACCTTGCTGAACTGGTTTGGCATCGAGCCAAGCCTTCCCATCGCAGAGCGCATTGCCAAGTGGAACGCAATGTCGGTTGATGAGCAGCGCCCCCATCACGAGGCGTGGGCCTACAACTGGGAAATCTGGATTAACAGCGGAACTGCTCCGTCCAGCGAGATGCGGACGCTTTTTGAGAAGTTCAAGGTTTGGATGGTCGAAATCTACACCGACATCGTCAACACGATGAATCGGGAGTACCGCAAGGAGTTTGGCCGCGATCTACCGGCGCTTACTCCCGAGGTCCGCATGGTAATGGAGCGCATGATCGCTTCGGAACGAGCGATCCAGCATGCCTCCAAGGTTCGCATGGCGATTGCGTCTCTCATCACCCTCAAAGATGCCCAGATGTTTGGCATGGATAAGGATGAGTGGGACAAGTACCAGAAGCTGGACGAGGAACAGAAGCTTGCGATGACCGAGGTTCTGATGAACCGCAGCTTCAAGGAGATGCAGTGGTTGGGCAACGCCAGCAGTCGCCACCTCAAGGACTTGCAGAGGTTGCATGCCGATCTTCGCAAGAAGGTCCGTGCCGAGGTTGCCGAACAGGTTGAAGGTGAAGCGGTTTATCGGCTTCGCAACTGGTTCCGAACCGGCAAAATCACGCTTGAGAGGCCGGAAGAGATTGAGATGGGCGTTGGCGAGACCATGGAGTCTCAAAAGCGCGTTCGCCTTCAGGAAGACTTGGTTCGCCCGTACTTCTCGATGCTGTCGGATGAGGCGTGGGCCTCAATGAGCAGCACTACCACGGCTGTTGGAGGCCAACCCCTTGCCCCTCTCATGGCGAAGGAAGGGTTGGACCCGGTTGTCGTGCTGGGCATGTTCCCAGAGTTTAAAAGCGTGCAGCAAATGCTTGCTGCGTTGATGACCGCTGCGCCAATCGAAGAAGAGATCGACGCTCGCACTGATGCTCGCATGCTTGCCGAGTACGGCGACTTGCAGGATCCGAAGTCGCAGCAAGCGGTCATCTCCGAGGCTCTTCACGACGAGGCTCGCACCCGTTTCGTGGCTCAGGAACTGGCCTTTATGGCGAGGGTGACTGAGCCAGTGCGAATTCTGATGGCTGCCGCTCGCGAGGTTGCTCGATCCATCATCGGCAACAAGAAGGTTCGTGACGCTCTCCGAGTGTACGACCATGAGATTGCCGAGACACGCGCTGCAAAGCGTGTTGTTGATGCGATCAAGAATGGCGACAAGGACGGTGCCATCACGGCAAAGCGCCAGCAGCTTGTTCAGCACGAGTTGACCAAGCAGTCTGCAAAGGTGCGCGAAGAGATCGAGACTCGCATCGACAGCTTTGCAAAGGTGTTCAAGCAGGATGCAACGCTGGCAAAGCGTCGCAACATGGCGATTGTCAACGCAGCGCGGGCGATCCTCACCTACTACGGTCTTGGCCAAGCTGGGGTTGACGCGGATGTCCACGCCAAGGCATCGCTCGACATGGATGCCAAGATCTACACAAACTTGCTGCCGTTGATCGACGCAGCAAAGCGCAACGCGAAGGACTACCGTGACATGACGGTGACTGAGTTCCGCGTGATGCGCGAGACCATCGAGGAGTTGTGGCACGAGTCTCGTCGCGAAAACATTGTGCAGCTTGGCGAGAAGCTGATGGAGCTTGCCAAGATCGAGACTGAGCTTCTCAAGGATCTCAACGAGAAGAAGATCCCTGATGTTTTGCCCGGCGAGACTCGCGCACGAACTGCGTGGGAGACTCGCATGCAAAGCGTTCTCAAGCTCCGCGCTCTTGGTGTGCGCGTCGAGACTTGGTGCGAGATCATGGGACCGTCGTTCACCAAGTACATCTGGAGGCCGGTCAAGGATGCTTTGAACGAGTACCGAGCCTTGCGCAACAAGAAGATCGGCCAACTGGAAAAGATGTTCATCCAGCTTGGCGAGTCTGCCCGCAAGGAGAAGGGCACCATCGATGCCATCGAAGCCATTGGCTACGAGCTTGGCAAAGCAAACGGTGGCTACGGCATCCTTGAGTTGGTTGGGATGTTGCTACACATGGGCAACGAGTCCAACAGGCGGAAGTTCTTCCTTGGCCGAGTTGTCAAGCAAGGCACCCGCTCCGGTCAGACTTGGGGAGTTCTCCAGAAAGACGGAACCATCGATACGTCTTCTTGGGACAGCATGATCAACGGTCTGCTGAAAAGTGGGAAGCTGAAGGAGGAGCACCTCGACTGGGTGCAAAGCGTGTGGGACATGCTTGAGGACATGAAGCCCATGCTTCAGCGTGCTCACTACGACATGTTTGGCTACCACTTCGTTCCCGTTGAAGCGAAGCCGTTCACCGTCACGTTTGCAGACGGGCGCACCAAGGAGTACCGAGGTGGGTATTTCCCCGCCAAGACCGACAAGCTGCTGGACTACAAGGCAAACGAGCGGGAGAGCGTTCAGGAGGCGATGGCTGACTTCAAGTATGCCATGCCAGCCACTGAAAGCGGGTTCCTTGAGGAGCGCGTCAACGTCAACCGACCGCTGTCGTTCGACCTCAACCTCATGGTTAAGCACGTTGACGATGTCGTGAAATTCGCGATGGTGCAGCCGACTGTGAGCAGTGTGCTCAAGATCCTGAATCGCGACGGCTTCATCAAGGTTCTCAATCGGTACGACTCCACGGCCTACAACGAGATCCTCATCCCTTGGCTCAACAGGGCGGTGCAGCAGTCCACTTCCAAGAAGGGCAGCAGCGAGATCTTGGACGGCGTGCTCGACTTCCTGCGCAACAACGCAGCGACATCGATCATGTTCGGCAGCGTCAGCAACACCTTGCAGAACCTCACCGGGTTCTTTGTTGCCGCCACCAAGATCAGCCCGATCCGGCTCGCCAAGAGCTTGATGGACTACCTGTTCGTGCGCACCGAAGAAGGAAGCTTGGCATCGCGCAGTTGCAAGATGTCCAAGTGGCTGGACAACCGACTCAAGAACCAGATCTTCGACATGCGGCAAACGATTGGCGACGTAATCGTCAAGCCGAACATGTATCAGAAGATCGACCGCTGGGTGAAGAAGCACACCTACTTCATGCAGCGCGGCTTGCAGAACATCATGGACGTTGTTGTCTGGGATGCTGCGTTCAACCAATACATGGAGGAGAACGGCAAGAGCAAGTCGGATACCAAGGCTGTTGCTGATGCGATTGCCGCTGCTGACTCTGCTGTTCGCAAGACGCAGAACAGCTACGACGCGGAAGATCTTGCGCAGTACGAGATCAACACTCCGCTTGGTAAGACTCTGACTCAGTTCAGCGGGTACTTCAACATGCTCGCCAACCTGAACGCGGAGAACTTCCAGAAGCTGCACAAGAAGTTTGGCAAGCGGATGTTCCTGCGTCCCGAGACCTACATGATGTACATGCTTGGGTTTGGGTTGCCGATGTTTATCGGTGACGCGATTGCGCGGGCGATTGCTGGCAACCTTTCCGAGGATGATGACGAAGACGATTCGTTCTCGGTGGATGCGTTCCAGTTCTTCCTTGGGTCGCAGGTGCGAGGCATGGCTGCGATGCTTCCGGGTTTCGGTCCGAACATGATGGCGCTCTACAACGCCTTCAACGACAAGACCTACGATGACCGTGTGCTGTCTGGCCCTGCGGTGACTTATCTTGAACGGCTGTATCGTGGCACCCGGCGCGGCTACGACTACATTGCCAACGACGAAGAACTCAACGGGTACGGGGTTCGCGACATCATCACCTTGCTGTCGATTCCGCTTCCCGGCGGCGCTGCGGTTCCCGCTGTCGCAAGGCCCGCTTACTTCTTGCAGGATCTTGCCAACGGAGAAGCTGAGTCGAGCGGCTCCCTCGATTACTTGCGCGGCCTGCTTAGTGGCAAAGTTTCAACGGAAGGTAAGCAATAGTGCCCGTAAACACGGGCATCAACATAGCTTCTGGCGATCCTCCTTCGGCCACTCTCATGTCTGAACGAATCACCATTGGCGAGCATCGCAGGTGGGACTTGTTCCTCAAGCTTGCGAGCATCTCTTGCACCGCCCTTCTGATCCCCGGCATCAGTTGGGCGTTCTCCGTTCACCGGGAGCTTGGTGATTTGAACTCTCAGATTCAGATGATGCGCATACAGGTCGAAGCAGACCGGAAGGGCGTGTCTTCGATCCTGAACGAGATCAGGGCGTTGCGCGAAAGCGTTGACAGCATGCGAGCCGACTTTCTCCAGAGGCTGACTCGCGTGGAAACCAGACTGGATCAAAATAAATAACATGGCAAAGAAGAAGGGTAAGAAGGGCGGCTACTGCCGCGTGTTCGCTGCGCTTGCCGCAGCATCCTTGATGACCGCATGCGTTGGCGCGAGTGATGCCTTTCAAGCCGCTCAAGAGATTGCTGCGCAGGTTCCTGATCCCGGCTCGGTGCCTCCGGCAACCGTTCACGGCATCGACATCATCGAGGTCGTGATCCTCGCGCTGGCTGCGCTTGGCCTTGGCCCTGTTGCGCGGATCCTTGGGCTGTTGAAGCCCGTGCTTGCGCCGATTCTGGTGGCGATCATCGGCAAGAAGAAGCCGGGCGCTCCGTTGACGGAGCCTCCAAAGACGGTAACGTAGCTCTTCCCGGGCCTGTGCCGGGGGACTTGTCGTGTTCTGTCTGTTTTAGATAGGCGAGAGAAGAGCTACGGCCCGAAGCAGGGGTGTTGCTTCGGGCCGTTTTTTTAGATGCCTGTGTCAACCACAAGCTTCTTCTCGGGCGACCATGAGTACCTCGCCTTCTCGTATGCTTCGACAGCTTCAAGCGGGTAGCGCACCTGAGCGCACGGGCCGTCGCCGAGCTTGATGTAGGCTGGCCCGGTTTCGTGCATGCGCCACTTGCGCAACGTGTTGTCGGACACGTTCCACCGCTGACGAAGCTGCCTTGGCGTGAGGAACTTGACCTCTTCAGCTTCCATCAGTGACCTCCGTGCCCGGCTCCGTTGATGCAGCCTCAGGCTCATCGGCTGGCGATGTAAGCTGCTCGCTATCGGCAAGCTGCGCCTTCAAGCGGCTCAGAGTGCCCGGCTTCTCAAGGTTGACCTTGACGGGTTCGCGCTGCACGAAGCCCGATGCTTCGTTGTCGTTGTCGAAGACCTGATCGATGTCCGCGCTCGACGGGAGACGCTTCGCGAGGCGGCGGATGACCGTCTTGCGAGCCATCTCATCCCAGAACGACACCCATGGGCCGCTGTCCTTCGCACGCGAGACGTTGCGGACCTTCTCGATGTCATCGACCGACATCACCTCGCGCCAGACCGAGCCGTCCTTGGTCCGTGCGATGGCGTAGGCAGCGATGGGTCGGCCACGGTTGGGGCCGAGGTGCGGCTTGTGTGCGATGTGCTCCTCGTCGCCAAGTCGGTACTCAAACTGGTCGGCTTCGTACACAACGTGCGCGTTGATCATCGCAAGCTCGCCCGAGTTGCGCATCTTCTTGAGGATGCCGCCAATCATCGGCATGTACTGCACGACCGATGTCCAGCCGCCGTCGCGATCCTTCTTGCGGAAGATCACGGGCGCAGCTTCGCGTCCGTCCAGAAGCAACCCGTCTTGCGCAGCCTTCATGCACGCTGCGAAGAGCGTGCGGCGGTCTGCCTGCAACAGGTCCGGCTGCATCTGCACGGTCGTGATCAGCGTGCGGATGAAACGCTGCACCGGGATCTGAGGCGGCAGCGCCGCCTCAAACTCAGGCTGCATGCGAGCAAGGGTCGCACGCACAGCTTCGATGGGAGTGAGTTCGCGCACCGGGGTTGCCGTGGCGGGAACGGGAGTGTTCGTGTCGGTCATGTTACTTGGCCTTCTTCTGGGTGAAACGGAACTGACGGAAACCTGCGCGAGCACCAACGTAGGTGCCCACCATGTCGGGAGTGATCAGCTTGCCGGGTGACGGATCGGTCACGCCGCACGAGACGGAGGCTGAGGTGCCGATGATCTTGCTGGCGGTGCCGATCTTGTCGAGGATGCGAGCCTTGAGTTCGTCGCGGCTGGTCTCAAGCTCCTTGAGTTGATCGTTGACCGCTTTGTACGAGCCAAGCAGCACATCCATCGTCGGGTCTGCAACGTACACCTCGCCTTCGTTGGCCTTGTTGCGCAGCGACTTGATGATGAACTGCGCGTCAGCCTTGTAGTCGGGTGCCGGGGGCGTGTTGGCATCGATGCTTGCCCAGAACGCTTTGACCTTTGCGATGATCTGGTTGATCACTTCCTCGTCGCGCTCGCGAAGCATCACCTTCGTGCTGTTGCCGCCAACGAGGGCGACGATCACAGCCCAACCGCATCCCGAGGTGAGCAGTTGATGCTGCACCTGCATCTCGATGTGGGTCGGAGCTTCGATGTCGTTGTCGTGCTCGATCCAGTGCTTTGAGAACTGCGACACATCAACGTTCTTGACCTCCATGATTCCGATCCCGCGAGGGTCGCCGTCGATCCAGTAGTCGAACGAGGATCCGACGCGGATGTCGGGCAGTCGGGCGTAGCTGTTGGCCTTGCGGATGGTCCAGCCGTGATCCTCAGCCGCGCCTTCAGCGATGGCTGACTCAAGACGGTTGCCCCAACGCATGCGCTCGTTCGGCTCGATGTTTACGACCTCCGCGTTCTTCTTGCGGTGCCACA
>Ga0129333_10006901_pt1 | contig 10748 bp, 7 predicted proteins | sample CPB6_08_DNA_FD_94474 | JGI IMG/M metagenome (GOLD analysis project Ga0129333, IMG submission 94474) | Freshwater to marine salinity gradient microbial communities from Chesapeake Bay, USA - CPBay_Sum_0.6_0.8_DNA | ecosystem: Environmental > Aquatic > Marine > Coastal | place: USA: Chesapeake Bay...
GAAAAATGTAGCAGCCGGGGGCCGGTTTGCCGGCGAGGCTTTGACCGCCGCGACGGTGGGGCGTACAAAACGCTGGTGGTGCCGCGTCAGCCGCGGCCGCCGATGAGAGGCCCCTGCGATGGGGATCTGTGAACCTGGTCAGGGCTTAACCGCAGCAGCCATAAGCAGTCGTCCCTTTGTGCGGTGGGCCTCTCATCGGCTTCCGGCTCGAGCCACACATGGCCACACCCGAACAGAACGCGAGCAGGGAATCGGCCGGCAAGGCCGGCTACCAGGTGGTGGCCAGGCGCTATCGCCCCCAGCGTTTCGATGAGCTGGTGGGCCAGGAGCACGTGGCCCGGGGGCTCTGCGGGGCCATCGAATCCGGCCGCATCGGGCACGCCTACCTGTTCACGGGGGCCCGCGGCGTCGGCAAGACGAGCGCGGCCAGGATCTTCGCCAAGGCGCTGGCCTGCGACCGCGGACCGGCCGCCGAGCCGTGCAATGCCTGCGATCCCTGCCGGGCCATCGCCGCCGGTCAGGACGTGGACGTCGTGGAGATCGACGCGGCCAGCAACCGCGGCATCGACGAGATCCGGCAGCTGCGGCAGAACGTGGCCGTGAGGCCGGCCCGGGGCCGGTTCAAGGTCTACATCATCGACGAAGTCCACATGCTGACGCGGGAGGCGTTCAACGCGCTGCTCAAGACCCTGGAAGAACCGCCCGGGCACGTCAAGTTCGTGCTCTGCACGACCGAGCCGGAGAAGCTGCCGATCACGATCCTCTCGCGCTGCCAGCGATTCGACTTCGTGACCGTCGACGCGCCGGCCATCGCCCGCCGGCTGGCCCAGATCGTGGAGGCGGAGGGCGCGGTCGTGTCGGCCGAGGCGCTGCACCTGATCGCCCGCCGGGCGGCGGGCAGCATGCGGGACAGCCAGTCGCTCCTCGAGCAACTGCTGGGGGCCGCCGCCGGCCCGATCGACGTGGACGACGTGCATGCGGTGATCGGCACCGGCCGCGAGGAGCGGATCGGCGAACTGGTCACTCGACTGGCCGCCCGCGACGCGGCGGGGGCCCTGAAGTCGCTCGATGCGGCGCTCGAGGGCGGCGCCGATCCCGGGGGCGTGCTCGAGCAGCTGCTGGCGGCGCTACGCGACTGCCTGCTGGCCAGCGTCGACTGCGAGCCGGCCCTGCTCTCGCAGTCGCAGGGCCTGGGCGTGGATCTCGGCACGCTGGGCCGGGAGCTGGGCACGTCCACGGTGCTGGCGATGCTGCAGATCCTCGACCAGTCGCTGTCGCGGATGCGGGTCAGCGGCCACGCGGCCGTGCTCGCCGAGATGGCCGTCGTGCGGCTGGCGGCCCTCGAAGATCTGGAGAGCCTGTCGGCCGCCGTCGACCGGCTGGCGGCAGTGGTGCCGGGCGGTCCGGTGGCGGCACCGGCGACGCCCAGAGCGGCTCCGCGTCCGGCCGCTGCGCCGCAAAAAAAAACGACCGACCTGACCCCTCCGGTCGCTGACGCCCAGCGGCCCGCACCGATCGAGGCCGCGCCCCAGCCGGCGGCGACCGCGATGGCGGCGACCCCGATCGAGCCGGCGGCCCGTCTGCCCGCGGACCCCGGCGAAGCCTGGCGACTGGCCGGCAGCGCCCTCGATGGACTGGCCGCCGACTTCGCCGGCACGGCGACGGATGCCGCCTGGCGTGACGGCGTGCTCGAGGTGACGTTGCCCGCCAGCGCCACGACGGCGGCGTCCTTCCTGAAGCGGCCGGAGGTGGCGGCCGCCATCGGCCAGGTGCTGCATGGGCTGGCCGGACGGGCGGTGCGGCACAGCATCGTCGTCGCCTCCGTGAGCGCGGCCCATGAGGTCCCCGCCGCGGCGGCCGCGGTGCGTCCGGCTGCTCCGTCACAGGCGAAGCTGCTGCGCGAGGCGGCCGATCACCCGCTCGTGTCCCACGCCCGGACGCTGTTCGATGCGGCGATCCGCTCGGTCGAGCCGCCCCGGGCCCGGCCGCCACAGACCGCCGCGGCCGTGGTGGCACCGGAAGCCGACGCGTCCGGGGCCGGTGACGGCGAATCCAGGGATGGAGGGGACGACGTGTTCGACGGAGGACCGCCGCAGGCGGAAACTGGCGATGGCTGAACGACGCGGCGCGATCGCCCGCCTGGTGGCCGGGTTCGCCGAACTGCCGGGCATCGGTCGGCGCACGGCGGAACGGCTCGCCTATCACGTACTGATGATGCCCAAGGACGAGGCCCTGGCCTTCGCCGACGCGATTCGCGCCGTGAAGGAGAACCTGCGTCCCTGCCGCACCTGCTTCAACCTCGCCGAGGGGGAGGCCTGCGAGATCTGCGCCGATCCGCGTCGCGACCGGTCGCTATTGTGCGTCGTCGAACAGGTGCGCGATCTGCTCGCCCTCGAGGAGGCGGGATCGTATCGCGGCCTGTACCACGTGCTGCAGGGCCGCGTCGCACCCTTGGAGGGCAGGGGGGCCGAGGGGCTGACGCTCGACATGCTCGCGGCCCGCGTGGCCAAGGGGGGCTTCCGCGAGGTGATCCTGGGCACGACGCCCAACGTGGAGGGCGACGCCACGGCGCTGGTGGTGGCCGAACGGTTGGCGGGCCTGCCCGTGGAATTGACGCGACTCGCCCGGGGCCTGACCGTGGGCGCGTCGCTGGAGCAGGCCAACCGCGAGATGCTCGTCGACGCCCTGGCCGGACGGCGAAAGTTCTGAATCGGCCCCGATTCGGCCCCCGGCAAGCCGGAGCGGGCTGACGGCGAACGCCGACTGCCGTCCCCGGGCCATCGGGGGTATTCTGGAGGTGGCAGTGGACGCCCGCTCGGCGTCCGGCACCCCGAGGATTGCAGCGATGCGGATGTCGTTCGGCCAGGAAATGCGGATGGCGCAGAAGCAGGTGCTTGCGCCCCGCATGATCCAGTCGATGGAGATCCTGCAGCTGCCCGTGATGGCCCTCGAGGAGCGGATCGAGCAGGAGATCCAGAACAACGAGACGCTGGAGGTCGACGAGCCCGGCCAGGAACCGCCGACCGCGGAAGCGGCGGCCACGACCGAGGCGGAGCCCGCCGCCCCCGAGAAGACGGTCGACGAGATGCCCCTGATCGTCGATCAGGACCATGCCAATCGCGCCGACTTCGAGCGGTCGTACGACTGGTCGAACGAATATCCCGACTCGGACGACGACCGCAGCCGGCCCTCGGCCGCGCAGATCGAGCAGGCCGGAGACCGCTATCTCGACGTCATGGCCAACATGGCGGAGCGCCCCGAGACGCTCTGCGACCACCTCCACGACCAGCTCTCCAACTACGAGCTCTCCGAGGCCGAGCGGCAGGCCGCCGACAAGGTGATCTACAACCTCGACGCCAATGGTTACCTGCCGATGCCGCTCGAGGAACTGGTCGACGCCGACGGGCCCCCGGGCCAGCTGCCGCTGCTGGAGAAGGCGCTGTTGGTGGTGCAGGGGATGGACCCGCCTGGCGTCGGGGCCCGCGACCTGCGGGAATGCCTGCTGCTGCAGATTCGCCTCGACATGCCCCACGCCCGGCAGCTCCGCCGTCTGGTGGCGGACCACCTGGAGGACCTGGCCGCCAACCGCCTGCCCCTCATCGAGCGGCGCACCGGATTCTCGATCCCGGAGATCGAGCGGCTGCGCGACGAACTGCACGTCCTGCAGCCCAAGCCGGGCGCGCTGTTCCTCTCGACCTACGTGCCGCCGGTCAAGCCCGACGTGTACGTCGACCAGACGGCGGACGGCTCGTGGAAGGTGCGGCTCGAGGACGTGGACCTGCCCAACCTGCGCATCAGCCCGACCTATCGGGAGATGCTCCTCTCGCCCGCCACCGACACCGCGACCCGCGAATACATCAAGCGCAAGATCAACTCGGCGCAGTGGCTCATCGACGCCATCGAGCAGCGGCGCAGCACGCTCCTCAAGACGGCCCAGGCCATCGTCGACCACCAGACCAGCTTCCTCGTCAACGGTCCCGAGGCGATCGAGCCGCTGAAGATGCAGCAGATCGCCGACCGCATCGGCATGCACGTCACGACGGTGAGCCGCGCCGTCGACGACAAGTGGCTGCAGACGCCGCGCGGCCTGCACCCCCTGCGCCGCTTCTTCGTGGGCGGCACCGTGAGCGCGGACGGCGACGAGGTGGCCTGGGACACCGTGCGCATGAAGCTGCAGGAGATCGTGCAGGGCGAGCCCAAGGACGAGCCCTACAGCGACGACGATCTGGTGGTCGAACTGGGCAAGCGGGGCATCACGGTGGCCCGCCGCACCGTGACCAAATACCGCAAGGCGATGAAGATCCCCAGCTCCCGGCAGCGTCGCGATTGGAAGCTGGTGCGGCCCGCCGCCGACGCCGCGGCAACGCCCGTCGACGAGGCCGCCGCGGACGTTGCCCCCGAGGACAACGGCCACGAGGGCGGCTGACGGCCGCGGCCCGGGGCACGGTCTCCGGTCGCCCGGTCGGAATCAGCCCTCGCGCCCAGACGCCGGGACGGCCCGGTTTTTCAGGGGCCGAAACCCGCGTGGACGGTTTTTTCGGTGCACCGCTAGGATGCCGCGGTTCTCGCCCGCGAGCTCCCGGAACCACACCATGCGCTGCCCCTTCTGCCGCACCGACAACGACCGCGTCATCGACTCCCGGGCCGGTGACGACGGCGCCTCGATCCGCCGGCGCCGCGAGTGCCTGTCCTGCCGGCGCCGCTTCACCACCTACGAGCGGGTGGAGCGGCAGTTGCTCGTGGTGGTGAAGAAGGGCGGCGTCCGCGACCCCTTCGACCGCGACAAGATCAAGCGCGGCCTCGCCAAGGCCTGCTGGAAGCGTCCCGTCACCGAGGACGACATCGAGGGCGTGGTCACGGAACTGGAGGCGGAACTGTACGGCACCTACGAGAGCGACGTCCCCAGCCGGGTGATCGGGGAGCGGCTCATGGAACTGCTCAAGACGCTCGACCAGGTGGCCTACGTGCGCTTCGCCAGCGTGTACCGGGAGTTCAAGGACGTCCGCGACTTCGTCGAGGAACTGGAGCCGATCCTGGCCGAGACGAACAAAGCGGACGGCTGACGCTCAACCCGGCCGCGCGTAATCGCCGCGGACGCCGCCGGTCTTGGCCTCGAGGCGGACTTCTTCCACGACCATGCCGGGGTCGATCGACTTGCACATGTCGTAGATCGTGAGCGCGGCGGCCGTGGCGGCGACCAGGGCCTCCATTTCCACGCCGGTGCGGGCCGTGGCCCGGACCGCGGTGTCGATCGACACCAGGTCCGGTTCGGGAAACCCGATCGTCACGTCGACCGCGTCGAGCGGCAGCGGATGGCAGAGCGGGACGATGTCGCTGGTGCGCTTGGCCGCCATGATGCCCGCCAGCCGGGCCGTCGCCAGGGCGTCGCCCTTCTCCAGGCCGCCCCTGCGGATGCGGTCGACCGTGGCGGCCGCGGCGCGCAGTCGAGCCGTGGCGTGCGCGGTCCGCAGCGTGACCGGCTTGCCACCCACGTCCACCATGCGGATGCCAGGTGCGTCGCTCATGAGCCGCATCATAGCCTGCGGTCTGAGCGGGCAGGTGGACGGCCGCAAATGCCGCGGGGCCGGTGCGCCTGGCGGCGCACCGGCCCCGTCGTTGCGGAGGCGGGGGCGGGCGGTCGCCCCCGCGTGTTGATCCGACTACACGAGCTCCTTGCGGGCGCCGATCAGCGTCCGCAGCCGCTCGGCGAGCAGGGCCACGTCGAAGGGCTTCTTGAAGCTCTCGTTGACGTGCGCCCGGTCGACCGTGATCTGCGACCCATCGTCGGGCAGCAGGGCGATCACGATCGTGTCGGCATACTCGGGATTGCGACGCAGGTTCTGGCAGATCTGCTGGGCGTCGATGCGACCGATCGAGTAGTCGACGACGATGCAGTCGGGATGGAAGCTCTCCGCCTGGATGCCCGCCTCGAAGCCGCTGGCGGCCACCTGGATCTTGAACGACCGTTCGACCGGAAGCTGCTTCTTGAGGTTCTCGATCAGCAGCTGATCCTGGCCGACGAGGAGCACCTTGGCCATGGCCTCGTCCTCGAGGTCGCCCAGCGGCATGCCGTGCTCCTTGAGGAACTTGATGAGGTACTCCCGCGGAATGCGGCGATCCTGGCTGCCCGGGATGCGATATCCCTTGAGGCGGCCGGAATCGAACCATTTGCTCACCGTGCGGGGAGCGACTTTACAGATTTTGGCGACCTGGCCTGTCGTGAAAACCTTCATCTTCTGGACTCCATGTGATCTTTTGTGTCCGGAAACGTCCTGGCCAGTCCGCACCCTTCCGAGCGACGGATCACAGCCCCCCTTGACGTGGTGTCGGCTCGCATGGGGACGCCCGCGTCGTCGCACCCCACGGAGGCCGGCCTGTGGCGCGGAGGGGGCATGAGAGAGGCATCCGCTCCCGGTGCCGTTCCCGTAGGAAGCGGTCCGGCAGCGAACACCTTGACTCGCAGGATTCCCCCCCTGCTCCACACCGCGAGTCGCATCCAGGCCCTCTCGGGGCCCGGACACGTTCGCGGCATGGCCGTCCAGGAGGGTAGATCGAAAGATCGTGTCGTGAGACTTGAACCGTTCTTCCGGAAAACGCCGGTGGCACCGCGTGGTCCGCTTGTGCCACGGGCCCGGGCCGCAGGGATTGTTCGGGAAAAACCGGGCTTCCGCCGGTCAGGCCCGACCCCCGGCGGGACCGCGGCGTGCGCTCTCAGGCCGCCCGGGCGCTGGTCGATGCCGCCGCCTCGAAGCGCACCGAGACCCGCTTCGAAACCCCCGATTCCTCCATCGTCACACCGTACAGCGTGGTGGCCGAGGCCATCGTCTTTTTCGAATGGGTGACCACGATGAACTGGGTCGAGGAGAGAAAATCCCGCAGCACGCCCACGAAGCGGTCGACGTTCGCCTCGTCGAGTGCGGCATCGACCTCGTCGAGGACGCAGAACGGGCTGGGGCGGGAGCGGAAGATCGCCAGCAGGAGCGCCACGCAGGTCATCGTCTTCTCACCGCCGGAGAGCAGGGAAATGCTGCGCGGTTCCTTCCCCGGGGGCCGGGCCACGATCTCCACCGACGTCTCCAGAAGGTCGACGTCCGGCTCGAGCACGATGTCGGCCTGGCCACCGCCGAACACCCGCTCGAAGAGTTCCCGGAAGTGGCCCCGCACCGTCTCGATGGTCTCGCCGAGCAGCCGCCGGCTGTCCTCGTCGATGCGGGCGATGAGCTGCTCGATCGACTCCTTGGCGTTGCCGACGTCGGCGAGCTGGGCCTCGAGCGTGGCCAGGCGTGCGGCCAGTTGCTCGGCCTCGGCGAGCGCCTCGAGGTTGACCGACGACATGGAGGCGAGCTTGCGCCGCAGCTCCTCGATCGCCGATTCGAGCTCGGCCCGATCCTCCGGCACCTGCTCGGTTTCCGGAACATCCGCGGCCGGCGGCGCGGCATCGATGTCGATGTCGTATTCGTCACGGATCCGCTCCACGATCCGCGCCCGCCGATGCCGGGCCTCGCCCTCCTGGAGTTCCAGGCCGTGAATCCGCTCGGCCAGCCGGGTGGCCGCGTCCCGCGCCTCGTCGATGGCCGTCGCCGCCTGCCGGCGCGCGGCTTCGAGAGCCTCGGCCTCCGCGCTCAGGGCGGCGAGCCGGGCCGACGAGCCCTCGGCGGCCAGTGCCGCCTCGGCATGAGCCGCGCTGGCGGCGAGCAATTCCAGGTCGTGCGCCCGCCGCCGGGCGTCCGCCTCGGCCACCTGCCGGCGGGCCGCTTCGACGTCGGCATCCCGGGCCGTCGCTGCGGCCAGCGCGGACGAGCTGGCATCGCGGCCGCGGGAGTGTCGTTCCGCGCAGGCGGTCCGCTCCACGCGCAGGCGTTGCATCTCGGCGATCATCGCGCCGCGATCATGCTCCAGGTCTTCGACGGCGGCCCGACAGCGGTCGGCCTCCGCGTCCGCGGCGGCGAGGGCCCGGGTCGCCTCCTCGAGAGAGGCGTCGACGGCGCGGGTCGCGGAGGCGGCGTCGGCAGCCGCCTGGTCGGCGGCCCGGACGTCGCGTTCGGCGCCGGCGATGGCCTCGCCGGCGGCCCGCTGATCGCGCAGCACCCGCGTCAATTCCGTGCGCGAGGCGGCGATCGTCTCCGCGGCCTGCTGGCGGATGTGGGTGGCGTGCTGGATCTCCTCCTGGAGGCGCGCCAGATCGGCCTGCACCGCATCCACGTTCGCCGCGGCCGATGCCACGGCCCGGACCAGGTCGTCATGTCGGGCGTCGAGCGCACGGAGCTCGCTGCGACGGGCGACGAGGCCGACCGTGGCGGAGGGCGTGCCCACCTCGAAGCAGCCCTCGGCGGAGAGGCAGACGCCGGCACGGGTCATGAACAGCGTGCCGGCGGGGGCCGTGTCGCGCAGGGGCAACGCGTGCTCGATCCGCTCCACGATCCAGACCCGGCCGAGCAGGCGGCGCAGCAGCGGCTCCGCCTCCGGCCGCACGGGATCGGCTGCCAGCAGGCGATCGAGGCGGCCCACGAAGCCCGGGTGCGGGCCCGGATCGAAGTCGGCCGATTCCCGGAGTTGCTGCGGCGCCACGAAGCCGATGCGGCCGCCGGCGGCGAGCACGCCGCGGGCCTGCTCCGTGCGCGACCATTCGGCATGCCAGGCCACCGCGTCGTCGAGCGAATCGACCACGATGCTCTGGCCGAGGGCGCCGAGGGCCAGATCGACGAGCGCCGCCCACTGCACGTCTGCCACGATGGCGTCGGCGAGGACGCCCTTGAAGAACCCGGGCCCCTGATCGACGTCGGCGAGCAGCCGCCTCGCGGACTCGGAAACGCCCTCCTGACGGGCCACGATCTCCGCGAGCATGGTGCGCCGCTCGCGACAGGCCTCGAGTGCGGCACGCCACCCGGCCAGCTCACCCCAGGCGGTGTGCAGGGCCGCCGACTTTCCCTGACGGGCGGCGTCGAGAGAGTCGAGATCGCGGCCGGCCGCGGCGAGCCGCTCCTCCAGTGACAGCACGTTGCCCTCGCAGGCAGCCTGCGATTCGCCCAGCCTGGCCAATCGCTGCCGGGCCGCATCGAGGGCGACGCGGGCCGAATCGGCGACACGATCGGCTTCGGCGGCACGGTGCGTGGCCCTTTCCTGCTCGTGTTCCAGCCGCAGGCAACGCTGCCTCTGGGCATCGACCACCGCCAGCGCCTCGGCGAGGGAGCGGCGCGCTGTGGCGGCGTCGTCGTGCGAGCCGGCCGCGGCATGCTCGCAGCGGTCCAGCCGGGCGGCGACCTCTTCGAGCGTGGCCGCCAGGGCCTGTTCCTCCTGCCGGGCGGCGGCAGCCGCCGCCGCGGCGGCGCGCCACTCGGCAAGCGCCCGCTGCAGCGCCTCGGCGGCCCGCGAGCAGGCGGTCTCGAGGTCGGATCCACGCGTCCGCTGCAGGGCGGCCGTGGCCTCGGTGGCGGCGGCCCGCTGGGTGTCCGCCGTGGCGGTCGTGCGGGCCTCCGCGAGCCGGGGCTGCAGAGTCTCGACCGATTCGCTCGTGGACGCCGCGATCGCGGCGGCCTCGGCGGCGTGGCACTCGACCTGGCGGGCCGTCTCCCTGTCGGCCCGCAGGGATTCCTCGACGAGGGCCACGTCGGCGTCCACGCCGGCCAGGTCCCGCGTCGAGGCCACGATGCGCAGCGTGCGCAGCCGATCCTGCATCGTCTTCCAGCGCCGGGCCCGGGCCGCCTGGTGCCGCACCGTCTCCAGGCGGCTCGAGACCTCGCCCACGATGTCGGCGAGCCGTTGCCGGTTGAGTTCGGCCCGCTCCAGCCGGCGCAGTGCCTCGGCCCGCCGGCTGCGGAATTTGGTGATGCCCGCCGCCTCCTCGAACACGGCCCGCCGGTCGCGGCCCGAGGCCACGAGCAGGGCATCGACGCGGCCCTGCTCGATGACGCTGTAGGCCTCGGTGGCCGCACCGGTGCCCGAGAAGAGTTCACGGATGTCGCGGAGCCGTGCGGCCTCGCCGTTGACGAGGTATTCGCTCTCCCCGCTGCGGTAGACGCGGCGCGTGATCCGCACCTCGTCGCCGTGGACCGGCAGCAGCCGCGAGGAGTTGTCGAACACGAGCGACACCTCGGCCGCATTCAACGGCTTGCGTGCCGTGGAGCCGGCAAAGATGACGTCCGTCATCTCCTTGCCGCGCAGGCTGCGGACGGACTGCTCGCCCAGCACCCACTTGATGGCATCGACGACGTTCGACTTGCCCGAGCCATTCGGGCCCACCACGACCGTGATTCCGGCCGGGAATTCGAAGCGCGTGCGGTCGGCGAAGCTCTTGAAGCCGAACAGCTCAAGGGCCGTGAGCCTGATCATGAGGACTCGTCGGCAGCGCGGACGTCACCGGTCGCCGCGGTCGAGTCGTCGGCGTCGGCCGGGATGTCGCGCGTGCGTGCTGACGCCTCCTCGTGGATCGTGGGGCGGCCGTCGAATTCACTGGGCAGGGCGTCGAAGGCGAGGCGGCTCCCCAGGGCCCGGCCGCTCGAGGCCTGCTGCAGGAACTGCACCGCGTCGGGGTAGGAACCGCCGAGTTCGATGATCGAGCGCACGATCGTGTCGGCGCCGGCCGGCACCTCGACCTGCTGGTCGGCCTGCCCGGGGACGAAGCGGCTGACGGTCGCCGTCTCGTCTTCCACGACCACGACGATCGACGCGCCAGCCTCCGCGCGCAGACCGGAGGAGACCGGATGATCCGTGCCGAAAAACACGATTTCCGGCCGCGCGCTGCGGGTCAC
>Ga0129333_10006902_pt1 | contig 10747 bp, 16 predicted proteins | sample CPB6_08_DNA_FD_94474 | JGI IMG/M metagenome (GOLD analysis project Ga0129333, IMG submission 94474) | Freshwater to marine salinity gradient microbial communities from Chesapeake Bay, USA - CPBay_Sum_0.6_0.8_DNA | ecosystem: Environmental > Aquatic > Marine > Coastal | place: USA: Chesapeake...
CCATTTAGATGCGCGCGGCACGCTAGCGGTGCGCGGAAAATGCTGGACGGTCCCGGGCTCCGGGCGCCACAGTAGCACCGAACCCCGGCCCACAGGCTCCGGGCGCCTCATGCCCGGAGCGGGCAAGCGAAGCGCGGCAGGCCCCCGCTAGCGTAACCCCGCGCCAGCGGCCGGAATGGATGCCCCCGCGCCCACACGCCCGCCCACGCGGCACGGTCGCCCGGGCCCGCTGGGCCCGCCCGCCCGGCCCGCCCGCCGCGCATCGCCACCTGACGGGGCCCCGCCCGCGCCGCCCCGGCCGCCCCGTACATCATCCAGCACCGACATCCAGGCCCCGAATGGGTCCCCCGGATGGGACCCGGAGCGGGACTCCCAGGAGGGCCCCGCGGGGACTCCGGGGATGGGACCCGGCGAAGGGCATGCCCGGCAACGTGCTACGGAGTTATCCACAGAGCCCACAGACGGCTGTGGATAACTCTGGGGGCCGGATCCTGGGGGGTCCCCCCATTGCGGCGCAGCGACTTGCGCGAATGCCATTGACGCGCGCGAGGCTCCCCATACAATCGCTCTCAAGCCGGGGCGATAGCCCCGGGGGTGTAGGTTCTTAGAACTACGGGAGCGTGCGAACAGGAACGGGAGGTGCGAGGTGAGCGAGCATCAGCGTGTGCTGGTGGACAGTGGTGCTGTCAGGCTGAAGCTGGGCAAGATCCTGACGGTGCTGAACACAGTCGACGAGAGCGGGAACCCGACCGGCGGCGTGTGCTACACGACGGGCCTTCTGGTGTGCTGGCAGGACGGGCCCCTGGGCCGCGGTGACGATCGCAAGGCTCCGAACGGGGCGTTCGTCGAGGACCTGATCCAGGCCGCTATCAGCCGGCTCGAGTTCTACCAGTCCGGCAAGTTCGCATGCCGCGAGAACGAGGTGGCGATCGACGACCTCCGGGCGGCCCTCTCCGCGCTCGACCAGAGGACCCGGGACCGCGAGGCTCGGAACGTGGAGGGGACCCATGCCAAGTGATCTTCCGGTGGAGGAGGTCATCTCGATCATCGGCGAGGAAGCGCCCGGGGCCCTGCTCGCCAGCGGATTCGACGAGGCGATCCTGGGCATCGGATCTGGCGGCGGAAGCAGTGAGCCCATCGTGGTCTACGACTACGACGAGTGCGTCGAGGTGCTCATCCGGCGGGACGGCATGACCCGGGAGGACGCAATCGAGCACATGGACTACAACGTGACCGGGGGATTCGTGGGCGAACGCACGCCGTTCTTCATGCGCCGCATCGAGTCCTTGAAAATCCCGGATGCCTGAGCGTACTGTCGTGGCGGCGGTTCGATCGTGTTCCGCCGCCACGCGCACAAGAGCTCTACGCTCGGGGAGGTGATCCCTTGTCGATCGGTCTCGCCAATACCCAGAACGTCTCCGTGCAGGAGAACGGTCTCGTCCAGAACCTCCTGGACAACGCCCTGAACAACCACATCAAGCTGGGCCCTGGGCACTACTACGGCGATCTCGTCGTCCGTTCTCCGTTCACGACGCTCGAGGGTTCCGGCGAGGAGACCGTGATCCACGGCGGCATCCTGGTCTCGGCCCGCGGCTGCACTGTGCGCGACCTGTGCGTGCGCTCCAAGACCACCGGATACGGTGTCCGGCTCAACACCCCGGGCGCCGGTACGGGCCGCACCAAGCTCGAGCGCTTGTTCGTGGGCGCCTCCTACGAGGGCGCCGGCGACGGTGGCGTCGGCCACGGCCTGGATCTCGACGGGTCGATCCTGACCGAGGTCAACCAGTGCATCTTCGCGTTCAACACCGGGTGCGGCGTGCGCGGGATCACCAGCGACCTCAACTGGGCCACGACCACGACCCGGTTCAATAGCTGCACGTTCAACGGCAACGGCACCTACGGCGCCCAGTTCACGGGCCCGGGGATGGGCCTGATCCAGTTCAACGGCGGCAACATGGAGGGCAACACGGTCGGCGAGTTCCAGGCCGACGGCTGCACTCACATCCACCTGAACCAGGTGGACTTCGAGACGTCCAAGACGATCAGCAACGTGATCCAGATCGGCACCAGCAACCCGATCGTGATCAACGACTGCGGGTTCATCAACGTCAACGGCTCCGGGAGCGCGCTGCGCGCCACCCGTGCGTTCCTGATCCAGAGCTGCTCCGCGGTCCGGGTCACGGGCTGCCGGACGACCGGCTACGCGGCGGGCTCGATCGGCCAGGCGGACTTCAACTGCCAGAACGTGATCTTCGCCAACAACTCCCTCGGGGACACGGGGACCTACCTGGAGGTACACAGACATTGAGCTCCAAGCCCACTCACCCATACCAGCCGGGCCTCCAGGGGTTCCAGGGGGCTTTCTACGTCGCCAACAACTCGACGGGCGGCAGCGCGATCGGCGGCGTTTCCTGGGCCGCCCCGACGGCAGCGGTCAACGCGCCCATGTCGGCCACGGCCGATATCCTGACGTCGATGCGCCGCAACCGCTACCAGAACGTCATCACGACGCTGAACCAGGAAGTCGGGATCCGGGCCAACGCCTCGACCGACCTCATCGCGTGGAGGGGCAACCTCGCCGGGATGGGCGGGTTCTACTTCGCTGCCACCTTCGGCCTGAACGCCTGGAGTAACACCTGCCGGCTGTTCGTGGGCCTCACCAACAACGCCACGGGCGTCGTGATCTCCGACACCGTGCTCAACAACACGGTCGGCCTCTGGCACGACACGACCGACGGCTCGAACCTGGTGATCGTCGGCCGGGACGGGTCAACGACCAACAAGAGCGCGGCGATCACGAGCTCGGCCGGGACCCCGAGCCTCGCGGCGAACAAGTCGTTCGTGTTCGAGCTCTACGCGCCGCCGAACGTGAACACGATCAGCTATCAACTCCGGAGCCTCGACGACAACAAGGCATGGGGAGGGTTCTGCCCTGCGGGACCGATCAACTCGGTGTTCCTGGGTCCGCAGGTCATGGTCTCCAACGCCGCCAATACGCCGGCGGCCACGGTCGGCATCGACATCATGTCCTGCTACCTGAACACTTCACCGGTACTGCCGTACTAGACTGCTCCGGGCCGTCAGGGAACTGACCGCGGGGGCGATGGGGCCCTGGCGGTCCGGACAGAAACACCAGGAGGGTGCGCGGTGTCCTGGATTCCCAGTGACCGAAGCGAGGCCGATGCGCGGATCGAGAGCGAGATCAGGCAGCGCCGTCTCGTCATCTCAGGGGCGCCGGACGGGTACACGAAGTGCGTCCAGCACGGGGACCTCGTCCGTTGTGTCGACGCCCAGGGCTACTGGATCCGGTCTGGCGGGACGTGCGAGTTCTGCTTCCGGGAGATCATGGAGTCCCGCGGGTTGGCCGGGGCGCGGGTACACGTTGGTCCTGCCGAAGCGCCGGCTCCCGAAGCCGGCATGGATGGAAGTGGTGCGAGACCGGTTACCCCCAGGCCGATCGTTCAGGTCGTTCCGGCTCCGGATGGGGTGGACGGCGACGTTCGTGGACGATCTGATGACCAGCCACCGGCTGCCACCGGAGCTAGAGGATCGAGTGGCTCTGATCCTTGGGATGAGCTGTTCGGATTTCCGGCGAGCGAGTTGCGCCGGTGAGAAGCGCGCGGGGGCTCGAGCCGAGCCGTTCCCGGCCGTCGGAAACGACGGAAAGAGCCGTGATGGCGGCCCGCACCCTGCCTCCGGCCGCCGGCAAGACCCCCGCGCCATACTTGAAGCCTGGGGCACGGAACTGCTCCGTGCCGCCGGGGAGCTGAGGCCGCTGCGTGGAAAACCAACCCGGAGAACGCGATGAACTGGTCGAGTTTGGTGTGGCTGCTGGTGGGGATGGCGCTTGCCCTGTGTCCGGCGCTGGCGATGCAGAGCTATTCACGCTGGAACTTGATGCTGGCGAGGAGAATGGCGAACGAGCTCATGGAGCACCTGGAGCGCCAGGCGGCGCTCGAGGGGTCGATCGTGGGCGACGAAAGCGAACTGCGAAGCGCGATCGTCGCTCAGACGAAGCAGCTCCGGGCGATGGACGAGTCGATCGGTCAGATCTTCGGCCGCATGCAGGCGCTCCTGGAGAGCCCGCTAGCGGGCAACCGGACGGTCCGAAACCAGGAGACCCAGGTGGGCAAGAGGATGCCCCCGTTCCCGGGAGCGGCGGCGAAGATGGCGATCGTCCAGCAGTCGACGCCGGGGACGCCGGAGGTGAAGCCGGAAGGGTTCGTGGCGACGGAGGAGCTGCCGGCGCACTTGAGAAAGCGAGTCGACCCCGCACTCGCCGATCCCTCGTAATCTGGTACGCGCAGCCGCGGGGCGAGAGGTTCCCGGCCCATGAGGCCGACCTGTGTTTCGCGCTCAAGATCAGCACCAAGGAGCTGCTGGAGTTCGTGGGCGAGGACGGGTTCTGGGAAGCCGTCGTCCTCGAGAAGAACGGCTGGAGGTCCAAGGCCACTCACATCCAGGAGGCGATCTACCGCAACGCCCTGGACCGCGAGCACAAGGACCAGTGGACCTGGATGCGGAGATTCGAGAAGATGACCGGGATGTCGTTCCTGCCGCCGGACGACGCCGAGGGGCTCGGGCTGTGAGAAAGTTCAACGCCAACCCTATTATGAAGCGCGGCAGGATGTTCGACGGCGAGGGCCGGCCGATCCGGGCCCGGATCATCGGTAGCCCTTACGACGGCTGCACGGTCCAGATGCGGCACGAGTGGACCCTGGGCCGGGAAGCCGTCTCGGTGGACGGGACCGGGGAGGAGTACCGGGTGAGCACGGACGAGCACGGGTTCGTCCTGGTGTGGATCAAACCAACGGAGGTGCGAGATGGGCAGAGATGAACGCCACAACAAGATGCTCACGCAGCAGGAGCTCGAGCGGACGATCGGGCCCCGGAAGCCGTTCGGGTCCCGCGACATCGACGGTTGCCAGAAGTGCGGCGGCCAGCAGCTCGTGAAGCGGTTCTGCGTGGGCAAGAGTCTCATCAACCCGAACAGCGAGGGCTGCCAGTTCGTGGGAGAGCACCTCCACACGATCTGTGTGATGTGCCAGTACGGCTGGCTCGAGCAGACGAAGGACGCCGACCCGAGCGACAACGAGCTCATGTTCGGGTCCGCCGGCGCCGAGACCACGCCGGGCGCATGATCCACAACACGCCGGAACCGGTCCGCAAGACGGTCACGATCGAGGATCTCAAGCGCGATCGGGACCTCTACTTCCGGCTGTGTCTGAAGGTCCGTCCCAAGTCGGGTGGGGCGCTCGTGCCGTTCGTGATGCGCCCCGCCCAGCGCCGACTGGCCGACGTGATCGACGCCGAGCGCGCCGCGGGCCGCCCGCCCCGGATCATGGTCCTGAAGGCCCGCCAGCAGGGATTCTCGACGTTCTGCGAGGCCGAGATCTTCCGGAACGGGCACCTGAAGCAGAACCGCCAGGCCCTCGTGGCCGCCCACAAGGCCGATAGCTCCGAGTACCTGTTCGGCATGACCAAGCGGTTCTACGACAACCTGCCCCCCAAGCTGAAGCCGGACCAGAAGTATTTCACGAAGCGGGCGCTGCACTTCGCCAACAACAACTCCCGGATCCAGGTCGAGGTCGCCGGCGAGTCCCGCGGGTTCACGGGCCAGGACGTCCATGTGTCCGAGGCGGCCTTCATCGAGGACGCCGACCGGTTCTTCAACGCCATCCTCCAGGTCGTCCCAGACGACCCCGAGTCGCTGGTCATCGCCGAGAGCACGGCCAACGGCGTCGGCGGATGGTTCCACACGAACTGGGTGGCCGCCAAGAACGGCCAGAACGACTGGGTCCCGTTCTTCGTGCCCTGGTTCGAGGACCCGACCTACGTCCGCAGGCCGTGGTTCACGCTCGAGGAGATCCCCGACCGCGACCGGCACATGATGGACATGCACCACCTGAGCATGGAGCAGATCGCCTGGTATCTCTGGACGCGAGCGAACAAGTGCTCGGGCGACCAGGACAAGATGGACCAGGAGTACCCCACCAATGACACCGACTGCTTCCTGGCTTCGGGCCGTAAGGTGTTCGACACCAAGGGGCTGCGCCACTACATCGAGCTCTCGGAAGCGGCCGTCCGCAACAACGAGATCCCGCCCGACTGCGAGATCGAACCGGACCCGGCCAACAAGAGCGCCCCGAGGATCATCCAGGTCCGAGGGGGCCGGTGGAGGATCTACCGTCCTCCCCAGCCGCGTCATCGCTACATCGTGGGCTGGGATCTGTCCGAAGGCGACGCGGGGTCCGACCCTTCCCCGGGCGTCGTCTTGAACCAGTTCACGATGGCGATCGACGCGATCTACTACGCCCGCACCCCTCCGGACCTGTGCGCCCGCCAGGCCGCCACGGTCGCCTGGTGGTACAACAACGCCAGGATCGCCGGCGAGGCCAACAACCACGGCATCGAGTTCTTCTCGGAGCTCGTGAAGCGCATCGGCTACCACAACCTCCAGTACCGGCGCACGAACGAGAACTCGGTCTCGGCCAAGGTGACCGACAAGCCTGGCGTCTGGACCAGCGGCGAGAACCGCTCGAACCTGTTCAACCTGGTCCGCCGCTACGTCCGAGAGCAGGCCGGGATCTGCCTAGACCCCCGCATGATCCGCGAGTGGTCGACGCTCTACTACGACGAGCAGGACCGGGTCGACCACCCGGAAGGCGAGACGTCCGACCTGACCCTGGCGATGGCGATGGCGCTGTATTCTCACGCCGGCGGGTTCGAGGGCGTGCTCGAGCCCCTGGCTCTGGACGTGGTCTCGCGCGCCCCCGACCTGTACCGCTCGATGCTGGCCCGGGCCTCGATGGGCGATGGCACCGCCGACGTCGACCTGGGAGACCTCACGTTCGACGAGATCGCGCGCCTGGACGAGCTCCAGTGGCGCCGCGAGCAGTCCCGGAAGAAGTCCGGGCTGGAGGGCTACCTGTGAGCACGATCCCGGACTGGGACATCTACGAGCTGACCTACGGACCCCTGGGACCGCGGTTCTCGTTCCGGGGCCCGGCCGACTGTTTCCTGTGCGGCAAGCGGATCAAGAAGCTCGGAGACGAACACCGGATGCTGGTCCAGGTCATGGACGGCGGCCCCTGCGGCAACGCCCACCCCGACTGCTTGCATGCGGTCGGCGACACGGCGATCATCGCCAAGAGATTCGCCGAGGCGCTCGCCGCGGCCGCTAGCGGGAAGAAAGAGAAGCCGCACCCGATCGTTCCGCGGGTGTCAGGGAGGAAGCTGTGAGGACCGGACCGTGCTGGGAGGCCGTCTGCCGGGTGTGCGGCAAGACCAACGAGACCGTGTGGCGGAAGCGATCGCTCGGCAAGCCGCCGCGCGCCCGAGTGAACTGCGGCTGGTGTGAGGACGCCCCGCGGTGCCAGTGGGAGGGCACGGTCGTCGAGCCCGTCGGCTACCTGGGGCGCCTGTCCGGCTTCTCCGGCAGCGAGAGCGATTTCACTCCCCACTTCAACACGGCCACGGGTAAGTTCGTCCGGTCGCTGGCCGAGATGAAGCACCTCCAGGCCAAGCACGGGCTCACCGATGTCGCTGTTACCGGCAAAGGACAGCGGTTCATCCCCGGAGACTGGCTCACGAAGCGGGACCGGGAGCGCCGCGAGGCCGAGAAGGCCGGCGTCCGCGTCAGCTTCAGGGAGGAGTGATGGGTCTCGTTCCGGCAGCACCGGCCACGCCAGCGCCGCGGCCCAAGCCCGCCATGTTCTCGGTCCCGATGTCGGACGGGTCGTTCTTCGTCGCCACCGACAAGCTCCGCGAGGACCCGCCGATCTTCGGCCTGAGCAAGGACCTCGAGGAGGTCCGCGGGTGGTTCATGGAGCGGTTCCGCGAGGCCGTGTCCGCCAAGCGCCCCGAGACCTACCGGCTCCAGACCAACGAGCTCTACTACTCCGGGATCCACTACGACAACCCCGAGCTCAATCGGCGCAACAAGGTCACGAACTACTGCTTCTCCACGGTCGAGACGGTGTGGCCGATCCTGACCGAGCAGAAGCCGAGACCCGAGATCCAGGCCCGCCGCGGGCTGACCCAGGCCGATGTCGAGCAGTTGAACGACTTCGCCCAGTGGCTCATGGACACCAACGGGTTCGACTCGTGGTTCCAGATCTCCCGCCGCGAGCTCCTGAAGCAGGGTTGGACGGTCACGCTCATCACGGTCGACCCGTCCACCGGCATCGCGTATCCCAAGTTCTTCTCCCAGTACGACTTCTACAAGGACCCCTACTGCCGGCACGAGGACGAGATGGAGCATTGCTTCCTCGCCCAGCCCGTGCCCACCCAGCGGCTCCGAGCGATGTTCCCCAACGCCGCGTCGGGGATCTTCACCGATAACATCGCCAGCCCGAGCTACGACGTCCTGGAGAAGCCGTACTTCGACTCGGTCGCCTTCGGCGGCTCGTACAACAGGCTCGAGGCGATCGTCGCCGGCAGCGCCTACTTCGACGGCCAGACGCCCTCGAGCACGACGGCGCCGCTCGTGACCGCCGAGGCCGGCTACATGGGCAACGCCGGCACGACGCTCCTGATCCAGATGCTCGTGCGCGACCGCACGGTCCAGAAGGTCTACTACGTCGGGGACCTGGCGACGCCTAACGCCAGCGGCACGTTCGACTACGCCCCCTTTGGGATGCCGTTCCAGCGCACGGAGCCCACCTGCCCGTCCGGCTGGCGTCTGATCCAGTTCACGGCCCACGGGCAGTTCCTTGGCAGCGAGCCGGTCGACCCGGCGTTCCTGGGCCTCCCGCTCGAGTTCGGCCGCGACTACGCCCAGGCGGGCCGCTTCTACTCGCCGGGCGAGATCGACAACATCATCCCGATCAACCGGAGCCTGAACAAGCGCTACAACCTGCTGAACCGGTCGCTCGAGTTCGAGGCCATCCCGATCCTGGTCGCCGACACCAACACCGGCATCGACATCGACCAGCGCCCGATCGAGCCCGGCGACGTGCTCAAGAAGATCGTCGGGTCCGAGATCCGCTGGCTCGACTTCAAGGGCGTCGCCAACCAGCAGTTCGAGCTCCTGTCGCTCGAGATGCGCGACATGGACACGGTCTCCGGCGTCCACGACGTCCAGCAGGGTCGCCGGCCCGAGGGCATCGAGGCCGCCTCCGCGATCCGCAACCTCCAGGACGCGGCCCAGACCCGCATCCGTGGCAAGGAGGGCCCGCAGTTCACCGAGCTCGTCCGGGTGCTCAAGAAGTGCATGTACCTGACGGGCAAGAAGGCGTCGAACGCGATCCTCTACCGCGCCTCGAGCGGCGAGATGAAGGAGATGGACCCCGAGCTCCTGACGCGCGACTTCGACATCCGGTTCGCCCAGGGCAGCGGCACGGCGGTCTCCCGGACCATGCAGGAGGAGAAGGTCCTGGGGCTGTTCGATCGCGGCCTCATGGACCGCCAGAGCGTGCTCGAGCGTCTCGGCATGAAGGGCATCCCGGTCATCATGCAGCGCCTCGAGTTCGAGGCCGTCCAGCAGGCCCAGCTCGCCGCGGCGACCGGGGCCACCGGTTCGCCCGGCGGGGACGACAACTAATCCTTGCACCGCGCAGAACGCCATGCGTAGCATGATCGAGAGGAGATCCACATGAACGTCGCGGCGACAGTGGCAGCCAAGATGCTCAAGGCTCGGGGCGGTAAAGCCGAGGCCAAGGCGCAGTCGAAGGCCATGTCCAAGTCGAAGCGGATCCGGTTCTCCAAGAAAGGACGGAAGTCGTGAGCATGAGTCTGGACGGTCAGCCAGGGGTTCTCCAGATGCCGGGTGCCGATACCCAGCAGGAGACGATCCGCTACCATGCCCAGGCCATCCTTGCGATCGCCGGCCGCGACGGCATCATCTCGCCCGACGAGCAGAAGGACATCCGGGACCTGGTGGTCGGCCTCCAGATGATCGGCCAGCAGCGCGTCGCCCAGCAGGCGGCGATGAGCGACCAGCCCACGATGCCGTCCGACGAGACCGAGGACCAGTTCTCCGAGGGTGGTGGCGCCGAGGAGCTCGAGGCTCCCGAGGAAGGCGCTGAGTTCGGAGGGACCTACTGATGCCGGCCGAACCGATCCCGACGATGGAGCAGCTCGGAACGGTCGTCCCCGACACGCCGGTCGAGGCCGCCCCGGAGCCGCCGAAGGCCCCCGAGACCAAGGCCCCCGAGCCCGAGCCCGAGCCCGACGTCGCCGAGGCCACGGTCGATGACCTGATGGCCGCCGTCGAAGGCGCGATGGACGCGATCGAGAAGCGCAAGGCCGAAGCGGCCGCCAAGGAGGAGGCTGACGCCCAGCTCACCGACGAGGAGCGCACGATCCGCGACCAGCAGGCCAAGATCGCCGCCCTCGAGGCCGAGAAAGCCGCCCAGGAGGAAGCCACCCTCAAGGCCAAGCTGACGCACGAGATTCAGTCGACCGCGGGCAAGCTGAAGATGTCGGACGAGGAGGTCATCGCGGTCGGCGACTTCTTCGACAAAAACCCTGAACTGTTCGGTGTGTGGTCTTTCGAGAGGGCCGCGCTACGCGTGTTCCCCGAGCTCGAAGGCCGCCTGCGCTCTGCCCCTCCCGCCCAGCCGCGCGATGGCGCCGCTCCCGGGAACGGCAGCGAGGCCACTGGAGCCGTTGTCGCCACCGGTGCTGGAGGGCCTGCGACCCCGCAGCCGTTCAAGCACAACGGTCGGCGTTTCGACTACTCGGACATCACCCAGGAGGTCCTCCTTAGCGGAGAGGCCGCCAAGCTGGGTGAGTACCGGTAACC
>Ga0129333_10006903_pt1 | contig 10747 bp, 5 predicted proteins | sample CPB6_08_DNA_FD_94474 | JGI IMG/M metagenome (GOLD analysis project Ga0129333, IMG submission 94474) | Freshwater to marine salinity gradient microbial communities from Chesapeake Bay, USA - CPBay_Sum_0.6_0.8_DNA | ecosystem: Environmental > Aquatic > Marine > Coastal | place: USA: Chesapeake Bay...
AGGCGCTTCAAGACCAAGACTGCCATAGGCCGAACTTGCATAAGTGCCATCATCCGCAGAAATTGTATAGTGAACCGTGTAAACGATCCCGTCATCAAGGAGGCGTTCCAGGTTTGCAACGCCCCATTGGTAAGTGATTGCCATGACTAGAAAAAAATGGTCTTAATTAGCTTAAGCAATGAAATAAAAAAAGGATGGCGGAAAGCCGTCCTAGGTAGAGTAACGAAGATAGTTACTAGCTATCGGCAAGTCTCTTCATACCATTACCGTTTTCTTTATAGAGGCGATCCAAAGCAGCCAGCGTAGCAGTTTCTTTTTTAATAGCTTCTGTTTCTTCTTGCACCTGTTTGATTCGACGATCAAGTGGTTCAAGCCAGTCGTGTTCAGACATTGAAGGGAAGGTGACTGCTGAGCCTAGCAGTGGTGCAAAGGGATACGGATGAGCTGGAAGAATCTCCCAACCCATCCGATCTGTTCACCGCAATGCTGGCAGCAGTAAGAAACGTGAGGCATCGCAGTGAGTAGGGCTACGACGCTCTAGGCGATACCAGCATCCGTAAGACGCTGTTCTAAAACTTCAATGCGCTCCATTGCTTCCTGCAGCGCCTTCACTGCCTTCATGTAGAGCACCGAGTAGTTGACGCTCTTGGTAACGGTGCCAAGGTCGTTGCCATCTTCGTCGCGGTCGGAAACAGTATTAACAAGCCCTGGGGAAACAGTTTCTAGTTCTTGTGCAATAACGCCAATTTGCTTGTGGGTAGAGTTATTTGTCTCCGGCTTGAAATTGTAATTTCTAACGCGAAGTTGTTTAATGTCATCCCATTGAGACTGTGCGTCGACAATGTTTTCTTTTAGTTTTACATCTGAAAGCGAGCCGTAAGTTCCGTTGACGTTGTACACATCTCCGTCGTCTCTGATTTCCAATGCGACTGCAAAGCCTTGCCTAATACACGCAAGAAATTTGTATGTATCATTTGTAGTATTTCGGTATGTACTAATTGTTGCTGCGTCGCCAGCAAAACTTGTATTACTGGCAATTAACTGAACAGAAGAAGTTGCATCGTTGTGAGTTATTTCAGTTGTCCCAAGGGGAAATTTATACGTGCCGTTTGCTGATGTTTTAAACGCTCCAGCGCTGTCAATCCTCATCCGCTCCGTCGGGCTGCTCGCTCCGTCGGCGGTAGTGGAGAACACTAGCCTGCCTGGATAGTCATTAGTGCCTTGTGTTTCATCAGCTACCCCAACAATTTGACACCCGATACCACCATCGTTAGGACCAAAGTCCAAATATCCCATAATTGAACCTTCGCCCATACCGGAAGGTGCAACACCTCTGCGTAATGCAATTCCGCCAATACCAGTGCTTGCGGCTGTTGAACCTTGAATTTGAAGAAGGTTGGTGCCAGACCCACTAGACGTGCCAACTAACAACCTGCCGGAGCTGTCGATGCGGAGTCGCCCTGAGCCATCTTTGTTAATCTCAAAATCGCCACCGCTAGTTGTATTGAGATAGTAAGTGGCAACACTTGTATAGCGAGAAGCAATCTGATTTCCTGAAGCATTTTCCGCCAAAACACGAGCGCTTAACGAATTGCTTGTGCCGCCTACAAGCAAGTTGCCGGAGCTGTCGATGCGGGCAGCTTCACTAGCGCCAATGTTTGCAATAAACGGTGCAGTAGATGCGGCAGAAGTCAGCGTGGTAGTACCCGCACTGCTAATCCTCATCCGCTCCGTCGGGCTGCTCGCACCGTCGGCGGTAGTGGAGAACACTAATCTGCCCGGCATGTCGTTAGCGCCGGGGGTGCCGTCTACGGCGCCCATAACGTTGGCACCAATAATGGGCTTGGTGCCGTCCGTGCCAGCAAAATTAAGAGTTCCCAACTCATCGTTATTTGCAACCAATGTATTGGAACCTGCTGTCGATCCTCTTGATGTCGTGAAGGAAAGTATTGCGCCACCAAAGCTAGACCCTGCGTTGTTGTACGCAAGGTTAAGCGTCCGGTTCGTTAAATCTCCTGAGGTTTCAATCTGAACAAGTGGGTTATAAGATCCATTGAATAGATTGCTACGCGCAGTAGACGTGCCAACTAAGAGCCTGCCGCTATTGTCTAGGCGACTAGACTCCCCAAAGGCGCCAAGATTGTCAACTATGCCAAAAGCCAAGTATCTATCAGTTGTAATCTCGTCTTGCCTAATAAGGATTGCCCCGCCGGCTTTTGCCGGCTTGATCAATACATTTCCTGGATTAGCCGGTTCAAGAGTGACAGAACTGCCGACAACATGAAGCGGAGACTGGGGCGAACTAGTGCCAATCCCTACGTTGCCTGCAGATGTGATCCTCATCCGCTCGGCAACGCCAGTGTTGTTATTTGTGCTGAAAATAAGATTTCCAAAATTGCCGCCACTTGTATAACTTGAGTCAATAGCTGCCGCTTCAAAACCTAGATCACTTGTTGTTCCATTGGGATAAAAGAAAGACATCCCAACGCCATATCCAGTGGCTGAAACTTGTCCATAATTTCGAATTCTAAAAGGACGCGTAATTGAGTTATTTACTCCGTGAACATTTGCAACATCCAAAGTCACCGCAGGGGTACTAGTCCCCAGACCTAAACGGCCAGCGGAAGTTATGCGGAGGCGTTCCGCGCTATTGGTTAGAAATCTAAGATCACCACCGCTTGTAATACGCGGTCCTGATCCGTCTACGCCTAGTGAAATAGTGTCTACTCCGCTCTTGGTAACAGTAACTGCTTCCGTCGCTCCACCACCTGTCAATGCAAATGTAGTGGCATTAAAATCAATTGCACCAGCAGCAAGACGGCCGCTGCCAGCAGCAAAGAACGCCGATTCAGCTCCATTAGTCGAGATGGCCACTTGATCTGCGCCGGGGGAATATAGTCCAGAATTTGCGTCGCCGCTGAAAAATAGTCCTGGCGTGGAAGCACTGCCTGCAATAATTCCCAGCGCACCAGTCATGGTATCGCCAGTCGTGTTCACAAACTCACCAGCTTCACTACGCCATGCACTACCGTCCCAAATTTTGAATACGTAAGTGCCACCACTAGTATCAAGCCATTGCTCCCCAATGCTATTGCCAGAAGTGCCGCCACTTGCAGGACTTGCATTAGGAGCGCCGCTCCCTACATGCACAGGTCCGACCTTCACTAAGTTACTAGCAGAGTCTTTGAAAAATAGCCCTGGACTTCCACTAGCAGTATTAATTGCTAATTGCCCTTCTGATATTCCAGAGGGCTGAGGACGCTTATTTGCAGTGGAAGAGCGAAGATGCTTGAGAGTCATGATTAAGAACGTCTCTTAACGCCAAAGGCCGAGATTAACTTTCTTAATCAGTCTAATTATTCGCATCAATAAGTGCCATCATCAATGGTGGCATCAATGGTTCCGGCGGAAAAATTACCACTACTATCACGAGCGACAATTGCGCTAACAGTATTCGCGCTAGTTGCAGTGGTGGCACTATTGCTAACTTTTCCTGCAGTGGAAATAGTAGAAAGCTTGGTATCGGCAATGCTGCCAGCAAGCATCGTGTTGGTAACTGTGCCACTATCCCCAGTAGTAATAACGGTTCCAGTGGTATTGGGAAGCGTAATTGTCCTGTCTGCTGTGGCATCAGCAGCAGTAAGCTGAATTTCAAAGGCGTTATCAGTGGCACCTTCAAAGAAAAGAGTGCCCGTCGTCCCAAATGTAACAGCACCAGTAATTGTGCCTCCAGTTTTTGGAAGCGCCGCATTGGCTAAGTCGTAAGCACTCTTCACTGCAGTGGCAGTAGCAGCAAGCGTAGAACTGGTAGTGCTAACGCTATCAGTGACAATGACAGTGCCACGTACACTTGTCGTGGCATCAGGAATAGAAATGACTGGCGTTGTAGTGCCACTTACAACAGTAAGCGGAGCATTTACGCTCACTGAAAGAACCGTACCACTTGCAGGCATCACCCACTTCACGCCAGTGCCAAACGCCGAATCCGCCGTCAACACTTGCCCATTGGTGCCAACTGCCTGCTTGATTAAAGTGGTGCCGCTGCCAACGAGAATGTCGCCCTTTGTATAAACATTGAAACTGGTGCCGCCATAGCCGGTGGCAAGAATGCCACTCGCTACATTGTTTACATTTCTACATTCAGTACTAACTTCTTCGATTGCCGCCTGCACATTACTGCTGCTAATACTGGCCGCAGGCGAGAACGATACTTGTGCAGCAGTTTGAGAAAGATAGGTGGAGCTAACATCCACTTCTGTCCATGCAGTGCCATTGCAAAGAAGGATGTCAGGTGGTTGCAGAGCAGTGGTAGGAGCTGGAGACGTGCCAGTGCCGCCACTTGAAACCACTACGTAATAGCGATTAAACGTAGACGATGCAGCGGGCAATGGCTGTCCTATGGTTAAGCCAACTGCTGCTCCGTCAGCGCTAGTACTGGCAATGGTATTACCGCTTGCGTTGTAAGTGCCACCAAAAATAATTTCGCCAACACTGATGCCAACTGGATTCCAAACGTTGCCATCCCATAGGTAGAGATCTTTCTCCAATGGATTGAAGAAAAATTGCCCAATAAAATCAGCGACTGGCGGAGCTTCACCAAACTGGCTCACTGAATAGTTAGCAAGCTTTGATGCAAGAATAGAATCATCTGCAATTAAGCCACTGCCAAACGTACCAGTGGTAATCTTGCTTGCAGGCAATGCTGGAATATCGTCTGCAATTAAGCTTGTATTTCCTGCACTAATGTGCCCTTGTGCATCTACTGTCACCTTGTAATAGATACCAGATGCCACGCTATTTGCATGGTTAAAAATGCCGCTAACCGTAACTAGGCCTGTGCCAGCTTGCGCTACGCCTAGGGCAGCAGTGGTTGCCCGGGGAAGATCGCTGGCTGCAATAGCCCTGAAAGTAGGGGCAGCGTCGGCGCCGCCACTTGCCGGACCAGCGAAGAAGCGCGTTGCAGCTTGCGTATTTAAGGAAGGAACAATGGAAGCGCTAAATTCGTCTGGATAGAGAGTGGTAAAGCTATAAACAGTATCTCCAGAAATCACGGCAGTAGCAAGGCCAGCTTGGCGCTGCCAAGTGCTTCCATTCCACGTATATTCGTAACCAGTGCCAGTATTAAGCCATTGCTGACCAATAAAATTGCCACTGCCAACAGGAGTGGAACCAGCAACAATAGCAGCAGAATTGTCTGCCATTTTTACGCCAGTAACAGCACCATTCGCGATCTTGGCAGCAATGACAGCAGTATCATTAATCTTTGCCGAAGTGACTGCAGAATTGGCGATGGTTGTAGCAAATGCTCCAGTGCCAGTGCCCGTTACGTCTCCAGAAAGCGTGATTGTTTGATCGCCAGTATTAGTGCCTGTTGAAGTGCCAGAAAAGCTTCCATTTTGAGTGGCGAGAGTACCAAGGCCAAGCGTTGTGCGTTGAGCGCTGGCATCAGCATCATCAAGAATGGCACGACCAGCAGCAGTGATCGTAGTGGTAGCGTAAGTATCAGAAGCAGTGGTGTAAATAATCTCACCAGAAGCCGTGGTGAGCCCTGCAATTGAAGCTAATGCTGCGTCATAAGCCTGCACGTCAGTACCAATGACCAAACCAAGATTGGCACGAGCACCAGAGGCAGTGGAAGCGCCTGTGCCGCCATCTGCAACGGCAAGATCAGTGATGCCATTAATGACGCCACCATTGATGGTTGCATAAGAAATGGTGCCACTACTGAGTACGGCTGTGCCACCAGTGATCGCCACGCTAGAAGCGGCTTGCACTGCCATGGTGCTAAGACCAAGCGTTGTACGCTGAGCGGCAGCGTCAGCATCATCCAGAAGCGCTCTGCCAGCTTCGGTGAGCGTAATGCTTTCTATATTGCCAATACCAGCAGAAGCACGACCAAGGAGCACGCCACTGGCCACTTGTTGGATTTTGGCGAACGTAACTGCATTATCCGCAATGGCGGCAGTGGGAATTGATCCACTTACATAGCTTCCAGAAGGGATGGAACTGGCAGTGATAAGAGTGCCGGAAAGCTCACCAGGAGAAAGAGAAAGCTTGGCAAGCGTAACAGATCCAGATGCAAGCTTTGCTGCTGTGATATTGCCATCAATAATATTGACAGTGGCCACTGCATTGGCAGCAAGTTTTACTTGCGTAACGCCACTGTCTGCAATGTAAGCAGTGGCAATACTTCCACTAGCCAGCTTGCTTTGCGTGATGCTTCCGTCAACAATATGAACTCCACTAACTGCAGCGACAGCAATTTTTGCGCCCGTAATCGCATTGTCGGCAATATTGACAGTTGCCACTGCATTGGCAGCTAATTTCCCTGCCACCACTCCACTTGCAACTAGTTGAACACTATCAACTGAATTTGCGGCAAGCTTTGCATTGGTTACGCCGCTATCAGCAATCTTGACAGTACTAACGCTGCCACTTGCAAGCTTGCCCGAAGTGACACTGCTGTCCTCAAGAAGAGTCGTGTTGATAGTATTACCAGTGGCAACAGTTCCCAGTCCAATGGTGGAGCGGACGGTTGCAGCGTCGGCATCGTCGAGGATGGTGCGGGCAAATGAAGTGCAGCTAATTTCTTCAACACTTCCACTGCCAACAGAAGATCGCCCTAGAAGCTTATCTGTTGCACTAACGTTTTGAATCTTGGCATAGGTGATAGCATCATTGGCAATGGCAGTAGTGCCAATCTTTGTGGTACTACTTTGATTGATTTTTGCAATATCTAGCGTTGACGAATCTGCTAAGCTGAAACCAGCCTGAATCAGGCTCTTTACTTGCACCTTCTTGGTTTGGCTTGCACTAACGTCTGCAATGGGCAGCACGTCGTTTGAAGCTACGCCTCCCTGAGGAAGTTCAACAAGTTCCGTAATTCTTTGATCGGCCATCTTTCAGAAAGGCAGGGCTAAACACAGTCTAGTCTTTCTTGATAATAGCTATTATGCTGCCCCTATTCCATTGAAAATCAATCGGTCACCTCTTTCAGTAAGTAATCAAGACTTTGCTCAAGATAGATGGCGTCCGAATCTTCCTTCAGAATGTATTCCGGAGGAACACCCACTTTAATTTTGAATTCGCCAGTGGTAACAAAATCAATGGAGCAAGTGACCAGTGCATCAGAAGTGACAGTGACCCCCGCTCTTGTCACTACTGCTTCAATGTCATAGTAAACCTCCTCTCTGAAACCGAGAATTTCCTCTCTAGAAGTTAGTGCAAGCAATGCTTTGAAGCTGCTTCCCACGTCTAGACGATTTATCACTTGCAACAAGAATAGCGGCACTTCTTGATTTTCTATTGTGTCATAACTAAACAAACATTCAATGCTGCCATTGCCACTAAGTAAACCCGCTGAATACTGCTGCTTAAAGCGATCAGACAAGCTTGTTGTCTCCATCGCCGCCCTGTCAGTATTGATTTCAAATGACGTGACAGAACCCAGTGTGTTGTATTTTGTATCCCGCACCGCCACTGTGACTTCAATGGGTTCACCAGTAAATCCAGTTAGAGCATATTCATTTGCCCTTTCATTATTCACTGCATCAGAAAAAGTGGGGAACAAACGAATGCCCCCAACAGCATTGATATGGGCATAGGCCCTGAAATTTTCAGTGACAGGATCCCCAGCCATGGCAGGCACAAATAAAAGCCCACGAGGATCTTCTGTTGAAATTTCTAAAAAGTCACCAGTGATTAAGTTATCGTTACTGTCATCAAAGCTAAAGCGATTTAATAATGTGTTTACGTCGTCGGGCACAACACTCGCCGTGAAAGTGTTTTCACCTGCTCGCTGAAGCTTAATCGCGCCTGTATGGCCAACAAAAAATGTCATTTCGCTTCAGCGTTCATTATTCTATTGTACGGACAATATCCACATTGCATCAAGTGGTGCCAGTAAGCGTAACCGTGGTCAGGGGACCATTGATGGTAAAGTTAAACGAAACAGTAGTCAGCTCATCAGTGGACGATGTGATGCTTGCACTATTGATAAACGCATCAGCAGCAAAGAGTTGATTTGTCCCCACTTCAAAAGTAAGGCTTACTTCGTCGCTGTCAGTGATGGCGCCAGTCTTTGCAATCTTTTCAAGAAGATTGGTAACGTCAGTTGTATCGCCATTGTAATACGACAGTGCAGCACTGCCAGTGGCACTAAACAAGCCAGGGGTGAAAGTATTCGCAGTATCTCCCAGTGCCGTGGTATCCAGCATATTCACAGAAGTATCAAGAGTCCAATTACGAACCTTCGACACTTCGCTGCCGCCAAGACGCAGCTTGCCAGTGCGACCAGTATAAAAGGGCATTGTCTTAAAGCTTTTCGTTCATGATAGCAAAATTCTAAATTACATCATCCATCAATGGTAAATAAGGTTTCATCTTGCTGAGCAATCAATGAGCGCGTGATGCCACCCTCTTCAACGCATGGGTGTTCGTTGGCCCTGATAGTCACTTCCCCTTGTTCGTCCATCTCCACTTCTACCACCTTAAACACTCTCTTATTTGTTAATTGAGTGCCTAGGACAAACAACCATCCCTCGTAGGCGGCGAGACTTGTTGCTACGCTGTTAGATACGCCTACAGAAGGCAGGCTCTTCACTTCATCTGCGCCATCGTAGATGAGCACGCTAAACGTGCCGTCCACCGGCTCTTCTGATAACGGAAGATTCAGCGCCCCGTCTTGCTCTATAACTCCACTTTTGATATTGTCCCATCGGTTTTCATCAGACTGCACATAAATGTATGAGCCAGGTTTGACTGGTGCTTCAGTGGGGAACGTTTTGAATTCCACGGCCCTGCGAACATGTCGCCTTTGCATGCACATCATCATTCCATAATGCAATGCTTGCGTGCGAGATGTGACAAATTGAGACAAATCAAAACTTGCTCGCCTTGCGTCGTTTTCGTCGGCATCTGCAAGCTTGACGGTTAAGCTTGTATTCTGCGGGAAAACACCATCGCGTTCAGGGGCCCTGTAAATAATTGTTGCAATGACATCTTGAGTTGAGTCTCCATAATCAAGAAATTCCTCTTTGTAGCTATCCTCCAAAATGTTGCCTTGATTGAACAATGCACTGATAGTGATTTGCCTATAGATTCTGCCAGTGGCATCAACTGGCAACGCCGGAATTAATGTGTCCCGTCCACCAATGCGAGCAAATTCCAGCATGCTATAAGGCGCAATCTCAGCCCAAAATTCACGCCATGCACGAGCATCCGCAATCACTCCATCCATAAAATATCCCATCGTCTTGCACATTCTTTTGCTTATACCAAGCTGATCAATGTCAATGCCCGCTGGATCTGCAAATTGACCAATGCCATTTTGCTTATCAAGCACAGTGTCAAGAAAAATATCAGGAGCATAATTGCTCTGTCCGTCTGGATTGACAGGGTAGGAAGACATTCCATTTGCGTCTGGCCCAACAATTCGCCTGAGCCTCTTTCCCTTTGTTACAAACACGCTTAAAGACTTGAGGTTTCTAATTTCTTTGCCGCTAAAAGAATTAAAACCAGCAAGCGACATCCCAGCATAAATGTCAGGATAATTTGCTGCGTAGCGTGGATCGTCTTGCTGTTCTGTTACTGCTGTAATCTCAAACTCTGGGCCAGCATCAAAAGAAAATTGAATGTTGCAATCAGAAGAGCAAGCAGCAATACGATCCCTATCGTCACTAGCCCTTAGCACCATGGAAGGAGAATACAGTGCCCATTCATCAAGAGCAAAAGGACTCTTGTTTTTAGGGGGGAGATTATCTCTGCCTGGGGCTCTGTCCGCTCCAAAGTACAACACTTTTGCTCCTGGTATGCCAGGGATGTCAATACTATTGGGAGAGCTTAAATTTTGCCCTGCGTTCAAATAGGCAAATCTTAATGCTCCATATTTAAGCGCCTCTGATGGCACATCAAATACAGGCTCAAATCTGAAGGCCCAACGCTTTGTATTGTCTGGAGCATCAAAATAGACTGGGAAAAAGAATTCATTATCGGCGGCTCTGCGCAGAACAAACACACGAGGCACTAGTCTCCAGCTCGAATCAGGAGCGCTTGCTTCTTTGGCAAACATCAAGAAAAACGCGCTTCTAAATTTCAGCCCGTTATCAGAATTGCGATAGCCGTCTACGTTCACTTCTCCATATGTTTTCTGTCGTCCTTGCACTCGCATAAACGCCTTTCCCTTGATTGCAAAATTAACCACTTTGCAGGCGGAAATTGTTTCATACGATGCCTGAGAGATTTTTACTAAGCACTTAGTCGCAAGATAATCATTCAGCGATTCAGGACTCGCCAGTTCAGCTTCAATGGCAGCAATTTGACTTTGGATGGAAGAAATTTCGGCAGCAAGGCCTTGATTTCTCCTGTCCATTGCAGGATAGTCAATTTGAATGAGACTGGCAATTCTGCTCTCAATCTGACGCATCCTGTTTCTAACTCTTTTAAGAATGCGCCTTTCCTGCAGGGCGTTTAACGTGCCAAGTCTTCTGCGAGCATCTATCAGGTCGGAGAAGTCTGTATTATTTATAACTTGGTAGCCTTGAATTGTTGAAAATTGCCGTTGCACATCATTGACAACAGTCTCAATATTTGATAGATAGTTGAATAATTTTTGATCTGCAAAGTTTCTATCCCGAATATAAAATTCAAGCTTTTTCCTGAGGCCCCTAATGGTAACTTTTGTTTCCGCAATTTTTACCCTTCTTCTTGCGATTTCCTTAGTATCAGGCTTGGCCTTTTTGCGCTCCTC
>Ga0129333_10006905_pt1 | contig 10746 bp, 19 predicted proteins | sample CPB6_08_DNA_FD_94474 | JGI IMG/M metagenome (GOLD analysis project Ga0129333, IMG submission 94474) | Freshwater to marine salinity gradient microbial communities from Chesapeake Bay, USA - CPBay_Sum_0.6_0.8_DNA | ecosystem: Environmental > Aquatic > Marine > Coastal | place: USA: Chesapeake...
TCAAACGGTGTTAGTATATGGTTATGGTGAAGACGAAACCGAACAGACAAATTGCAGAGGGTAGCCCGAAGCAGATGAGTTTCGTCGGATCCACCCCACTTATAGGAGTTTCACATGGCTAAGCTGCTCATCACGACTCAGATTCTGGAGAACTATGGTACAGAGGACAATCCCTATTGGAAGGCCAAAGGTGGGGAGGACTATGTCGTCAAGAACTTTAGAGACTTCAATCGTGTTTCGCATGTCGTGATGGCTCTTCGCTCCGAGATAGAGATCGACAATCCCCTCTATCAAGAGTACATCGCCGGCTGGGAAGTCGTTGATGATGACTATCTGACGCAGGACGAGCGCCTTCAGCTGCTGTACGAGGGCAAAGTATCCCATGCTCCCCGCGAGCTGACACTGTAGATTGTCGCCTGGTCCCGGGACAAGATGACAATCTCGGTACCCATACAGTTGACTCGGGTACCATATGGTGTTAATATATGGTTACAGTAACAAAAAGGACATGAAATGAAACGCGAAGAATTCATCGACATGACAGACGTGATTCGCAAAGCAACAGTAGCAGCAATGGACGCTGGGAACGAGTTCAGCACTCCCTGGCGGATCATCGGAACACTGACAGCGTCGCTGGAGACAGCATTGTACCATCTCCCCAAGGCTAGGCGTGCTGAGATACTAAAGCAGACTGTAGAGGGTCTAGGGTATATAGAGCGGTCTTATGCGAAGCAAGAAGTGAAGGAGGCAGCATGAGAGAGGGACGAGTCCTTCCCCGTGAGGATTCCGGGGACTTCTGGGATCGGGTGGTTGGGTACAGCTTTTGGTTTGCGGCCGGGGCGATCTCGGTTTTGATTTGGATGGATTTGGTGTGAAAGGCAACAGGACACCGAAAAAGGTGTTATAAAATATAAAAATTATTTTCCTAGATGAGTCTCATACCCTATATAACGGGTATAAACCCCTACCCTATTTTATATCCTCTTATCCGCTTCGCTCTATACGTAACCGAGTTCTACGGAGTCTTATCTATATGTCTGCTTTACAAAAAATTCTCCAGAAATTTTTCTATATAAATTCCAAATCTATTCTACATATCTCGATTACAAAAAAATCTTGTACAGAAATTTCTCGTAAAACCCCGTCTATAAGAGCATACTATGTTTGATTACGATTCTATATGGGACATATACGAAATGAAGTTCATTATATTGTTCATTAGTATAGTCTTAGCAATCATATTGGGCAACTATCTATACAATAAAAATAAGAATACAAACAAAGATGATGACTCCTCTTACTGAATTTAATATAATAATGCTATGCTTTATAGCCATTGTTCTATTCTTCATTTACTTACATAGAGATAAACTATGAAATACGCCTTTACACTGCAACTATTTTCTGATCATTATAAGCATGAGTACGATTCTATCGAGTACTTAGCGAAGCATATTATGCGAGATATTGCATTGAAACATGCGAACGAGGGAAAATTGTTCTTTACTGAGAGTGAGATTAAGAATCTGATTCTAACTGCTTATTCGAAGACTAATCAACAAAATATCGAATCGATGGTTGATCTGAAGATTCATTATTGTATGAAAGAGAATTGGGTGGTGAGAGTTGAGCCATGAGAATCGGATTTACTTTACATGAAGCGAATCTGGAGATCTGGCCGATAGATGATTGGTCTCGAAAGCAATGCATTCAGATTCTAACCAAGCATCATATCGGTTTCAGTTACATACAGACTACGATGGGCTCGATGGCTTTTCGATTCTCAACTAAGGAAGATTTTGATCTAGCTCGAAATCTTTTCAATAAACAATATGAATAAAAGATGCAGATCAATAATTGACAAGTCCGCTAAGGACATTGGATTGATTTGGACCGGAGATGCGTTACCGGCGTCGATCATTAAAAACGTCTTAGTGGATCTTGATAACGAGTTTGGAAAGCTAAAGTGGGTCGGGACGGACGAGGGGTGGAATCGGGCCGTTGAGGCGTTAAGAAAAGAACTGAGAGACATATACGAATTATGAGTGATTCTGAAACTAAACTAAAGAAATCGAGTAGAATCAGTAAAGATTCGAATGCTGCAAAAAGACAGATGAGAATTCTGAAACAACACGGAGCAGTACTTGATATTACTGATGACTCGGTCCATCGCTTTGAGAAAAAACATGCAATGAATTGTGGTAATCCGAAGTGTATCATGTGCAGTAATCCTCGAAAAACTTTTAAGGAATTGACACCGCAAGAGAAAAGATTATTTCAAGATCTGGACTCTATTAGAGATAAACATAGTAATGGACTAAAGAACAATGAAGAAAGTTAATGATCTAACTGATGAAGAACTATTAGAATGTATTGATGGCTCTACAGACCTTCGAATCATTAGAAGAATTCTTAAGGAGCCTAATATGGTAAATGAAGAAGGATACGTTGATCCGGACGCGTTTGCTGAAAGCTTTTCTGAACTACTTCAAAACTTTATCGGCGAAGATGAAGGGACTGATGAATGGGCGGAAGCTGATGGTAACAACTGGAACTTTGGTTTTGACATTGCTGATAACATTAATGTTCTAATTTTAAGGTCTACTGATGCTGCAGCTAATATGGATCGTTAGTCAATTCGTTATTATATACTTGGTAACTCTACAAGTAGTCATTGTTATGTTTGAGCAAGCTGGTATTCTATGAATAAACTCAGCGAAGCTATTGTTCGTCTTGGTGCGTTCTTTATCGTAGTTCATTTTCTGTTCTACGGAGAACCTGATATCTGGGATCATTTACATGCAAGAACAATGGCTTTTCTAGTAGATAAACCTCTAAGCAAAAATAGATAAATACTTATTTGATAGGAGCTACTATGCTTAGAATGGATAGATTTTATCTAATGTCTGGTGTCGGGACCCCTGTATCTGAGGAGGTTCTTAATGCCATGATTGCTGAGACTACTTATCAAGACGAAATCATTACTGTAGCAGATCATGATTTTGAACATGCTTTGCTTTATTTTTGTAATAAAAAAATTGTCGGTAGAACAGTGGAAACAAAACACTTTCCCAGTTTAACTTTATTCTGGGCAGATCTTGAAGAGGATAAAGTATATAGATCTTTACCTTATGTAATTACTAGAAACGGTAACAGTTTATTTGAAATAAAATGATGAAACCAGTTTATACAATAAACGATGAGACGTTTCAAATCTGGCCGAAGGATGATTGGTCTAGGCAAGAGCTACTGAAAATTGTTGGTAGTTCAAGTATAAATTTTGATATGATAATTTCTGATAACGGAAAACAAGCTTTTAAATTTGGTAATAGATTAGATTTTAAAAACATCATGCGATTGATCGAGAATAGGATATATAATGACAACTCAATACAAAACTAATTTCAATGAGACAGATAAACTTGAGTTTAAAAATTGGTTAGCAAATTTACTGCAGACTAATACTGTAACTATAGTATTCACAAAAAAGAATGGAGAGGAAAGAATTATGAAAGCCTCTCTACAAGAAAGCAAAATTCCAGTAAAGACATCAACTGCAACTAAAAAGCAGAATTCTGAGGTAATCTCAGTTGTTGATACCGATATCAATGAATGGCGATCCATCAGATACGATTCAATTAAGGAAATTAAATTCGATTTGCAGTAACCCTTTGCTTGACACGGGTTACTTTTGATTATATAATATGATTATGATAGGAGATCAATATGGCTCGTGCAGAAAAGGTAGCTAATCCAAAAACAGCGGTCGTTGGTGCAGAACCAGATGCAACTAAGATTGCAGCTGGTACTGAGGGATATGGAGTAAAGTTTATTACTGCAATGAACTGGTATTCTATTGACGGCAACAAAGCAGATGCTCGTAAGTATCTGCGAGAATATATTAAGAAAAATCGTCCCGCTGATCTAAAAGATTTCGATAAGGTGCCTGACAAGGAAATTAGGCCAACTTATGGTTGGATTGCTCGAATTTTAAGCAAAGGTGCTAAACTTAGTGATTATCACGTCGAAAACTTCAATAATTATATCTTCACTATTCTCGAACCCATCAGGATCCCTGTAGTACAGAAAACCGTTATAGGTACTAACAGAATCTCCATTCAAGATGCTATGAACGAAAAGATTGCCAACTACATTGGCACCTTGGAGGGAGCATATGATGACTACATTACTGACGGTACAGAATTTTCTCTTGAAGCGGATATGAAAGCAAAAGAGGTTCCTCAAGCATATGTTCTAAAAATTGAGGAGTGGGCAAAGCGACGCCTACGTGAATGGATTGAAATCACTGAAGGTAAAGATGCTCAACTGAATGAAGCATATTCTCATTATACAAAGACCAGCAAAAAAGATGTTGCCAAGTTCTTTGCTGCTATGGTTCAAGATTGCGAAAAGTATGGTGCTTTTAAGAAAGCAAATCGTAAGCCGCGAACTATTAAACAAAAGACTCCGGCTCAACAAGTTAAAGGTCTAAAGTATAAGACTAAGGATGAAGAACTTAGTATTAGTTCAGTGAGTCCAATGGATATTGTTGGTGCTTCTGCAGTGTGGTTGTTCAATACTAAGAATCGTAAATTATCAGTATATCGTACTGACTCAGGTCAAGGTATCCAAGTCAAAGGTTCAGCTTTGCAGAACTATGATCCGGAGGTGTCTGAGACTAAAACTTTGAGAAAACCTGCAGAACAACTACAGGAATTACTCAATGCTGGTAAAGTACAGCTTCGTAAATTTATGGATACCATTAAGACTAAAGGTGGAGAGGTAAATGGCAGAGTTAATACTGAGATGTTAATTGTTCGAGTAGTCCGATAATAAATATTATTTTTATCGAGATATACTATGCCTATAAAATTAACCTATTGTCAACTAATTAGAATAATACTATCTCAATTGGGCGGTAATCCTTTACAATTAGTTTATACTCAGTTGACACAAGGTATGCCTTCAGTGTCTCAGAGATCTGGATTGTTTTCAGAAATAGCTCAGATTAAGGCATTAGTAGATGAAGTCACTGCTAGAATCCAAGCAGTAACTAAGGATGTAAATGATTATGAAAAGATGGCTAGAGAATTGGCTGGTCAGTTTATGGCTAATCCAATGGCTGCTTCAATCCAAGCTGCGTTGACAGCTGTAAATACTAGACTAGCTAGTGCAACTGATCCAGCAGAAATCGAATCGTTGACAACTATGTCAACTAATCTTGCACAATTCTTAGATATTACTAATAAGTTATCAGGAGTAACACCCTCGGGTAGTGGAGGTAGTTGTTCTTTAGCTGACCTATTAGGGAATGGTTGTACTCCTGCGTCTAATGTTCCAGACGTAGATTTAGGTATATTGATTGCTTCACTAAAAGATCATAAGGGACTTGTAGATTTAATAAAAACAAGAGTTCAAAGTGGCGTTGGTTTAGATCAATTTGCTGCGAGCATCACGCAATTGAACAACACTATCAATAGTATTTCTCAAGCATTTCAAAATATCTTTTCCAAACAATTCATTAAGAATGCCGTATCTGCTTACCTCAACCAAATAATCTTTTCATTACTAAGTGGTTGTAAAAGTGATGTACTTGCCTTGACGATTAAAGGATTCACCGGATCATCTTTTGGCAGTGTTGATGGTAGTTATGCTATTACTGGTACCGGAAGTGCTGCTAGCAATGTAGTAACTGTATCAGACACATCAAATATTATTGTTGGCCAAACTGTTACTGGTACTAATGTTGCACCAAATACTACTGTAATAGCAGTGTATGATAGTAATAGCAAAGTAGTATTTTCCAATGTTCCTACTGGTAATATATTAACAGGAAATGTAACATTCACTACAATAGGTACTGGTGCTAATTTAGATATAGGCGCTGCTATAACTGAAGCTGTTCTACAACTACAAAATGTATATAGTTCAGGCGAAGGATTCGTAAATACATCTGGTAACGTATTTCTACTACCTAATTCTATTGATGTAATAAATTTAACTTGATTGGATCTTTATGATTGTTGTTGACTTTAATCAAACTGCTATCTCTAACTTTATGGCTGAAGTAGGAGGTAGAACCGATATAGAAATTAATGTTGGATTACTTCGACATATGATTCTAAATTCTATCAGAGGATACAAGCAAAAATTTGGTAGAAAATATGGTGACATAGTTATCGCTTGTGATAATATGAAGTATTGGCGTAGAGAATATTTTCCTTTATATAAGGCAGGTAGAAAAAAAGCTAGGGAAGATTCTGGCTATGATTGGAAATTAATTTTTGAAACTCTAAATCAAATTAGAGACGAAATCGACAAAATTTTTCCTTACAAAGTTGTCAATGTTGATGGTGCAGAAGCAGATGATGTTATTGCTGTTTTAGCAGAGTGGTCTCAAACTAACGATTTAGAAAATGCCTCGCCTTTTGCCGATGGTGATCCAAAACCTTTTTTGGTTATTTCAGGTGATCATGACTTCATTCAGTTGCAGAGGTTCAAAAATGTCCAACAGTTTTCGCCTATTCAAAAGAAGTATGTCTCTACAGACTCAACGCCGGAGAACTATGTACTGGAGCATATTATCCGGGGCGACAAAGGAGACGGAATACCCAACGTCTTATCAAACGACGACTGCCTTGTCAAAGGGGAAAGGCAGAAACCAATCTCATCTAAAAAGATAGAAGAATGGTCTAGAGATAAAAATAAGATGCCTAATGATTCTGAATTTAAGAAAAACTTTGAAAGAAATTCAGTTTTAGTAGACTTTAGATTCATCCCTGATAAAGTAAAAAATTCTATTGTAAATAATTTTGAATCACAACCAACAAAAAACAAAAGTATGCTTTTGAATTATTTTATAGAAAATAAAATGAAGAACATGCTTGGATTGATCGAGGAATTTTAATGAGAACATCTATCCCACAAATTTTTGAAGAAGTAGAAAAACAAACTAATAAACAAGATAAGATTAAAGTATTGCGAAGTTATGACAATCAAATCTTAAGAGCAGTGTTAGAGATAAATTTTCTCGAAAGTTATGTCTTACATTTACCTGAAGGAGCTCCTCCTTATAAAAGAGTAGAACAAACACCTGACGGTTATTCAGAAACTAATCTTTACACTGAATTTAGAAGAATTTATATTTGGTTAGATCCAAGTAGTACTTTATCAAAAACTAGAAAAGAGCAATTGTGGATTCAAATGCTTGAAGGCCTACATTGGAAAGAAGCAGATTTGATGAATAAAGTCAAAGATAAGAAATTGACGGATTTGTATAAGTCTGTAACATATGATTTAGTTTACGAGGCTTTTCCTGGTATGTTGCCTTTAAAGGAAAAAGCGAAACCAGCCAAAAAGGAGACCAAGAAAGACCCTTTGGTACACTAAAATCTTGGTTTTTTCGTAAAAATCAAGATATTCCCATTGAGCCACCAAGTTCTAAATGGGAAAACCATGGTAATATCCCGAAGGAACCACCTTTGGACCCCAGAAATTACAATTTTCACCGATACAGAGCATTTGACAAGCGAAACTAATTCATTTATAATTAGATTATGACAATTTGAGGAGCAAATTATGTCTCTAGTAGGTCCTTGGCTCAATAATATTGGTTCTTCCAAGAAAAAAGTTAAATACGCTTCAGCAGAAGCTAAAAAGCGTGATCTAGAGTTACAAGCAGAGTGGGCAGCATTAAAGTCAAAGATAGATAAGACCGCCAAACGTGTGGTTTCTCGTCCTTTGACTCGTCCAATGCCTAAATTAGGACCGCCTCCAGGAAGAGAAACTCCTTATATTCCAAGTTTAGACACAGGTAAGGGCAATACTGCTAAGATTGCTGCACCTGTATATACAGGTACCAAAATTATTGGTATAGGTACAATGCATAAGTCGAATGCTGTGCCTATTTTTAGTGACGACGACGCCAAAGCAATTTCATCCATGAGGAGATAATATGAATATACCAAAAGACCCAGCACATCGTAAAGCTATTTACGATTGTATGCGAGAAATTAGTGCTTCAATGACAAGGACAGAGGCTGAACGAGAATTTATTAGGGAAGCAATCAATAATATTTGTGATGAGTATAATCTATCTAAGAAAACGTTTAGACGAATGGCAAAAACTTATCATAAACAAAATTTTAACACTGAAGTTGAACAACATGAGGAGTTTGAAACATTGTATCAAACCATAACTAATTCTACATCTATGACAAAGGAAGCAGCCTAATGAAACAGTACAAATTTGTATCTATTGACGGCAATAATCCTAATAATGAACTTTCCATTAAAAAAGAATGCTATAGTTTAGATTTGCTGGTCCAAACCTTTAAAGATTTTTTAAAGGCAAATGGTTTTGATGAATCTAAAATTAATGCTGCCATTAATAATGTTTTTCCTTCAACTCAGCCCATTGTTTCTACTACACATAATAGTATACCTGGCGCTCTAACAATATCCCCCAATGGTATCGGGCAAATTTCATTAGGTCAAATGAATACTATGCAAGGGAGTTATCCTATTGAACCGTTATCTCCAGAACAAATCGAAAAAATGAATGATGCTTTACAGTCTGTGAAAATTTAATGAAAACTCTATATATTCTAGAAGCAAGATGGCATGATAAATTGAATCGAGTTAGGAAGGATGAAATTATAGGTGTTTTTGATAATCTCGAAAGCCTTGAAAGATCTAAGACTTCTGTAAGTATTAGACCTCATGATTACAATTCTGTATCTTTTTCAGTAAATACTGAAATTCAACCATTTCATGCTTAGTAACCCTTCGGTTGACACGGATATCTTTTTACTATATAATAATGAAATAGTGGAGAAGAACATGAAAACCGAAAAACGCCGTAATCCTGTAGCTAAAGATCTTCGTACGCCGAAGTATCGTCCTCGTGTTGTAGAGGACAAGACTGCGTACAAGCGCAAACTTAAGAATGACCGCCAAGCTAACGTATTTTATTCTTGATAGGTGATATAATGACAGTATTTGAAATTCTTGAAGCTCTTGCTGCAGACAATTCTCGTTTAGCCAAAGAAGCAATTCTTCGGCAACATGCTAGTAATAATATGTTGAAAGAAACATTTAGACTGGCATATGATCCTATGATTAGTTATTACATTCGCAAAATCCCAAATTACATTGTTGGCAAAGCTGAGGCTAAGGCAGCACTAGGATGGGCTATGCAAGAACTAGAGCAGCAATTCGCCACTCGTAACAAGACTGGCAATGCCGCAATTGAACATTTGAAATTTATTTTGGAGTCACTTGATGCACAAGATGCCAGCGTTATTGAGAGGATCATTAAACAGGACCTTCGTTGCGGAGTCGGCGAACCCACAATTAACAAAATCTGGACCGGACTCATTAAGACGTATCCAGTCATGCTGGCTTCTGGATTCGAACAGAAACTTGTCGATAAAATCGGGTTCCCTGCATTCGTCCAGCTTAAGTTGGATGGCATGCGCTTCAACGCCATCGTCCGTGGTGGTAAAGTAGAATTTAGGAGTCGTAATGGAAGACAATTGGATATTGCGTCAGATTTATTTGCTGAAGCGTTTGTTGGGTTGGCCAATGTTTATGGCACTGATATTGTGTTTGATGGTGAACTTCTTGTTGCTGATTCAAGTGGTAAGCCGCTTGATCGGAAAACCGGTAATGGGATTCTGACTAAGGCAATAAAGGGCACTCAGTCTGCGAAAGAAGGTGCAATGGTTCGCGCTACACTATGGGATGCGATTCCTTATGAGCATTTCGTAAGAAGTGTATATACAATACCATATAAAGGTAGATTTGGGTTGTTAGTATCCAATGTAGAAAAATTTAAAAGCAAAAATATACTAAGTCATCTTTTAGATATTGTACCAACTGAAGTAGTTGAGAATCAGTATACTGCCAACAAACTGTTCAACAAGTATTTGGATGAAGGACAGGAGGGTATCATTCTAAAGTCTATGAATGGTATTTGGGAAGACAAACGCAGTAAGGATCAAGTAAAGTTTAAAGCAGAACTTGAGTGTGATCTTATGATTGTCGGTTGGGAAGAGGGTACTGGTAAAAACAAGGGTCGCCTCGGCGCCCTGATCTGCGAATCAAACGATGGACTCATTCGAGTAAATGTTGGGTCTGGTTATACTGATGAACAGCGTAAGGAATTTGTGGTTGACTATGTTGTAGGAAAAGTAGCCACAGTAAAATATAATGCTCGTATTCAGGACAAAGGCGGTAATGTAGAAAGCTTGTTTTTGCCGACATTTATTGAGTTGCGTGAAGATAAGAATATTGCAGACGATTCAAAGAGAATTAAATGACAACTGGGTATCGTACTTTAGAACAGGTTTTAGCTAGAATGGGTAGTGATGGAATGGTGAGGCGTTACCTTAGCAGCGATTCTAAACGCAGATTGAAAAAAGATAAACGAATAGGTTTGAATAGTTATACATGGGACACATTTAATATGGACAATAGACAAGTGTTTATGGCGGCAACCGATGCAGAAGATGTAATTGTATCGGAATTTTTGCTTGAAAAAGCATACGCTGGATTGGACACACAATTTAAGTCATTACATCTTCTTTGTTCTATGGAAGATTGGAAAAGCTTTGTTGCTAATAACACCGAAGGTCGTACTCGTATTTTTCAATCAGGTGAAGAACATGGTGCAATCTTCTTTAATGAAGCCATTATCAAATTTAACATTAGCAGCACTTATATCTCAGTAAAACTTATTGGTGA
>Ga0129333_10006906_pt1 | contig 10746 bp, 13 predicted proteins | sample CPB6_08_DNA_FD_94474 | JGI IMG/M metagenome (GOLD analysis project Ga0129333, IMG submission 94474) | Freshwater to marine salinity gradient microbial communities from Chesapeake Bay, USA - CPBay_Sum_0.6_0.8_DNA | ecosystem: Environmental > Aquatic > Marine > Coastal | place: USA: Chesapeake...
CGGACCCGCGCACGCGGTCGACGTCGAGATCGCCCCCAGGAAGTACGTCACCGTCGCGAACGGTGAGACCGTCGAGGTCGGCGACGCGCTCGCCGAGTCGCTCCTCGAACAGGTCGACACCTGGGCGACCGTCGCCCAGTCGAAGAAGGCCGCGAGCAAGGAGACCCAGTCGTGAGCGTCAACAGTCAACTCGGCGTCAAGAAGGAGACGACGTACGGCACCGCCGTCGTCGTGGACCGGTTTTTCGAGTTCACCTCGGAGGGGATCACCCTCGACACCGGTCGAGCCGTGTCCGAAGGGTTCCGCGCGTCGCAGCGTGTCGCCCGCTCCGATCGGTTCGTCCCGTACGTCGCCGGTGCCTCCGGTTCGATCGAGCTCGACGTCCTGTCCGGCGGGTTCGGGTTCTGGCTGGAGCACATGCTCGGCACCGTCGCGACGACCGGTCCGACCGATACGGCCGCCTACACCCACACCGGCACCGTGGGCGACCTGTTCGGGAAGTCGTTCACCTGTCAGGTCGACCGGCGTCTCGGCGCCGCAGGCTCGACCGCTCAGGCGTTCACCTGGGAGGGCGGCAAGGTCGCGAAGTGGACGCTGGAGTGTGAGACGGAGGGGCTCCTCACGTTCTCCGCGGACCTCGTGTTCGAGGACGAGAAGACCGCGACCGCGCTCGCGTCGGCGTCCTACCCGTCGTCCGTCGTGCCGCTCTCGTGGGCAGGCGCGTCGGCGTCGATCGCTTCGACCGGGATCCCGGTGACGAAGTGGTCCGTGTCCTGTGACAACCAACTGAAGACAGACCGGCACTACCTGGCGAACAACACGCGCCGCTCCGAGCCGGTCGAGGAGGGTCTCCGAGAGATCACCGTCGAGGTCGAGTGCGACTGGTCGGACCTGACCCAGTACAACCGGTTCGCAGCGGAGACCCAGTCCGGGACGCTCGCAGCTCTGTCGCTCGTCGCTCAGGCCCCATCGGTTCTCACGGGTGCTGCGACCACGAAGGGCAGCCTGACCGTGACCCTCCCGGCGGTCCGCTTCGATTCCGTCGAGGCGAACGTCAGCGGTCGGGACCTGACGACCCAGTCCATCTCGGGCGTCGCTCTGGACAACGGGTCAGCCGCTCCGATCTCCGTCGCCTACGTGTCGGCCGACGTGACCGCCTGACCCGTGCCGCTCGGTCGTCCAGCGATCCGGGTCGAGGGTCTCGACGAGACCCGTCGGGCGCTCCGCAAGGCCGGAGCGACGTCGGCGACGAAGGCGATTCGCGCCGCGCACAAGACGACCGCAAAGCTCGTCGAAGGCGAGTCACGTAGTCGAGCGTCCGGCGCGACCCGTCAACAGGCGCGCGCCGCCCGCTCCATGCTCGGAAAGGGCACCGCAGGCGCCGCCGTGCTCGCGCTCCGGAACACGGGCTCGATCCCGTACGGAATCGGCGCCTACATGGGCGCGAAGGCGTACCGGCAGTTCCCCGACTGGGTCGGGAACAACTGGGACCTGGCAGCCGGGACCGGGCCGTACGTCGTCGCCGAAGCGATCTCCGAGAACCTCGACGAGATCCTCGAACTCTTCGAGACCGAGATCCGCGACGCGATCCAGTCCGCCGGACTCGACGTCACCTGATCCCACAACCCAACCCGAGAGAGGATCCCCGAGTGTCCAAGCCGACAGCTAACGAACTAATCATGGAGATCACACACGCTGGGGTCACCTACCGATTCCGACCGGGTGAGACAAACCACAAACTTGATATGGAGTTCGCCCGGGTGACGGGCGGACTGACGCTCGTCGAGATTCAGCAAATGGGCAACCGTGGCGGATTCGCTCCGTTCATGGTCGCGGCGTTCATCTTCTACGCTCGACGACAGGCGGGCGACGAAATCACGTTCGACGAGGTCGCCGAACCGGTAACGTGGGAATCGCTCGGGCAAGACTTCGCGATCCGGCAAATCGAGGCCGTCGAGGACACCGCCCCGGAAGCCCTCGCCGCCGACTAAGGCGGCTTCTCCCGTACCTGTCGCATTGGTTCGGACTGTCTCCGTCAGACCTAGACGAACTGACCCGAGCGGAGCTCGACGTCTACGTCGAAGCCTGTCGCGACCTCCCACCGCCCGGCTCAACCTTCCTCGTGACCCCGAAAGAGTGACCGACCATGGCTAAGAATCAGGTCAAGGTCGAGATCACCGGCGACGCTAAGGACCTGGTTTCCTCGCTGGGTGTCGCCGACGGGGCGCTCGGCGGGTTCTCCGGGAAACTCTCATCGTTCGCCGGGTCCGCCGGTGCGATCGCCGCGACGGCCGGTGCCGCGATCGTCGCGGGGATCGGCGCCGCCGGAGTCGGGCTCTACAAGATCGGCGAGGAGTTCGACGCCGCGTTCGACTCGATCCGGGTCACGACCGGGGCGACCGGACCCGCGCTCGAAAGCCTCAAAGAGGACTTTCGGCAAGTCGTCGCGACCGTCCCGGCGGACTTCGCGACCGCCGGAGACGCGATCGGCCAGCTCTCACAGCGTCTCGGTCTGACCGGTCCCTCCCTCCAGGGTGTCGCCTCCCAAGTCCTCGAACTCTCCAGGCTCACCGGGTCGGACCTCAACTCGACCATCGCAGCGACGACCCGCGTAATGGGCGACTGGGGCGTCGCCAACGATCAGATCCCCGGGACGCTCGACGCCATGTTCCGCGCCTCGCAGGCGACCGGGATCTCCGTCGACGCGCTCTCCGAGAAGGTCGTCCAGTTCGGCGCGCCGCTCCGCCAAATGGGGTTCAGCTTCGAGGAATCCGCGGCGCTCATCGGGAAGTTCGAGCGCGAAGGCGTCAACGGCGAACTCGTGCTCGGGTCAATGAGGCAGGCGCTCGGCCGAATGGCGAAGGCGGGCGAACCCGCGGTCGAGACGTTCCGTCGGGTCACCGGGGAGATCGCCGCCGCAGGGTCGACGTCCGAAGCGAACGCGCTCGCCCTCGAACTCTTCGGAGCTCGCGCCGGGCCCGACATGGCGGCGGCGATCCGCGAGGGTCGGTTCGAGGTCGGAAACCTGGTCGACACGATCGCGAATGGATCGGAGACGATCCTCGGCGCGAGCGCAGACACGATGGACTTCGGCGAGAAGTTCCAACTCCTGAAGAATCGCGTGTTTCTCGCTCTCGAACCGGTCGCCATGCGGGTATTCGACGCGATCGGTCAGGGCATGGACGCGCTCGGTCCAATCTTCGAGACCGTCCAGACGTACGCCGAGACCTTTTTTTCGGCGTTCTCGTCGGGCTCGGTCGCCCAGGGCGCTACCGGGATCGGCGCGTCCGTGCAGGAGATGGCGGTCACCGCCCGAGACGCGTTCGATACGGTCCGTGACGCGCTCGCGCGTGTCGGCGCGTGGTTCATGGAGCACCGCGAGACGATCGCCGAGGTCGTGTCGACGGCCGTCTCCGCCTATGCGACCTACGCTCGCGTATTCTTCCGGGCCGTCGGCCGAGCGTTCGAGATCGTCGGACCCATCGTCTCGTGGGTATTCGACAACGTCCTCCGGCCGCTCGCCGAGTGGGTCGCGACCGACGGAGTCGCCGGGTTCCGTACGTTCGCGTCGGCCGTGTCGCGAGCCTGGGCGTTCATCCGAGACGCTGCGACCGCAGCGGCGAAGTGGTTCCTGACGAACGTCGCCCCGACGATCGTCGCGGCGCTTCAGTTCGCGTCGGCCGCGTTCGAGCGGATCCGTCAGGTCGTCCAGGCCGTGTGGCAGTTCATCCGACCGTTCGTCGAGGTCGCCGTCCGGGCGATAGGCGCCGTCATCGGTCAAGTCCTGACGGTCGTCCAGGCCGTGTGGTCGGGCGCGTGGACTGCGATCCGAGGCGTCGTGTCGAGCGTGTGGGCCGCCATCCAGTCGATCGTTACTGGAGCTCTGACGATCATTCGGAACGTGTTCCAGTTCGCGACGGCGTTCCTCCAGGGGAACTGGTCGGGCGCGTGGAACGCGATCCGAGGCGTCGTCCAGGGTGCTACTCAGGTCATCGGCGGGGTCATCGGCGGGTTCGCCGGAGTCGTCCGCGCGATCCTCTCGGGTGTCGGCGGGTTCATCTCGGGAGTGTTCCGGGGACCGCTCGACGCTGCGATCGGAGCGGTCCGGTTCGCCGTCGGTCTCATCACCGGCGCGTTCGAGTCGATCCGGGGCGGGATCGGTCGCGCTCTGAGCGGCGTAGCGGATGCGATCGCCGGTCCGTTCCGGTCCGCGTTCTCGGGTATCCGGTCGCTCTGGAACTCGACGGTGGGCGGATTCCGCTTCACGGTCCCGGACTGGATCCCGTTCGTGGGCGGACGATCGTTCTCCGTCCCGAACATGTACACCGGCGGCGTCGTGAAGCGGGGCGGCGTCGCGGTCGTCGGCGAGCTCGGACCCGAGATCGTCGAGCTCCCGACCGGATCGAAGGTCTACCCGAGCGGGTTCGGGCCCGCTGGCATGGCCGGTGGGGGAGTCGTCTACGAGCTCCATTTCCACGGTCCCGTTACTCGCGACGCCGAGCGGTGGCTCGTCGAGACGATCGCCCGGGCGAACCGTCAGGGTCTCGCCACGATCCCAGGGGTCCGAGTGTGACCGGTGCGACCGGCGTCGACGTGTCGGTCGAGTTCGGGTTCGGATCGGCACCGGGGACGGCGTCGCCGACTTGGACGAACGTCTCGGCGTACGTCGATCTCCGCGCGTCCACTCTGCGGATCTCACCCGGCCGGACGAATGAGTCGCCCGGGTTCGCTCCGCGTTCGTGTTCGTTCACTCTGGACAACCGAGACGGCCGGTTCGACCCGCGGAACACGTCGGGTCCCTACTACGGGGACCTCGTGCCGCGGGTCCCTGTTCGGGTCCGGGTCGCCTACTCGGGGACGACCCGGACCCTCTTCCGAGGGTTCGTCGACGGCGGATGGCCTCAGAATCTGATCTCTCGCGAGCGGTACGTCGAGGTCTCGTGCCTCGACTTCGCCGGTTACGCCGCCCAGGTCGACCCGCCCGAGACCGCCTGGGAGGTCGCCGTCCGGACCGTCGTCGCCGCCACCGAGCCGGACGTGTGGCTCCGAATGACTGCGGACGGCGAGTACGTCGACCGGCAGTCGGGACGGCGGGTCCGTATCTCGGGCGCCGTCGCCGAGGTCGAGCCGCTGATCTCGGGAGATGACAAGGCGTACGGGCCGGACTACCGGGAGGGGTCCGCTACGGCGGTCGACGTTCAGCTCGCGCCGTTCTCATCGTTCGCCGCTCCGGCGGCGCTCACGTCACCGGCAGCTCTCGTCGGTTTCTGGGCCCGGCTCCCGGCCGCAGACGACGACACGGGCCGAGTGGATCTCCTCGAACTCTGCGACTCGTCCGGTCTCCTCCTCCTCCGCGTGTCGGCCGCAGCTCACCCGAGCATCGCAGCGAAACGGTCCCTGGAGGTCACGATCCGAACGGAACCGTGGGGGAGCGGGTTCGAGAACGTCCACTACCTCGCGACGATCCCGGACAACGTGCCGAACCTGACGAACGGCCGCTCATTCTTCGTCCTATTCCAGATCACCCAGAGTGACGGTTCGTTCGTGACTCCGTTCGCTCCGCAACTGTTCGTGAACGGTCAGAGCTACACGACGGGCACGACGGGCACGAGCTCGACGTCGAGTCGCGGTCAGCCCGCCCTCTACTCGATCGGCGCGGACAGGCTGAACGGCGACCGCACCGTCGGACCGATCGACGAGCTCGTCGTCTGGCGAGATGCCGCCTACAACGTGGGCGGCACCTCGTCTCTGCTCACCGACGCCGTCCCGTCGACGATCGCCGAGGAGCTCTGGGCCGCTGGATCGGTCGGACGCTCCGCAGACACGCTCGACGCTCGCCTCGAATGGCTCGTCGAGTCGATCGGATGGGACCTCGTCGGCACCGTCGACGGGTCGAGCATCGTTATCCCTGACCCGTACCGGGGCGAGCGAGACACGCTGGCCGCGCTCCGTGCGATCGAGGAGAGCGAACAGGGTCGCGTCTGGGTCGACAATGAGGGCCGCGTACGGTTCTCGTCGAGATCGTGGGCGTGGGTCGACACCGTCTCGACGACCGTCCAAGCGTCATTCAGCGACGACGGCGCAGCGATCGACGGCGGCGACCTCGACTACCTGCCAGACGAGTCGGTGATCGTGGACGACGACCGGCGACTCGTGAACGTCGCCGAGGTCACCCGCTCCGGTGGCCGAGCCCAGGTCGTCGAGGACTCATCGTCGGTAGCGGTCTACGGCCGACGCTCCCAGAGTCTCTCGGACCTGATGCTCCCGAGCGACGCTCAGGCGCGCAGCATCGCCGAGTGGCTCGTGTACGTCGACGCCGAACCCCGTTCACGCGTCGACCGGATCGCGTTCGCCGCGGGACTCCGCCACTCCGTGACGTTCCCCGTCGCCTCTCGGATCGAGCCCGGATGGCTCGTCGAGGTCACTCACGCCGGGACGACGTACCCCTGTCACGTCGTCGACGTCGGCCACGAGATCGGTTTCGACTCGTGGCGGGTCGATCTCATCCTCGACGGATCCCGCGCCGACCGAACGTGGTTCAAGTGGGGAACGTCGACGTGGGGCGGCTCCTCCGGATGGGCGTTCTAGGACCGAGGAGACGAAACCGTGACAACCCCCTACGTCGACCCGCAGACGGTTCACAACCCGGCGACCGGAACGTCTCCGCCCGCCTCGTGGGGCGACACCGTGCGCGACGACCTGGAGTTCCTGATCGCTCCGCCGTCGGTGAAAGCGAACCGGACCGCCGTGCAGAGCATCACGTCTGGCACCTGGACGTCCGTCGAGTTCACCGCGGCTGACTCGTGGGACACGGACGCGTTCCACTCGACGACGACGAACACTAGCCGGTTCACGATCCCGACCGGGCTCGGCGGCCGCTACCTCCTCGTCGGGCAAGTGGAGATGGTCGCCGGGACGAACACTCGCGCGGTCCGGTTCTCGGTCAACGGCACGACCACTCACAAGGTCGCCGACCTCTACCTCTCGAACTCGAACATCTACGCCGGGTCCGTGTCTCTCGAACTCGCGCTCGTCGCCGCCGACTACGTGGAGCTCCAGGTCTGGCAGGCGACCGGCGGAGCTCTCGACCTCTCCCGAGCGACGTTCTCCGCCCGGTGGGTCTCACGATGAGCGAACCGGTGCTCGTCGCTTGTATCGGCATCGCCGCCGCGTTCGCCGCTGGTGTGCCCGCTGCGATCGCGGCGGTCATTACCGCCCGCACGCGACGCGAGAACGCCGAACAGCACGGCGAGTCACAGAATCGGATCACCGACCTGACGAACGCGATCCACGGGCACGGCGTGACGCTCGGACACGTCCGGGACGACGTCTCCGAGATCCGAAATCGAACCGATGACCTCTCGGATCGTGTCACAGCCGCCGAGACCCACCTCTACCGAAAGCGTCGCCGCCGATGACTGACGAGACCCACGACCCCGACGACGCCGGGTCCGACCATCTCACCCCCCAGGACGTCGCCGAGCTCCTCTCCGAGTTCAGCGACGACGACCCCGAGGAGTCGCCGTCGTGACCCCCTTCGTCGATCGTGCCGGATGGGGCGCTCGTCCGCCGCGATCCGTGTCCCGGAACGTGACCGCCCGCCACCTGACCGCCCACTACGCCGGTCCGTCCCCGTGGCGTAACGGAATCGGATCTCACGACCGGTGCGCCGGGATCGTCCGCGGGTATCAGTCTTTCCACATGGACGGGAACGGATGGTCCGATATCGCGTACTCGTCGCTCGTGTGCCCGCACGGCGTCCGCTTCGAGGGACGGGGACCGGGTGTCCGCACCGCTGCGAACGGGTCGAATGGCGGGAACTCGGCGTCGCTCGCAACCTGCTACGTCGCCGGGGACCGTGACCCGCTCACCGAACTCGCGCGACTCGCGTTCCTCGACGAGGCCGCACGCTTCGGCGTTCCTCTCGACCGCGTCCACTCGGACTGGGTTTCGACGTCGTGTCCCGGGGACGAGCTCCGCGCCTGGGTCAAGGGCGGAACGCCCCGTCCCGGGATCGCACCCCCGCCCGCCCCTCCGACCGGTCCGGTCGACTGGGTCGCCGTCCGACGTCTCGGCGCCGCTCTCCTCCGTCGCGCTCTGGAGAACTCACCGGTGAGAGTGGCTCGACCGGGTGACCGGGGGACGTTCGTCCGGTCCGTCCAAGCGTCCCTGAACGCGGTCGCAGCGTTCGGGCTCGACGAGGACGGCGTTTACGGACCTCGGACGACCGACGCGGTCCGCCGGTTCCAGGGGCTCGCCCGACTCGACGTCGACGGAATCACCGGTCCGCGCACCATCGACGGTCTCCGATGGTTCCTCCGCCTGATCGAGGACGGGAAGGCGTAGGCCGTGCCGCGCCGAGCGTCGGACGCCGAGGCGGCGGCCGCCGACGCGATCCGAGGGACGATCCGGCGGAAGCGATCAACGCTCGACGACGCGCTCGACGCGCTCGACGACGACGGTCGCGCTCTGTGGACCCGGTATCTCGACGACGAGGTCTGCGCCGTGGCCGCCGGGATCCGAGGCGCCGAGCATCTAGCGCGAGCTCTGTCGGTCGTCTCCGGGATCAAGGTCAATACGTCGGCCGTCCGCCGGTGGCGTGATGAGCGACTCGACGCCTGACCCGGACGCGGTGATCCGCTCGACCGCAGCACGGAAGCGGGTCGGGCTCGACGCGGTCGCCGCGCTCCTCTCCCGATCCGGGATCGACCCCGACGAGATCGGACGCGTGGAACGCGTCCGCCTGTCCGACTATCAGGTCGCAGTTCGAGGCGAGGACGGCGAACCGACCGTCCTCGACCTAGAGGCGGCGTCGCTCGTCCTGTCGCCCGCCTGGACGACCGGTCCGGAGTGGGTCCCGATCGACCGGCCGCCTCTCGCCCGACCTCGGTTCACCGGAACGGTCCGCAAGGTCGCCCCGCCGACCGACGGGCTCTCCCGGATCCTCGTCCTACCCGACCCACAAATCGGGTTCCGACTCGCCGAGGTCGCCCCGGGGCGCTTCGAGCTCGACCCGTTCCACGACCCGGCCGCGCTCGGCGTCGCCGTCACCCTCGCCCGAGCCGCTCGACCCGACCGGATCGTGTGCCTAGGCGACCTCCTCGACCTCCCGCAGTTCGGGAAATACCGTCAGGAACCGGGTTTCGCCCAGGCTGGAAACGCAGCGGTGGAGATCGGCCACCGCTGGCTCGCGGCGCTCGCGCAGCTCGCTAGCGACGTCGTCGTCCTCGAAGGTAATCACGACGCCCGGATCGCGACCTACGCCCTCGACAACGCCCGAGCCGCGTACGGGCTCCGCAGAGCCGGGGACCCGCCCGAGTCGTGGCCGGTACTCACCGTCCCGCACCTCCTCCGTCTCGACGAGCTCGGCGTCGAGTACCTGCCCGGATACCCGGCGAACGTCGTGACTCTCGCCCCGAACCTCGTCGCCGTTCACGGGTCGAGACTGAAGCTCCGAGACCTCCTCGGCGACGAAGCGGTCTCGGCGATCCAGGGGCACGTTCACCGGGTCGGCGTCGAGTACCGGACGGTCAGGTCCCCGAAGGGCACCCGAACCCGGTTCGCCGCGACCCCCGGGTGTCTCTGTCGGATCGACGGGTCCGTACCGGGTGCCCGCTCCGGGCTCGACCCACGATCCGGCCGTCACGTCTACCGGCCGCAGGACTGGCAGCAAGGCGCAGCGATCGTGACGGTGGACCCGTCAGGCGAACGCGACCCGATCCTCGAACTCGTCCCGATCGTCGACGGCGTCGCCACGTGGCGGGACCGTGACTACCTCGGAACTCCGATCACCCTCGAAAGGGGCTAACCGTGCGGACACTCTGGAACCGTGAACCGGCACTCATCCTGGGCGCCGTTCAGACGCTCGTGGCGCTCGCCGTAGCGTTCGGGCTCGACCTCTCGTCCGAACAGGTCGGGGCGATCATGGCCGCGAGCGCAGCGGTCGTCGCGCTCATCACCCGACGGACCGTCACGTCCCCGGCGTCCGTCGCCGAGCTCCAGGACCCGCACGCGTGAGCGCCCGGACCGCATACGACGACACGGGCGCCGACGTCCCGTGGCGCGTCAAGGCAGGCGACCCGATCGCGAAGACGTGGACGGTGACCGTAGCGGGATCACCGGCGAACCTCACCGGAGCGACACTCACCGGAGCTATCCGGACCCGCGAGGACTCGTCTCTGACCGCCACGGCGACGTTCACGATGACCCTCCCGACGTCGAGTCAGGTTCGAGCGGTCTACGCGGCAGGAATCGCGGAGCCCGGGTCCTACTGGTGGGCGATCCGTGTCGCTCTTCCGTCCGGTGAGGTCTGGCGCGGTCAGGGTCCGTTCATCGTCGAGTCTGCGGGGGTCTGAGCATGGCGACCACGTTCTCTGCCACGACTGACGAGGTCACGTTCACCGATACCGACGGCGAGGTCGTGTTCACCCCGGCCGTCTCGGGCCCGCAGGGTCCAGTCGGTCCGGCCGGTCAGGGTGTCCCGGCAGGCGGGACGACCGGTCAGGTCCTCGCGAAGGCGTCCGGGACGTCTTACGACACGACGTGGGTAACCGGCGGCGGCGGCTCCGGGGACGTGGTTGGTCCGGCGTCGTCGGTCGACGGCCGGGCGGCGATCTTCGACGGCACGACCGGGAAGCTCATCAAGCAAGCCGCAGCGGCACCGGTGCTGGAGGGTGACGCCCGCCTCACGAACGCTCGGACACCGTCGGCGCACGCTGCGTCTCACCAGGACGGCGGCACCGACGA
>Ga0129333_10006907_pt1 | contig 10745 bp, 6 predicted proteins | sample CPB6_08_DNA_FD_94474 | JGI IMG/M metagenome (GOLD analysis project Ga0129333, IMG submission 94474) | Freshwater to marine salinity gradient microbial communities from Chesapeake Bay, USA - CPBay_Sum_0.6_0.8_DNA | ecosystem: Environmental > Aquatic > Marine > Coastal | place: USA: Chesapeake Bay...
GGATGCTCGATCCTCGCGTCACGGAGCGCCGGAATCCCCGCAGCGCCGACCTCGATCTCGCCTCGCCGCTAGAGATCGTGGACCTGATGACGGCGGAGGACCGCGGGGTGGCTGACGCGGTCGCGACGCAGCGGGAGCCGATCGCGCGGGCGATCGCGCTGGTGGAGGGCGCATTCCGCGAGGGGCATCGGCTCTTCTATGTCGGGGCGGGGACGAGCGGGCGACTCGGTGTGCTGGATGCCTCCGAGTGTCCCCCGACCTTCGGGAGCGATCCCGCGATGGTGCAGGGGATCATCGCCGGGGGCCCCGCCGCGCTACTGCGGGCGCAGGAGGGGGCGGAGGATCGCCCGGATGGCGCCCGCACCGATCTCGAGGCGGCCGGGGTCGCCCCAGGGGATGTCGTCGTCGGGATCGCGGCGAGTGGGACGACGCCCTACGTGCGCGCGGCGCTTGAGTATGCGGCCTCGGTCGGCGCGACGACGGTGATCCTCGCCTGCTCGCCGCCGGCGACCGCGCTCCTCGATCTGGTCGATGTCGCGATCCTCCCCATCACCGGTCCCGAGGTGGTCACCGGCTCGACCCGACTCAAGGCGGGGACCGCGACCAAGTTGGTGCTCAACATGCTCACCACCGGCGCGATGGTGCGGATCGGCAAGACGTACGGCAACCTCATGGTCGACCTGCAGGCGACCAATGACAAGCTGCGCGACCGATCGGAGCGACTGATGATGATCACCTGTGGGCTCTCGCGTGAGGCGGCGCGGCAGGCCCTCGCCGCCGCCGATGGGCGCGTGAAGGTCGCGATCACCATGCAGAAGCTCGGGCTCTCGGCGGAGGCGGCACGGGCGCGATTGGCCGAGGCGGGTGGGGTGATCCGGCGCGTCGTACCGGATGCGCCGCCGCCGGTCGAATAGGGATCAGATGACAGGGACCAGGGGACAGGTACTCGTCGGTCTCATGTCGGGGACCTCGCTCGACGGGATCACGGCGGCGGTGGTGCGTTTCACCGAGACCGAGGGACGCACGGCGGTCGAGCTTCTCGCGCAGGTGCAGCGGTCATATGACGTACCCACGCGCGAGCGGCTCGCGGCGGCGTTGGTTGGTGCGACGCCGAGCGAGTACACGCGGCTCGACTTCGCGCTCGGTGGGTGGTTGGCTGATGCGGCGATCGCCGCGATCGCCGAGGCCGGCGTCGCCCGCGACGAGATCGCGGCGATCGCCTCGCATGGCCACACCGTCTGGCACGAGCCGCCGCATGGGACCTGGCAGTTCGGGCAACCGGCGGTGATCGCGGAGCGGACCGGGATCCCGGTGATCGCCGCCTTCCGTGAGCGCGATGTGGCGGCGGGCGGACAGGGCGCGCCGCTCGTCCCGCTCGCCGATGCCGCGCTCTTCTCTGACGATGCGAAGTGGCGGGTGCTCCAGAACCTCGGTGGGATCGGGAATTGCACCGTGGTGCCGCCGCGCGGGGTGCTCGAGGGGGTGCGTGCCTTTGACACGGGCCCCGGCGTCGCGGTGCTCGATGGCGTCACACGAATGCTGCGGCCCGCGCTGCCCTATGACGTGGACGGCGCGCTCGCGAAGGCGGGACGTCCGATGGAATCGGTGCTCGAGGCGCTGCTGGCCGATCCCTGGTTCGAGGTGCCGCCACCGAAGAGCACGGGGCGCGAGCGGTACACGCCGGCCTTCATCGCATCGTTCATCGAGCGCTGTCGTGTGGCGCGCGGCGAGGTGCGGGACGAGGACATCATCGCGACGGCGGCGTGGTTCACCGCGCGGAGCATCGAGCGCGCCTTCGCGCGCTTCATCCCCGAGCCGGTCGAGGAGGTCCTCCTCTCGGGCGGTGGCGTGCGGCATCCGGTCCTGCGCGAGGCGATCGCGATGGTGCTGAGCCCGCGACACGTGCGGCCCTTCGATGCGGTGTACTTCGATGGCGAGGCGAAGGAGGCGGTGGCCTTCGCCTACCTCGGGTGGTGTCATCTCCGACGTCGCGCCGGGAACGTCCCGAGTGCCACCGGCGCGCGCGGTCCTCGCGTGCTGGGTGCCTGGTATCCCGCATGAACGCACCGCACGCGCGCTGATCCATGCGTGCGCTGGGCGCCTACCTCGTCCCCGAACTCTGGTGGGACCCTCAGGCGGGGTTCTCGCACCTCGAGGCCCTGATCGATGATGCCTTCGAGCTCGGAGTGCAGGCCTTCCAGGTCCGTGGCGGTCCCGCCGCGGCCGTCCGTGCGCTGACCGACGATCTGCATCGACGGGCACCAGCGCCCCTGCTGATCGCGATGGAGGCGTCCGCCGGCGTCGGGAGCCTGGTGCCGGAGATGACACCGCTCCCGCCACTCCGCGCCCTCGCCGCGCTCCGCGACCACGATGCCATCCGGCGTGCGGCGCACCTGACCGCGCGCCAATTGCGTGCACTCGGCGTGAACTGGGCGCTCGCCCCGGTCGCCGACATCGCCCATGTGGGCACGGCACTCGATCGGAGCGCGCGTTCCTTCGGTGAGGATCCCCAGCGTGTGGCGGAAGACGCCGTCACGTGGATCGATGCCTGTCAATCGCAGGGCGTCCTCGCCTGTGCGCGGCACTTCCCTGGGTCGGGGCGGGCGATCGTCGATCCCCAGCGGACCCCCGTGAGGATCGACACCGATGCCCGCATGCTCTGGGCCACCGATCTCGTGCCCTTTCGCGGGGCCTGTGACACCGGGGTTGCGAGCGTCCTCGTCGGCACCGTCTGTTTTCCCGGACTCGATCGGCAGGGGATGGTTGCCGCCCACTCGCCGGGTCTGATCGGAGCGCTCCTGCGGGAGGAGCTCGCGTTCGATGGCCTCGTGGTGAGCGACCGCGCCGATGCGATGGCACTGGGTGGACCTGAGTGCGCGGTGCCTGCGACCGTCGATGCCGTGCGTGCCGGCTGCGATCTCGTCCTGGCGTCCGACGATCTCGGTGGCGCGGTCGAGGCGCTGGCGGTCGCCGTCGATGCCGGGTCGATCACCGACGAGATGATCGAGGCCAGCGCAGAGCGCCGACGATTCTGGTCCGCATGGGCGGTCCCACGGGAGACACGGGAGCCGACGCTCGACGATCTGCTCTGGGCCCGACAGGTTGCCGATCTCCTCGTGCATCCCGTGAGCGGGTCGTGGAGCGGGGTCGGGAGCGCCGTGGGATCCGTGGTCGAGGTCGAGACGATCGTGCACGATCGGGATCGGGTATCACTGCTCCCCTTTGTCGCGACGTTGCAGGCGGCGGGTGTCGAGCTCCGCGTCCATCCGTCTCGCGATGCGGTCGAGGGTGACGCGCTGGTGCTCGCCCTTGCCCCCTCGCGGCATGCCGTCGTCGTCTTTGGTCCCCCTGAGGTCGCGCGCCAAGTATCTGGGACGCAGGTGTTCTGCGCCTGGAGCACGGACCGCGCGATGCAGGAAGGGGTGGCTCGGCGCCTGCTCTGACCGGGCGCCCCGCGGCCAACGCGCCGCGGCGAGGAGCGGGCTACCGCACCGTCCGGCGCGCGTCGGCGGGGAGCTGCGCGACGAGTCGCGCCGATGGCACCGTGTAGACGATGCGACCACCGCTCTCCCCTGCGGCACCGAACAACACGCCGATGACCAGGCCACGGGCATCGAAGACGGGCGATCCGCTCGAGCCCTGGGCCGCGTAGGCGTCGAGCTGGATGTTCTCGGCCAACGTCTTGCTCACGGTCCCGATGCCGAGGGTCGCGGCGGGACGCAGGGTGTTGATGCTCCCCTCCATCCCGGCGGTCGCGTTCCCGAGCGGGAAGCCGAGGATCGCCACGGGATCCCCGAGTCGCACCTTGTCACTGTCGCGGGCGATCCCGCTGATAGTCGGGTAGGGGCCGGGTCGCGTGATGCGCAAGAAGGCGAGCTCGTCGGTCTCGCTGACCGACTCCACGGTCGCGAAGCGCCACTCCCCCTTGGTCCCTTCGAATACCACCGCAATCCGCTTGGCCACCTGGCCATTCGGCGGCTGCACGACATGCCGGTTGGTGACGATCAGTCCATCGGGGAGGAGATTGAACCCCGTGCCGGTCGCCGCTTCCCCGCTCTCAAGCTCCACGGCGACGAAGACGACCGCCGCCTTGTTCGCCGCGAGGATCGCGCCGTAGTCCGTCCGCGCGAAGGAGGCGGTCCGCTCCTGCGATGCGCGCAGGCGATCGGCGATGGATGAGACGTTCTCCCCGCGCTGCTGCGTGGAGCGCAGCTCTGCCGAGAGGCGGTCGATCTCGGCGCGCGCCTCCTGGATGGCTGCCGAACCGACCCCGGTCTGGGAGAGACGAGCGTCGAGGAGACGTGAGAGGGAGTCGTTGGCAGTGACGAGTGAGGCGAGAGCCGCTTGTCCGGCCCGCGCGGTCCGCATGGTGATCGCCAAGGCGACCGCGCCCCCGCCCACCACCAGCACGACCAGGATGAGGACCAACCGACGAAGCGAGCTGGTCTCCTGACGGACCGCCTCGGCGATCCGCACCTCCGTGTTCTTCTTCGGGTGGGCGATCGTCGCGGGCTCCCCTCGGAGCGGTGTCGAGGAGCGTGTCTGTCGCACCTCGGGACGCGGTTCGCCGATGGCGAAGATCGTGATGCGGACCGAGGGCCCGTTAGCCCCGAACTCGATCGTGTCACCATCGTGGAGAAGGCGTGGCCCTGAGATCCGCTCGCCGTTCAGGATCGTCCCATTCGTGCTACCCAGATCGGTGAGGACGTAGCGACTTTCCTCGAGCCGGATCTCGGCGTGACGGGAAGACGCGTCGCGGTCAAGCTCCACGTGGAAGCGGAGATCGTTTTCTGGGTGTCGCCCGATACGGATCACCGCCTGAGTGAGCCGGACGCGCGTGCCGGAGTGGCTACCCCGACTGAAGTGGAACTCGATGCCGTTCAACTGAGGAGGATCCCCAAGGCGACGAAGATGAGGACAAGCACCGCGAAGACCGTGAGGGACGGAGCAAGGGATGGGTCTGGCGAAGCGGCCGGGCGCTTGGCGGCCGGCCGCGCGGCGACCCTCGTCTGCGGGACCAGTTCGCCCTTCGCCTCCGCCTCTCCCCTCACGTGGGCTGGCGTGGTGGCGGAGTCGATCGCGGTGCGGTCGATCTGGATCGTCGCCCGATCCTCCGGGGGACCCGAGTAGACCTGATGACGAGGGACCTCCGCGAGGGACGGCGGCAGGCCGGCGCCGTCGAGGCGGGCCACAATCACGGTGATGTTGTCGGGTCCTCCGGTGGCATTCGCGCGATCGACCAGCGCATCACACCCCGTCTCGAGGGTAGGGGCCGAGCTGAGGAGCGTGGCGATTTCGGGGCCTCGCACTTGGCCTGAGAGACCATCGGAGCAGACCACCAGCAGATCACCCCGTTGCACGCGTTGCACAGTGAGATCGACCTTGACGCGCGCTTCGGGGCCCAACGCCTGCAGGATGATGTTACGTCGCTCGGAGACCTCGGCCTCCTCTGGCGTGAGCTCTCCAGCGTCGACGAGCCGCTGCATGAGCGACTGATCCTTGGAGATCTGGGTGGCAACGCCTCGACGGACGAGATAGGCGCGTGAATCGCCCACCTGGCAGAGATAGAGCGTATCGCCGAAGAATCCGGCCAGGGTCACCGTGGTCCCCATCCCCTTCGTATCGGGGTTGGAGGTGGCGTGCGCGTGAATCCGCTGATTGGCGCGTTCGGTGGCCTGGCGCAGCGTCTGCGCGAAGTGATCGGGATCCGTCGCTGCGGTGTTCCCCCACTGCGTCTGGACCTCCTCGAGGATCACGGCCGTGGCCATCTGACTGGCGAGCTCTCCCGCGGCCGCGCCGCCCATGCCATCGGCGACGATGAAGAGCGCCCCGCGTGCTCCCATGGGGCGCGGCGGCCAGACGAGCCGCTCTCGCTCCTCCGTCACCGCCCGCGCGGCGACCGCGGCGGAGAGATCGGCGACCAGGAAGGCATCCTCGTTGTGCTCACGTCGGCGCCCCACATCGGTGCGGCCGACCACCTCGATCGAGACGGTCCCGGCCGTGACTGGGGTGGTCACGGATTGTCGCATCCGAAGAGCTCAATCGCGCGTGACGCGAGGTTGATGCGGGGCCGCTCGTTGTGCAACGCCCGCACCTGGCGCGCGGCGCGACAGACCCCGACCTCATCCTCGAGTTTGGTATAGGCGAGCATCTGCACGTAATACGATTCGGCGAGCGCGTTGCCGGCGAGGGAGCCTTGGATCTGTTGGAGATCGCCGAGGACGCGCCGCGCGGTGGAGGGAGTCGCGGCGCTGGCCTGGACCTCGCGGAGCCACCCCTCCAGCTGCGTCATCGGACTCGGCGCGGCCGATGCCGGCGCGCTGGGGGTCGGGGCCGGATTCGCGGGGCCTGCGGTCGGACTCACGGCGGGGGCGGTCCTCGTCCCAGCCGTCGGCGCAGGGGCCGGGGTCGCCGTGCGCGGGGCGCCAGCCGGTGTCGACGTTGGGGTCGCGATCGCACCAGCCCCGGGCTGCGGGTTCGACATCAACTGCGTCGAACCATTCGGTGTGGGGAGCGTCGTCGGCGCCGCGGTCGTGCTCTCCGCTGCCGCGAGTGATGCGGGTGGCGTGCTCGTCACCGTCGCTGCGGCGCCGCCGATCAGTCCCATCTTCCAGGCGACGACCGCGATAGCGAGCGCCGCACCCACCCCGCCGAGGGCGAGGGGGGTCTTGCTCTTGGGCGCGGGGGCCACGGTAGTGGTCGTGCCGCCGCTCGCCGCGGCACGGCCCCCGACGCGGGTGGGGGGCATCGGGGGACGCGCCGCGACCGTCGCGGGGGCGCTCATGACCACCGTGCCGGCCTCGTCGGTGGGATGCGCCGGCATCGCGGCGAGCGCGCTCGCGAACTCCCGTCCGAACTGTGCGGCACTCTGATAGCGGTCTTTGGCGTCGCGGGCGAGGGCGAGGTCGAGCGTCGCTTGCACCGCCTCGGGCCAGGCGACGTCGGGCCGGACCTCGGCGAGCGCGCGCGGCATGTCGGTGAGGCGCATGATCATCGCTTCCTGCGCCGAGGTCGCGGAGAACGGGAGGGCCCCGGTGAGACAGTTGAAGGCGACGAGCCCGAGCGCGTAGATGTCGGAGCGCCCGTCGAGCTTGTCCCCGGCGAGCTGTTCGGGGCTCATGTACTCCGGCGTGCCGACGACCATCCCGGTCTTGGTGACATTCTGCGCCTCGCTCGTGCTCGCCTTCGCGATGCCGAAGTCCACCACTTTCACGAGGTCCGACCCGTCGCGATTCTTCGCGACCATGATGTTATCGGGCTTCAGGTCACGGTGGACGATACCGGCGTCGTGCGCGATCTGGAGCGCGTCGGCGGTCTGGTGGATGATGCTCGCGGCGCGGGCGGGTTGGAGGGGGCCACCCTTCTCGATGATATCGGTGAGCGCCGACCCCTCGATGAACTCCATCGCGAGGTAGATCATCCCGTCGGTGGTCTCTCCGAAATCGTAGATGCCACAAATGTTCGGGTGGCTGAGGCGCGAGGCGTTGGAGGCCTCGCGATTGAAGCGCGCCACGGCGTCCGGGTCGGTGTTCATCCCCGGGTTCATCACCTTGAGCGCGCTCTTGCGCCCCATCTTCACATGCTCGGCGAGGTAGACGGTGCCCATCCCTCCGGCGCCGAGCTTCTTCAGGATGTGATAGCGATCGGCGACGACTGAGCCGAGGAGGTCAGTCTGGTTGGCGGCGGCGCGCAAAGCGGTGCCGTCGCGCGGGCAGAAGCGCTCGGAGAGGGGATACTCGGTGCCGCAGGTGGGGCAGATCTTCTGATTCTCGCTCACCGGTTCCTCGATGGCCACTCGCGTGGGGTGGGGCGTCGGTCGCTGAACGCCGAGCCCCCAAGGGTGCACGACGGTACCTGCCGAATATACGGGCCCGTGGAGGGGGGCGGGAGTATTTTGGGGGGTCTCAGGCGAGGAGGCTGGATGCGAGCGGCGTCGATCGGTACGCTGCAGATCGCGGCAGGGGCGTGGGTGCATGCGAGTGTGGTCGTCGTCGGCGATGTGATTCTGCGGGACGATGTGAGCGTCTGGCCGACGGCGGTGCTGCGCGGGGGTCGTGATCGCATCGTGATCGGTGAGGCGGGCGATGCGCAGGATGTGGCGGAGTTGCACGCCGATCCCGGTATCTCGTGCTCGATCGGTGCGCGCGTGACGATAGGGGATGGCGCCGTGGTGCATGGCGCGACGATCGAGGATTGGGGTTGAGGGCTCAGGTGATAGGCGTCGGGAGTAGCGGGGCACGCGGAACGGAGCAAGGACTGGCGCCGGTGACGACATCGGGGTACACTCCCCGTCCCGCGCTGGCGCCGGCTGTTCGGTGTCGAGGTGGGAGGTCGCTAAGTGATTGTGAATCAAGTGCTTGCCGGTCGTAGCGCTGTCGAGGTTCTGGTGCTGTTCGGGTGTCGCGAAGATGCAGGAGGGAGGCGACACTGGGATGGTCGTGGAAAACTCTGGCCGCCTGGCCGTTTCGTGATATCTCGTTCGTAAGTCCTTCTCTTGATGGGGTTTGCCACGTGCTTGCGCGGCTTCACGAGTCGCGTAGCTTGGACCCCCTCGACCCCTCGCCACCCTTTGTTGGAGATGTAGCAATGGCTCTTCCGGTGACCCCCCCATCGACCCCCGCGACGCTGTCTCAGAACGCGCGTACCGTTCTCGACAAGCGCTATCTGGTGAAGGACAAGTCCGGGAAGTCGGTGGAGACGCCGGAGGACATGTTCTGGCGGGTCGCGACGACCGTCGCAGAGCCGGAGCGTCGCTATGGCGCCACGGAGAAGCAGGTGGAAAAGGTCGCGCGTCAGTTCTATGAACTGATGACGCAGCGTCGCTTCGAGCCGAACTCGCCGACGCTCATGAACGCCGGCCGCCCGCTCGGGCAGCTCTCGGCCTGCTTCGTGCTCCCGGTCGACGATGCGCTCTCCAACGGCCACAGCGGTATCTATGATACGCTCCGCTCGATGGCGCTCATCCACCAGAGCGGCGGCGGCACCGGTTTCTCCTTCTCGCGGATCCGCGCGAAGGGGTCGATGGTGCGCTCGACCACCGGCGTCGCCAGCGGCCCGGTCTCGTTCATGCAGCTCTACGACGCGTCGACCGACGCGGTGAAGCAGGGGGGGACGCGCCGCGGCGCGAATATGGGGATCCTTCGGGTCGATCACCCCGACGTGATGGAGTTCATCACGTGCAAGGAGGACCTGACCAAGATCACCAACTTCAACATCTCGGTCGCCATCACCTCGAAGTACATGGAGGCCCTCAAGGCGGGGGCGTCCTATGACATCATCGATCCCATCTCCAAGGCGGTCGTCGGCCAGCTCGACGCCCGTCAGGTGTGGGACAAGATGATCGAGGGGGCGTGGCGCACCGGTGAGCCGGGCGTCTTCTTCATCGACGAGGCCAACCGCTACAACCCCGTTCCGCACCTCGGCGCCTACGAGGCGACCAACCCGTGCGGCGAGCAGCCCCTTCTTGCGTACGATGTCTGCAACCTCGGCTCGATCAACGTCGGCTACTATGTGGTCGATGGCGAGATGGATTGGAAGGCCTTCGCGAAGGACATCCACCTGTCCACGCGGATGCTTGACAACATCATCGATGCGAACAAGTACCCGCTCCCGGAGATCGACGCGCTCGCCAAGCGCATCCGTCGCATCGGGCTCGGGGTGATGGGCTTCGCCGACGCGCTCATCCGCCTCGGCATCCAGTACGACAGCGCCGAAGGGGTCGAGTTCGGCCGCAAGGTCATGGAGTTCGTCGACGTCGAGGGGAAGAAGGAGTCGGTGCGGTTGGCCGAGGAGCGTGGCGCCTTCCCGGAGTGGGAGCGCTCGATCTGGGGCCCCGACGCGACCTGCGCGCGTGACGAGGCGGGGCAGCGCATCCGCCCCGAGATGAAGCTCCGCAACTGCAACGTCACCACCGTCGCCCCGACCGGGACGATCTCGATCATCGCCGGCTGCTCGTCGGGCTTGGAGCCCCTCTTCGCCGTCGCCTTCATGCGCAATCAGGCCGGCGTCATGATGCCGGACGTGAACGAGGACTTCGTCGCGATCGCGAAGCAGGAGGGGTGGTACTCCGATGCCCTCATGGAGCGCATCGCCAAGACGGGCTCGGTGCAGCAGTCCGAGGTACCGGCCAAGTGGCAGCGCGTCTTCGCGACGGCGAACAACATCACGCCCGAGTGGCACATCCGCATGCAGGCGGCGTTCCAGGATCACTGTGACTCCGCCATCTCCAAGACGACGAACTTCGCGCACACCGCGACTCGTGAGGATGTGCGCGCGATCTACGAGCTCGCCTACGAGATGAAGTGCAAGGGCGTCACCGTGTACCGCGACGGCTCGCGTGACGGTCAGGTGCTCTCGACCGGTGCGACCGCCGATGCGGCCGCGAAGCGCGATGGGGCCAAGGAAGATGCGGCCGCCAAGCGTGAACTCGCCGAGCTCAAGGGCCAGCTCGCCGAGGTCACCAGCGACAACGATCGTCTGAAGAAGCTCCTGTTCGATGCGGAGGCGGAGAACCTCCAGCGCCGCCAGAAGCGCTCGCGCCCGGACATCCTCCGCTCGACGGCGATCCGCAAGGAGACGCCGCTCGGTATGATGTTCGTGCACATCACCGAGGACGATAAGGGCCAGCCGTTCGAGGTCTTCATCAACCTTGGCAAGGCGGGTGGCTCGGCGATGGCCGACGCCGAGGCGGTCGGGCGGTTGATCTCGCTCGCGCTCCGCTCGGGGATCTCGATCCAGCAGGTGCA
>Ga0129333_10006909_pt1 | contig 10744 bp, 6 predicted proteins | sample CPB6_08_DNA_FD_94474 | JGI IMG/M metagenome (GOLD analysis project Ga0129333, IMG submission 94474) | Freshwater to marine salinity gradient microbial communities from Chesapeake Bay, USA - CPBay_Sum_0.6_0.8_DNA | ecosystem: Environmental > Aquatic > Marine > Coastal | place: USA: Chesapeake Bay...
ATTGGAGATATAATAAGGAACAGCTCTATAGAGTATTATTCATCAATGTTGGGCGGAACAACTACAACTGGTACAATACAATTATCAGATATCGTCGATATCTTTTCTGTTTCGGCAGATGGAAAGTCTTGGCAACCAAAATTATTTTGGGAGTGTCCAACGGCAGATTTAAATTTCTATAATTTATCAGCAAAATTAACAAATTCATCTGGAAATGATAGTGGAGCTGGAACCACAAATAGCGCAATTAGAGGAATTTGGCATCAATATTCTTCACTTTCTAAAACTTCAGAAGGGCTTTTCTTGTCTGTCAGAGATTCTAGTAGAAACACAATACTAACTGGCTCTCTTCTTGACGTTGTCGGATTTGACAATTCAGTTTCTAAAAAAATAGGAAAGATCGCCTCTTCAAAAGAGATGAGCGAGGCATTAGTTATAATTCCATTTTTCTTAGATAATTGCCAAAATGAAAAATACTTTGATATTGATATAGAATTATTTGAGAAATTATATCAAGATAATTTAGGAATAGTTGGTGAATTAAAACAAATATCAAGAAACTATGTTTTACCTCCGAGAATGGATTATATTAGAACAAGAAAACTAGCAAACAGAAGATTGAAGAAGGAAGAATATGAATTAGTTAAGTCTCCATTTTTGATGTTTGCTTTTGAATTTTCATCTGTATTAACAAAACAAGATCTTGCTGATATTTGGCAAGGTGTAATGCCAGCTTCGTCAACAACAGCCGAGGTAGAGTATAAAGAAAAAGAATTCTTTATTGGAAATTATTTGAAAGATTTAAATTTCAAATTACCAGATAATACCAGATTTAAAATCTTTAAAATAAAGAAAAGAGCTGCAGTAAATTACAACCAAATAAAAGATAGAACAATTGGAGATAATTATTTAGATTATTCATATGGATATAATTGGCCATATGATTATTGTTCTTTATTAGAAATGGCAGAGGTAAAGGCAGAACTAACATATGGTTATGACATCAGAGAAGATCAAAATAGAGTTGCCACAGATGAATTAAATGCAAAAATAACGCAGAACGAAACCCCAGAAACAGTTGTTATTGCTTCAACGTCCACTACCACCCAGCCGACAATTATAAATACCATATCTAGTGTAGGAGATATAATAGCTGGTCGGCAAACATCTGCAGAGTTAACACCGGAAGAGCAGCTTGCAGCTAGAATATCTGGTCAATAAAAATGTTTGGAAGTATTTAATATATGGAATTTTTTAATAAAAAAGAAGAAGTAATAGAAGTCATAATGACTACCAAAGGGCGAGAACTATTTTCTAAAGGAAAATTTAATCCTACTTATTATTCTTTTTATGATAGTGATATAACATATGAAAATAATGACAATTCCCTACAAAATTCTAATTTAGAAAGAATAAAGGAAACACCAACTTTAAAACATCCAACTAATCTATCTCAAGAATTAAATACGCCAATTGATTTAAAAAATTCAAAATTAAAGAGTGAAATAGGTTCTAAATCTTATGGAGATCAATACGCCCCCGCGTGGAACATAAAATTTTTGGAATCGCCTTTATTTCAATATGTTGGCACAAATAGAGATAATATATCAGATAAAAAACATTATCAAGTTGGTATATATTCACAATTAGAAGCGGAAAATAGTTATAATGAAATTATACCACAAATAAACATACAAACAATTTATCAAGTAGTTCAAATAAATAATAAAAATGAATATTATTTTTTAAAGGATCCAAATTTATTAGCAAAGTTTGAAGAGTTTAATGCCCTGAATCCAAATGAATTTGCCGAATATGAAGTAGAAGTATACTCAATTAAACAAAATGGCGACTTTTGTAAAATATTTGATAATGAAGAATCAAAAGAATATGTGTCAATTTATTTTGATAAACTTGCAGACCTAAAAGTTGGTTTGAATACTAAAGATATATATGGCGATCAAGTCGAGGCGGATGAATCTACATGTTAACTGAAGTTTATGCAAAAAGAAAATTTTATGATAATTTCCACTATTATTTTGATAGAAATAAATTCTTAAATATATATTTTTCTTTTAATTTTGTTGAATTGTTAAAAACTTTAAGCAGCATACCAAGAGAATTTGTAGAAAAATACAAAGAGTTTTTTATTCAAAATTATTCTATAGATTTATTTTTATATGATTTAGATAATAAATTTATAAAAAATATTAATATAAAAGAAAAATTTAACTTATTTGAAGATGTTGATTTGGAAACTTATAATGCAGTTGTAGATTCTTCCGATTTAAAAGGAAAGTATAAAATAGTAGGAGTTTTAAATTTCAATCAGTCTTTTTATGATTATGTTTTAATAAAATCTAGAGAAATAACAGCCAGCGTTGAAGATAAAAACTATTTTAATAAATTAAAAATAATATTAAATGAATCAAAATTTTCTTATACGAATAGTAAAGCACAAATAGGAAGTAAATATTCTTTTGAATCTGGAGAGATAGATTTTAATACAGCAAGTTTTTACGCATCAAATCTTTACGAAATATATAAAAGAAAAATAAAGATAGAGGTATATTCTAATTTTATTGAAAAGTTATCTTTAGAGAAGGGTGTTGAATATGATGGTAATTTACCTCTAACAAAGTATATTACGGCTAAGCAAAAAGAATATGAAGAAATAAATTTAAATTTTAATTTAGTTGAAAAAACTGGTGACAGATCTTCTTATCAAAATTTATTAATGGCAGTTCTACAGGATGTAGAATCCCCCTTTGATTATAAAGAATTTTCGTCTTTACAAAACATATATGTTGTAGACGGCAACAAAGAGAGAAAAAAAACACAAAGCATACAAGCATATGAAAAACTTAACGATAATTTACAATCTTTAGTCTGTGATAATAATATTTTTTCTCAAACAAGAGAGAGCACCCTAAGAACATTTAAAGATTCAGAAATTTTATTATTGGCCACTTATACAAATAATATAAAAGACTTAGAAATTGACAATTTTTGGAGAGAAGATTTTACTTTAATACCAGTTTATATAATAGATATTATGACTAATTATAATGTATATTATCTAGAGTCAATAAATAAAAATAGTATGTCTGATAACTGGAAGCTTTTAACAAGAGAAGAAATACAAAATTTAAAAAGTGGAAAATATTTGTGTAAAATAATTTCAACACAACAATATATAAATAAATTTTTAATAGAAAATTATTTTGTTCTGGTAAAATAAAATGGCCAAACCACCAAGCGCAGAAAAAATAGCAACCAAAAATGAAACAATACAGGAATTATCTGTTGCAAGTGTTTCAGTAGAAGAAGCAAAAGCTAAATATGATGCTGATAATACCCCTGTTATAGTATCGGATTTCGGCAATGTTTCAGTGGCAGTTACCAAGGATGAATTAAAAAAAGAAGTAGAAAAGACTTATTTAAAGTTTGATAAAAAAGAAATAAAGTTTAAAAATAATGAAATTTATAATCAGATAGTTCAAATATTAAAATTAAATCAAAATGGCACTGCGTCAAATTCTACTGATAAACAAGCTTATAACATAATTTCTGAAAATTATTTCCAAAAATTATTAGATTCTGCGAATAAAATTTTTAACCCAGAATTATTGTATCAATTTGATGTTGTTGCTGATCTTTTTTTAAAAAATGAAACAATAGTAGATTATAAATATTTATCAGCGCTAGAAGAGGAAAAAAAGAATTTTGATAATTCTAATCCATTAATAAAGATTAATTCTGAACTTAGTATTTTAATTACAAAATTAAAATCTGAAATAGCTAATCCTCCTAAAAGTCCAAAGATACCAAAAGCACCGCCAGAATTTCCAGTAATGTATAAGGACTATATTAAAGATTTTGTATCTGCTTTTGAAGATTTTTCTGATCTTGTTTTTGGCATAGATTATTTTGATGACACTTTAATTGGTGATCTTATAAAAACATTAAAATTATTTTTTGATACTATCGTCGCAATTAGTATTAATCCTTTTTTCGTCGGTGTTGGTTTTGGCACTGCCGGTGGTTTTGTTGCTTCTAAATTAGTTGGCAAGATGATCAAAACCCAAGAAGATTTAACCAACAATATAAATAATTTAGTAAATGTAGTAAAAAAATATAATGGTAATTATAATAATTTTACAAAAGAGGCTAATGAGGCTTCCAAATGGCTCGTAGAACAAGCGCAGTTTATTTTTATTGTATTTACAAATATTTTAGTGTCTCTCGCAAAAGAATTAGAAGAGACACTACAGACACCAGAAGAAAAACTTGCTAATGGTAAATTTGGTTCTTCTCCACAATTAGAATTAAAAATAGAAAATTTTGTAGCTGCTTTTACTGCTTTCGCACAGAAAACTCCAACTGGGGCAGCTTTTCAGCCAAATAGTAGTTTTGAGGACAAATTAGAGGTAAAGGGTATTGTAGACAGCGATGGCGATATAAATATAAAGAAAACATTAGCAAATAAAATATTGCCAAAATTAAATCTAATAGTTAAAAAATATAAAGAAAGAAGAGAAATAGTTAAAGTGTATGAGCAAGATGTAAAAAATTATTTAGCTCTTAAAAAACAATTTGATGATTTCCAAATAATAAAAGAAGAAAATACTAAAAAAATAGTAAGTTTAGAAAATATTTTAAATTTATTAAAAACACAAATAAAGAAAGATTCAAGTTTATATTTCACTTTTAAAATACAAAATATTCCCTACCATGTTAGTTATTTTTTGAATTCCCCAGACTTAAATACCAATTTATTACAAAGTAAAAAGAGTGATTTATATAAAGGGGAAATTCCTAAAGTTTCATTTAGTTTTGATCTTCCAATTTTGACAAAATATGCAAAGATAACTAAACCTTTTAAAAACCTTCCAGGGCTAGGAAATTACATTCCAACAGATCAGCAAATATATTTAAATGAAAATCAGCCAACAATAATAAAATTGTATAGAACTGAAAACAAAGTTGAAGATTTATTGACTGATTTATTTAATGAACAAAACCTTTATAAAAAATTAAAAATAGCTGACGGACTATCTTTTTATGAAGATCTAGAGCCAAATAAAGACTATTACTATTTTTATTTGGCGGAAACGCCAGACTTTAAAGTTTCTCCCGTCTCTTTTGCTCCAAATACTTTACAAGTTATAAATAATGTATTTATAAATGGAGTTTATAATTTACCTCAAACGATTAATAATAAAAACTTCGGACCTCTTGGAGATATAGAGAATTCTTTATTTTTTACTATTTGTTCATATATAAATAAAATAAGACTGGTTAAAGACGATAATTTTTATTATATTGAGCGCAAATCTCTTTCCCCAAAAGATCTTACAGAATTAAAATTTAGTAGGTTTTTTAGAGAGAAAATTTTTGTAGAACCAAAAGATAAAATATTTGATTTAGGTTCTTTAACTTTTCAGACGAGTCAAAATTATATAAAAGTCAGGCTTACATCTAAAAAAACAAACAAAAAAATAGATATAAATTTACAATATACAATTCCAAATAGTATAAAAGTAATAAGCTCTGATGACAAACAAAAATATCCATTAGTTTCGGTTAAAGAAACCACTGGCAAAGTAAAAAATATAGTACAAAAACAATTTCCACAGACCAGAGGAGAACCTTTATACGGTCTTAGACTTAAGCCTCTTTTAACACTTTGCGAGTATAGTGCGGTTAACTCCAAGTTAAATGATTTCAGTAAAATTCATTTATCTGGCTGGTTTTCTAGCGCCGAGACGGAAACCGTTAAGTTAATGGCAAATAAGTTTGCCGAAAATCAAGCTCAAATAACAACCCCAGTTAAGCCTCTTAAATTTATTGATATCAAAAATTTTAATAGCAAAAATGAGATAAAATTATCTAATTTTAAATCAGAAATATCTTCTATAATATCTGCAGCAAACGACATTATAAAATCCATAGATTTAGACCAAGGCGATACTTCTACTGAAGATTATAAAAAGTGGTATAAAAGTTATGGACAAACTTTTTTTGTTGATACGTTAAATGATTTACTAGACATTCTAACTCCAGGGCAGTTAAAAATGGATCAAGAAAGTTTTTTCAATACTTTTGTTTTGCCAAAAATAACGCCAAATAATAAACAATATATTTTTACAAATTTACCAGATTACGAATTAGATTTATTAGATATATCAATTATTAATGAAATACCTGCAGTAATTTCACAAAAAAATAATAACGGAAATGTTTTAATAAACAGTGCATTTAAAAATATTTTAGTGCAACCTTTAACGGCAATTAAGCAAAAGTACGACAATCTTAATAAACTTTATGATGATTATGAAAATGCATTAAGCAAATATAAAGAAGATATTGAGTTAACAAAAAATATCCCAATAGGCTTATATTATATTCAACCTAATGACAGCAAGTTACAGGGCTTAGTTCTTGAGCCTTTTAATTGTCAAAATACACCATTCTATTTTATAGTAAATGGCGCCCCAGTTTTTACAAATCCAACTAATTTTACTTGGGAATTATATAGCTTTTTTTCAACTCCAATAAAAGATCAAAGAGCTAATCAAGTAGAAATATTTGCGATAGACCAAGAATATGAAAAATTCATATATCAATTGGGCGGCGCTGAAATTGCTATAGCAAATTCTATAAGAGACGGGATAAAGTTATTAAATGAAAATGGCGCTCAAATTAGTTTGTCTGAATATGAAAAAGAACTTCTTAAGGATAAATACGGAGAAGAAGCTTTGGTCAGTAATGATGAAGTATTTTTTGAATTATTTAAATTATTTAAGAAAATTTCTAAAAATTTCTACGATGAAAATGGCACAAGTGAACCTGCTTTTGATGAACTTGGCACCCCATTTGAATTAAGAGATTCTTTTTTGTCTTCCAAATATTTATTGTATGAAGTCCCAGAAGCAACTGTCACTGCTGCCGTTGCCAAGCTAGAGTCTTTTGGGCTAGATAAACAATTTTATGAAGTTGTACTTTTAAGATATTCTGATGATTGGTAAATACTTTCAAATACACTACTTATAATAGATTGAGGAGAAAAAAATGGCTTTTTTAAATAATGGTGGTGATATAATTGTAGATGCAGTTTTAACTGATCTTGGTAGACAATTACTTTCGGCAAGAAATCAATTTCAAGTTGCAAAATTTGCCGTAGGCGACGATGAAATTGATTATAGCCTTTATAATCCCAACAATACCAGCGGTTCCGCCTATTACGATATTGATATTTTACAAACTCCAATTTTTGAACCATCAACTTATTCAGTTGCTTCACTGAATAGCAAAGCATTTAGTTATTCAGATCAATACCTTTACTATTTACCAACTTTAATTCTAAATCAAGACGTTAATGTTCAAGACGGCCCAGTTTCAGCTCTAGATACAAGCACAAATGCATTTGATTTAATTTCTAGTGATAGCTTTGCAAATTATATTTCTGCTCAAACATCTACGTCTGATAGCTTAATAGATGCTAGAGTAAATTTACCTAGTAATCTTAGTGCGCAAGCAGTTGGCACTACCTCTAATGCCAGAGCGGCAGAACTTACAAGAAGATTTATAAGAGTGTCTCAAGGATTTAATAATTACCAGGCTAATATTGCGTTGGGCAACTTAGAAGAAACAAAATTTTCTGTATATGTTAATAGTTTATTCCTACAAGTTGTTGATAAAAATTTAATTAAATCCGTTGAGCCAGCGATATCTACAAATGTTTTTGATAGAACACAGGCAATGGATATGTATATTTTAGATACTGTACAAAACCCAACTTACTTTGGTTTTGTTGGAACTTATAATGATGGTACACAAACGAAATTAGCAACTAGTCTACTTGCTTCAAATTTGTCTCAAGTTGGACGCGAATTACAGTTTTCATTAAAACTTTCTAATGATTTGGCAAGCAATCCATCTTATTATTTTAGCACTTTTGGAACTTCTTTTGCTTCTACTGTTGCTGGCAAAGCTGTTACCAGCCTGGAAGGAGTTTCAGTGATATCAACAATAGTTAGGGTAGTTGGAAACACCTATGGATTTTCAGTAGACATACCAGTTAAATTATTCTACAAATAATATCGGAGAAAAATAATGATTCATAAACCAATAACAGAAGATAAGATAACTTCTACGCGTAAATTGATAAGGGAATCTATCCCGATAACTGGTTCTCTATTGTCTGGAACATATGGCACCTATCCAAGCGATACAAACGTGGAAAAATTTACATCTAGCCACGGTCTTTTTGAATCCGTATATGATTATCCATATTTAAGTTCTTCGGCAAATCATATTTTTGATTTAACTTTCGGTGTTAGAAGTGGCAGTCTTTCTCCAGCTCCAGTAACTCAATCGGCACAAAAATATAGAATTTATAAAGAAATGGCACAAACCCTTCTTGGTTTTGACGCGACTGGTAGTGTTAGAAATTTCACTCTTGATGGTTCAACAAATTCAAACAACATGTTATTTGTTAATTTTTCAAGATTATTAACAAAAGACGGAGTTAGAATCGGTACATTCACCGCATCTATGGGCACTGGTTCTTGGGCAACTCCTTTCGCCGGAACTTTATTACAGTTATCAGACAATCCAAGTACTAATGTAAACAACGTAAATGTTGACTCCCCAGTTGGTCAATACTGGTATGTATATACCGGCTCTGCATTTGCTTCAACAGACAAAGTTGGCATGTTGTTCTATCAGCAAGGAGTTTTGGCGTTAGATCTTTCTAAGACTCCATTTGCTTCTCTCGCTTACAGCAGCTCAGTTGCTAATCCGGCTGGAGGATACCTAAGCGGCTCTAATTTATATTCTACTGGAACTATAACTGAAGTGTCTGACGCATTTAGAAGATATGTTAATAATTTAAATTTTCAAAACACAATTCAAATTAATTCTACAATTTATCACTGCGATCTAGGAGCAAATGAATTTAATTACAGCTCTAACCCAACATACACTTCTGGAAGTGTGGTTCGAGTTAAAACAAATTTCTTAGATAATTCAGTAACATACATTACGACTGTTGGTTTATATAATGATAGCAACCAGTTATTAGCGGTTGCAAAATTATCTGAGCCAATTAAGAAAAGTCAGGATGACTCAATAACTATTAGAGTAAGATTGGATTACTAAAAGTGTATGAAAAAATTTACCAGCAACGATCTTTTTTATAACACTCTTTTGGCTAGTCCAAAATATACAATCGTTATGCAATCCGGGTCGCTAAGAATTAACGACCAAATAAATCAAAATAATGAAAAAAGTTCATCTATAAATGGTATAGATTATAATTGCACATATGAATTTGAAAAATATACAGGCTCATATCAATATACATCTTCTATATCAAATACTTTAATTTATTCTAGCTCCGCAAATGGCTGGGATTATAGATATAGCACATATTTATCTGTTAAAAAAATTGCGGTATTAAAAAATATTTTCTCTTACTATAAAGCAGAGAATCATTATTCAGATCTATCTTATTATCTTAAAAATAACGGAATCCCAAATAATAAATTAGATCCAACAATAGCAAAGTCCACATATGATAGCAATTTATCCGACGCTGCTTTTAGACGATCGTTTATGATTGTTCCGACTTGCTCTATTAAATTAATAGAAATACCAAGAGATTTTTATGGGAACTATATTAAACCAGGCAGCGTTACGCTTAATATGTATGTTTCTGGTACTTTATCGGCTTCGGCTACGGATACCGATAAGACAGGAAAAATATTTCAAACATATGGATCTGGAAGTGGCAATATAGTTGGAAGTGTTCTTTATGATCATGGAATAATATTATTAACGGGCTCTAGTGCTTTAAATACGCAACAAGCCCCATATATACAGCCATTATCATCTTACACTGCCTCAGTTAATCCTGTTAATGATTATTTAAAGTGGATATATTTTGGCTCTTATATTTCCACAGAAGGTTCAGCGCCAGAGACGAAATATGAGCTAATCTTTCAAAGCACGAATTTTATTCCGACTATAACAATGATGTGTCATGCGGAAAAAAATGAAATGTTATGGAGCAACAATAGATCATTTATAGAAGCGGGACAATCAGACGAATTAATTTTTGGCCAATCAACTTCCTCTACTAATGTTACTGGCGGTGTTTATTATGCCGACCCAGGTTCATTCTTAATCCCGTCTGATAATACATACAGAGAAAATAATTTGATTTTAATTAAAAACACTATTTCAAGTTCTTTTCCTAATTATAGTGCTTCTTACGAACCTCAAGTATTTATTAGCCAAATTGGTATTTATGATGAAAACAAAAATCTCATAGCTGTCGCTAAACTTGCTAATCCAGTAAGAAAGACAAAAGAATTGGACTATACATTTAAATTAAAACTTGACATGTAATATAATCTTTTTATGATTCTTGGCATAGATATTTCAACAACAGTTACGGCATTTACAGTCTTAGACCAAGAGGGTAAAATCGTTCTCTGCGAAGCAGTTCGCCTTGAGAAATTAAAAGATATATTTGTTAAGGCAGCGAATATAAAGAAATTTGTTGAAAAGCTTAACAAAGATTATGACATTAAAGCAATTTATATTGAAGAACCATTAATGTCTTTCTCGGCAGGCATGTCCTCAGCCAAGACAATCTCGACTCTTATGAGATTCAACGGTATTGTTTCTTGGATATGCTGCGACGTTATTGGAATTGACCCACAATTCGTCTCCG
>Ga0129333_10006910_pt1 | contig 10743 bp, 19 predicted proteins | sample CPB6_08_DNA_FD_94474 | JGI IMG/M metagenome (GOLD analysis project Ga0129333, IMG submission 94474) | Freshwater to marine salinity gradient microbial communities from Chesapeake Bay, USA - CPBay_Sum_0.6_0.8_DNA | ecosystem: Environmental > Aquatic > Marine > Coastal | place: USA: Chesapeake...
ACAAGATCGTTTACACTGATCATAAAGTCGCTACCTAAATTGATTGGATCTTTAAAATCACTGTTCATTAACCTCTCAATACCTTCAAGGCATTCGTCAATATATAAAAAACTACGAGTTTGTCTGCCTGTCCCCCAAACTTCTATTGTGCCAGTACTTTCCAAAACCTTTCTGCATAAAGCAGCAGGTGCTTTTTCTTTACCATTGTTCCAGGCGCTTAATGGTCCGAACACATTGTGTAGTCTAGCTATTCTAACATCAAATCCGTGATTTCTAGCATAACTTAAATAAAGACGCTCGCTGAACAACTTTTCCCAACCATACTCGCTATCAGGATCTGCTGGATAAGCACTTGACTCTTCACAATTAGGATTATCTGGGTCTAACTGATTGTGCTCTGGATACATACAGGCACTTGAACTATAAAAAACTTTTTTAACTCCCTTTTTCAACATCTCTCGACAGACATTAAGATTAATAAGAGCACTGTTAGTCATTAGATCAGCATCATTCTCGCCTGTAAAAATATACCCAGCACCTCCCATATCCGCAGCTAATTGATAAATTTCATCTATGTCAGGACTTATAACTTTAGCTACATTATCAGGAACAGATAGATCAACTTGATAAAATTGATCGCAACGATTTTGAGAGTATTCTGGATGTTTAAGATCAGCACCAACAACATAGTGTCCTTGATCTTTTAGTCGATTCACTAGATGTGTTCCTATAAAACCACCTGCTCCGCACACTAGAATTTTTTTCATTCGTTATCCTTAATTGTCAACTGTTTTATTTTTTGATTGATGTAATCTAAAATTGGTTTTTGGTATATTGCCTCATCACCTATCATAAAGTTTTCTCTCACTATATCTTTTAATCGTCGTTTGTTATGTAAACAAACTTCATTCATTTCTTCTCTTATTTTTGCTAATGAAAGTATATCTATAGAACTATACTTTTTAATATTATCTAAAATAATAGCTATTCTAGTTTTAAGGTCAAGAGCATCATCGTAACTTTCATCAAACCATTTGTCAAAAGTCATGAATCCTCGATTTTTAAGAATTCTTAACATCCCAGGAGATCCAAGTATTATAAAAGGATGTCCTACCATAATTGGTTTCCATGTTTTTTCAGAGAAGAAGATTGTCTCGGGGTAGTGCATCGTCTCAGTAACTAGACTCAGAAAAGTCTTTTCATAAAGTGAAAGATTAAGATTACTAGCTAGGTTGTTTGTGTTATCAACATCAACAAACTGTTTTCGATTTAGATCTAAAAATTTAGCAGCTTCATCTAAACTAGGATCAAAATTAGAAAGTTCATTAATAGTTTCTGTATTAATATTCCAACTATTATATCCATACTTTAGAAGATCGTGTTTTATTAAATAGGCTAATAATAGCTTTCGGTGATACCTCGGTGCCCTATTTAGATTTAAATAAAGAGATTTTTCAATAGAAGGTTTGTAGTCTAATATGCTGTCGTTAAATTGAAATGGGTTATTCCATATTTCTTGCACAGAAGTAGGAACAGTTTCATAGGTAAAATTTTGAGTTAACTCTTGGCATCTATGATTACCTGTAAAGTATATTAGATTTTTTCCAGGAATTCCTGATTCCTGAACCCATGTTTCAATAATTTGAAAATCATCAGGATGTGCAGGAGTTCCCGAAGTTCCTTCTACTGCCATAGATAACACGATTAAACATTTATTATTTTTACAATCATCCAAAACTTTGTTGTCTAATAGTTTAAATCCTAGATCTTTATTCTCTTTAAAAAAATAAACATTTTCGATATGAATGTAGTAGACATATGGAGTAGAACTGTTAATATGAGTATATTCAATGTACTTTCCAAATTTAAACCGATGCGAAAATGTTCTGCCGTTACGAACGCCATCGATCCACTCTTGCGGATGGTACGGTAATGGTGGAGTTAGCTTTCCAAACTCTTTTACATAATAGCTCTTACTAGAACAATTTACATAAGGAGCACCACTTAGTGTATCTTGTGGTTCAATAGCAAATATTAAATTATCGTAAGAATTCATATGATATCGTTTTCTAAGTTTTTCTAATCCGCCCATAGCTTGTAAAAACAATAATCAGAAAACACACTAGAGCTTTCTGCATAATTTACTAAAAACAATGTGTCCGACTTATCTAGATTAGTGTTATCTAATATTTTTTGCATATCAGGATGCGATTGAATATTTTTATCTATAAAATAAAGGTTGGTATAAAAACCTTTTACTTTGTTAACTAAATCTAAGACAAAACTTTCTTCTAGCAAATCGCAATTTGGTTTATAAGAAAGTCCAACAACTACAAGATTTTTACAAGACATATGTTTAAGCTTGTCAGTAAAAAACTCTAATAACCATTCATTAAATTCATCACTGGCCGAAGGTAAGCTAGTATGAATTCCCTGATTAATTAAATGGTAGTTAAGGCATTTGTTATCTCTAGGAAAGCACGGACCGCCGAACCCTGGTCCAAATTTAAAGTACTTGTTATTAATTCGCGAGTCAGACCCAATGGCTTCTAAAGTTCTTTTTATCTTGTTAGAGTCTCCATTTGTTAAATTATATAACAAAGAACCAATTGTATTTGCAAAGCTAATTTTAATAGTAACATAGCTGTTTATGGCAATTTTAGCAACCTCAGCTTCTTTAAATGAAAGAACACTGTATTGTGGAGTTGATTTATAGAATTTTTGATAGATTTCCTGCACTTCTGTAGAGTCACTGTCTGCTCCAATAATACACAAATCAGGATGCAATAGGTCTTGTACAACTGAACCGATAGCAATGAACTCGGGACTGTAAAAGAGTTTTAATTTTGAATCTAGCAATGTTCTTAATTTATCACAGTCACCGGGGTTAACCGTACTTGACACAACTATATTTTTTATACTTTTATTGTTATAAAAACATTGATTTATTTGATTAATTGCATCAGTAACAAATTCTAGACTAAAACTATGATCATTCTGCGACGGAGTAGGTACAATAATAAAGATAGTGTCTGCATGATCAAATACATCTTGAAAATTATTACTAAATCTATTAGTCCAGGTGTTGTCTACTTGGGCGATCTCTTTTATGTCAGGTTCATTAGATCGTATAATACCTTGTTGAAGATCCTCGAGTAATAGTCTGTTCACATCGTAACCTTTGACATTAAACCCTCTATGTACAAAAGCAGCCAACATTGACAACCCAAGCTTACCAAGTCCGATTATTCCAATATTCATAATTCAATACTTTCATAAAACTCAGCTAATTGAGGGAAAGTTTCTAAAAAATTAGTTCCTCTACGACGATCGTGCTCGTTAACAAACAATTTAAAGTCTCTTCTATTATTTGATATGTCCGAGTTTTCTAGATTATGTCCTACCATATTATAAATTCTTCTAAGCTTTTCTACTTCAAATTTAAAAAACCCCCACCCGGCAGATCCACCCCATTCTGTATTTTCAACATTTCTATACATAAAACTGAGCTGATCATAAATCATTTTCTGAAATGTTTTAGGCAATATAAAAACTGCCTGATGCGGTGGATTGTTTAGATAGGGGATATCTAAAAGAACTCGAACAGTTTGGCCTACATCCTCTTTACGCCAAAACTTGTGTTTTAAATCTAATACATCTTTTAAGAACTCAGTGTAGCTTGTAATGCTTAAAGCATTATAAGTACTCATAATAGTAAAATTAATTCCATTTTCTAATGCTTGATTAAAATTCTTTAACCATAAATTATAATCCATACCAAATCGAATATACTCCGACTGTCGACCATGGGCTTCAGCACTGGTAAACAGTTTAAAATTCTTAACTTTCTTTTCCTTAGTAATAATATCAATTTTTTCTAAAAATTTGTTCCATAACGCAGTAGGTGGGCAAAGGTTTGAATTGATACTAAAATCTAGATTAGGATTAGGATTCTTAATAATATAATCAAGAACCATAAATGTATTCTTGTTCAACAAAGGCTCGCCGCCAGTAATTCGAAAATGAGCTAGGTTAGGATAAATTCTTGGAAACCATTCCCAAAATGCATCTACATAAGGATTATCCTGATTATTAGGAATTGGCATAAGGTTATCGTCTTTTAGCCATTCTAAACTTCCAAATGAGCTAGATGTAGGATAAGGACCATGCCTTTCGATTTCTTCCATCCATTGACTACTAATATGAGGAGCACAATAACTACATTTAAAATTACAAACATTACCGAAACTCACTTCAACATAACTAGGGTCAACATTCTGATCCCAAGGCATCTGGCTAATCTCATTGATATGATCAAATGCCCAAGAGCGGTCTGCACTTTTTAAAACTCGATCACTAAATGAATCAGGTGAGTTATCTTCTACTTTCCAACAATATCCACACTCAGGAGGCCGAACTCCTTCAATCATCATTTTACGCTGTTTCTTTTTATAATTTGTATTGTGTAACGCACTAGAATCAACTAGTACTTCTTCTAATGGAACATGGTGTGTTCGAGGATGATGACAACTATGAGTATGACCATTTTGAAGATGCAGTGTAACCTGTTTCCACTTCGCAGCACAGAAACTTGGGCTTATATCATTGAGTATTTCTTTAGTCTGAACTAGGTGTTCTTGGTAATTTGTAGATATCTTATTCATATATTTTAGCGGGAAAGCTATATTTATATGCTAAGTTTATTGAATTCTTATTTCATACCCCAAGAACCTTGACTCTTTTTACTCTGAAGGTCAAATCCATTATAACATTGCTCTTTAGGACAAATGATTCCTTCCACAGGCCAATTTAGGTTTTCTAGATCATATAGATTACCAAAGCTACCACCACTCCTACACCATCCTCGATACATATCACCATTATACATAATCACAAACTGGTCAAGCCCGGCTTGACACATGTGTCCGTAGAAGTTGTTTAGATTGTGCATCTTTTTATAAGTGGGTTGCTCTTTTTCTACTTCAGGCTCTTGCCTTATATTAATACCTTCAAGCTCGTAAAAATGTTCCCATTGGTCTGGAGTATAATCGTAATACTGGTTGTTACCTTTAGTATAGTTTGTATATAACATTTGAAGGTTTACACTTGCTCCACTAAACTTATACTTCCTATAAAGATTAACAGTCTTAGTCCAGTCATAGGCTAGCGCAGGAATCTTAAATGCTATTTCACGACCATGCTGAAGAAACAGATCTAGGACCCTAGTGATATGACTAGTTTGAGCATATTCAGGATGAATAGTAAGTTCAACTCGAGAAATCTTATCTACAATCTTTTGCCAAATGTCTATGTCTAGGCTTCCATTAGTATGCAAACAGATTTTCTGTCTTTCTCGATTAATGTCACTATCGATAATACAATCAATTAAAGGTTTATAAAATGTAGGTTCCCCGCCTTGAAACTCAAGGCTAAAGTTATCAAATCTAGTAACTATCTCATTAAATGCTGCCTTGAATCGATGGTCGTCCGGTGGGCCAACTGTTCCTGATTTAAGCTCAATTGGACAGTAAGAACAATTATAGTTACAATGATTACCTAATAGCCATTGAATTCGAATCATATCAGCTGAAGTAGTTGTTAATCATATTTCGAGCACTTAGTGATAGGCTTGCTGTCCATAGATCTTCTGCATGGGTTTTCCAAATCATGTCGCCGTCAGCTGGTGCTAGGAGCCAGCTATGTTCTGTAGTCCAAGGTGGTTTCCCTCGAATCTCACCTTCTAACTGCCCGGGTACCCACCCAGATATACCGGTTAATATCCTAAAATGAAGAGGTCGGTCACCTATCAATAATCTACTGATCATATCTCTGTCAGATGTGATATTTAAATTTGGACCTATGTTCTTAGTTGTTTTGCTAGACCATTCACTGCTATGCAGTATTGTCACTGCCTGCGGGCTAACAGGTCCGCCCATAAACACAGGGTTTAGATCATTTGCCATACCTGTGGGAATATTAAGTAATTCTTCTAGAGCTCTACTATCAGGTTTATTAAGACACAGACCTATAGCACCTTTTTGCAAAGTGTGCTCTACAATCAATACCACTGAATTACTAAACCAATTTTGTTTATTTTGAGGAGGTGCTATGAGCAGCTGAGCTTCTAACATTTAGGACCAATCAGGTAGGGGTCCCCCATACTTCTTACCTTTGATCTTTTTACCACTTACAGTCATACGGCTTTTGGGGCTCTTACCTAATTTATGACTTTTATTACCATCTCGTGCTCGATAACCCTGGCTCTTGCAACTAGAAAGGTTACTGGCACCAAGTTCTGCATCAGTTTTGCGACTGAGACAGAGCTTTCGACTGGCTTTTTCGGTAATGATCTCTGCAATTTTCATCTTGTATTTATCTACCGTGTCTAGCTACATAGCAGATCTCTGTGTACTTGAGTAGCCAATAATCCGCATATCGATCTTGACTAAAATGAATCCACCAGTCAGTTGGCACAGCAAAGTTATACTCGTAAGTCTGTACCCAACTTCGAGGCCAAAATACAGCTCTCGGATCTAACCCTTGTAGATCTTCTTGTTGGTTGACAGACAACCTGTCTAAGTGTATAATCAACACATTATTATTTATTTTGGAACAAAAAATGCGAGTAACTGTGCGTAATCCAGAATTTGAGCGGCAGCACCTTTGGTTTTTTACTCAACCAAAGTACTTTGAATATGAGGGCGATGAAGTTAAACTCAAACATGTTGATAGTGAACAGTATCTCTGCCTAACTACCGGTCAAAAGGACTTTCCTGTTAGAGTAATTGATAGGACAAAGATTATAGGCTCAAAGGTTACTATGTCTAACAAAAAAGAAACTAAGGTAATAAAAGGAAGCAAAGGTCAAGAGTACATCCTCACTAAGACTAACGATCGGTGGTCTTGTACCTGTCCAGGATTTGAATTTAGGAAAGATTGCAAACATGTCAGAGTCTAAATATAACTTCATGTACTTTGCCTATTGGGACTGCTATGGATTTGAATGCTTGACAGAAATCGGTTCTTATGAACGACAAAGGCTATTTGATGACATTTCGGGAAAGGAACCTGCCAAACATCCTGTTAATACTAGATTTTGGCATTTGAGGGCTCTCCTTAACCCGCAGAGAAATCCAGAGATATGGATTTTTAGCAGTGAAGTTGGTCCCGAAGACATTCAAGAAATATCAAGATCAGATCCTCAACATTTAGTAAACCTAATCAGACTACACGGTACCTGTTTAACTAGATTTAGTACAACAAAGGAAGAAATAATCAAATGAGCAGACTAGAATACTATCAACGACCATTAGTGGCCTTCGATCCTGAAGATGCAGATCATCGTGCCTATTTTCATGAATTCCTTATAACTAGAACTTGGGGTCGTTGTCCGGTAAGATTTATCTGCCCGGATGAACATGGTCCAGAGGGCTTAGTAGGCATTGTTATGAGACAACTCATTAACTACTACACAAGACAGGAATTTGGTAATACACCAAAAACTAAAGGTATCAAAATACCATATCACAAGGTTCGAAAACCAAAGTCTCTAGAAATGGATCTTAAGGTCATGGCTAAAATTGCAACTGAAGACGCAGTTATAACATAAATATCTGACAGGAGCTTTCCATGATAAAATTACTAACATTATCTTTAGTTATTTTTATTACAGGATGTGCATCGGCACAGCGTAACAACTATTCAGCTTGTCTTGAGACACAAAAGAGTATTGGTAGTAATGGAAGCAGCTAGAGTTCAAGCCCTGATTGAAATGACTAAAAGCTCTGATCCATCTGTTCGGTCATCAGCATTGTTGCTACTACAGCAAAAAGATGTTAAATCTTTAACTATTAATTGTCATCCTTATTGACAGTAAAGTTAGATACCCTTATAATTAAATACTCACAACATCTCTTAAGGTTATAAGATGATAGCCTACAATTACCAAATTGCTCAGGATGCCAGTTTTGATGTGGCGGATACTCACAGCAAAATAACCGGTCTGGAATTTACCTATTCCTACTATTGTGAGTTGTGTAAACGCTACAGAGATAGAACTTTGGCAGATAAAGAATACTATGATTTTGAGGTTAGTATGCTAAAATACGATACTAATAGGAGAGTCCAATGAGTGGTTATAACTTAATTCGTAAAATTAAATATCTTGAAGAAGAATGTGACAAACTGGGCTTTATGATCTGCCAGGCAAATCACTATATAAAAGATTTTGGTGATGTAGTGGCACTCAAGCCCAAAGCAGACTGCCTCCCTATATACAGCAGAGATGCTGAATTATTTGTAGGTACTCTTGAGCAGTTGGAGCGTTGGCTAGCGGGTTTCCACTTTGCCCGTAAATACGATAGTCTGCTTTTAGGCAACAAACACGATGCCTTAAGACAGCGTAAAGAACAGGACTATAGGAATAAAATATTAATTAAACAGATCAAAGGTGAAAAGGAAGAAAAATGATTACTATGAAAGAATTTATGGAAGTAGTTGACTATCGAATTACTGAAGGCAGTGATTTTCTTTGGGCTTGTTTTGGTGAGGATGCAAATCCTTATAGTCTTTCAGCATGGAATGGCGACCACAATGGTTGGAGTTTTAACATTACTTTCGATACTAAAAATCAAACAGTTTATATGGTTGAGACTAGCGACTACAAGAATAACCGAGCTTACCGACTTATCAATCCTGACTTTGTCGAATCATATAGGAATTATGTTCGAGCAGAAAATCCTAAGTATGCTGACCAAGCTTGGGACAATGTAGATTATGTTGACTTAGAAGTAGATGACGACTGGATACAAAAGGCGTTAGCTATTAAAGAGGGTCGTGATTATGATAACAAGGTCACTGTTCCTCTGGAGTTATCCGACGATGAACTGTTTGATTTAATGAAAATGGCTCACGAACGAGACATCACCCTAAACCAATTAGTAGAAGAAGTTCTATGGGAAGCGATCCGTAAGGCTGAGAAGGTTGCTGCCTAATTTAAAAAAATAAAATGTTAAATATAGTTTAACATATGATTAACCAAGGAACATAAGACATGAATGAAATAGCATGGGGCGAACTTATTTTTACATTCTTAACCTGTTATGTATGTTACAAATTTGGTGAGCATATTGCGTTGTTAAAAATTACCAAAGCATTGATAGACAACCCTAAGGAAGTAGAAAAACTAGTTAATCTAGCTAGAAAAGAAAAGGAATCTAATTCAGAAGAACTTGATATTCCAGACCCGCTAAGAGTGGAAAGACACGGAAGTCAAATTTATCTATATAATGAAAAGACTGGTGAGTTTCTAGCACAAGGCTTAACACTGCAAGAAGCATTAGACAACACAGAAAAAAGATATCCGAATAAGCAATTTAAGGGTTACCTTTCTAAAGAAGAAGCTGATCGGTTAGGTGTAAGCGTAAAATGAATTTTATTCTGAGTCTACTCGGATCTGCTATTATTTTAATGTTTGGAGCAATTTTAGGTTTTTGGATAGAGATATTCTCTACTCCTGAACTACCTAATGGGTTTAAATCGTGCTCAAACTGTGGTCCCACTTTTGTTGAAACTTATCGATTTTGGAAAAATGAATCAACACCTAAAAAATCTAGCCACTCGAGCCGCCCGTAACATCGATCTAGCCTATCAAGGCGATGCCTATCCCCAAGAACTTACCAAACTAATTATTAAAGATCTTGTTGACGAACTCAACAAAGTAAAATGGATGGGTGATGATGAAGGCTGGGATCGAGCAGTTAAGGCTGTAGTAAAAGAACTACAGACTAGATATAACAATTGACAAAATACTAATCTAACTGTATAATAAGCTATGAATAGCAATATTGATGCAGTTTTTAATCAAGCACTGACTTATGCTTATCAACATGTTGATAAGAACAAGTACAGCCAAGAAATCTTTTATGCAGTAGTTGTAGGAAGATTTAGCGAACTTTTGATTGATGAAATTGCAAAAATAGTTCCACCAGAATCTGAGCTTGTTATTAGGAATCACTTCGATGTCCGCTGACTTAGAGCAAAAGAAACAAAGATGTAACCAAATACTAGAAAGTCTAGTTGGTTCAAATTTAATAGACAAATGGTGGACTAGTCCTAACAAGGCGTTTGATCTATGTACTCCTGAGGATCAATGGAAGATGGATCATAAAAGAGTCGTTAATTACTTGCTAACACAACTAAATGGTGATTATTCATGAACGAAACAGTTAAGGCTATCTGGAATAAGGCAGCATCAAGTCATGAACAGGCTGACACAAGTTGGCAGACTAAAGAAAACTTTATGAGTAGGTTTGCTGAATTGATTGTAGAGGAATGCTGCTCACAACTATATGACCGTGGTCAATACAGTGACGGTGATTGGGCCAAACATCGTATTCGTAAACACTTTGGATTAGAGAAATGAACAGTGATTTAGAACTACAAGCAAGGTGGTATGCCCTAAAATTAATCTTGGTATATCTCAGCATCATAGCAGCCTTATTTGTTATAGGCTATATTGATCTATTTTATTTGTTCGTTGTGGTTATATCGATGTTTGTTTTAGCGATAGCAGGTGCCATATTCAGTGATGCTTATTATACTAAACTATTGGAGTTGGAAAAAAATGACCAATCAAGAACTAATTAATACCCTGCGTAAGGCCAGTGAAAGCCAAGATAACATAGCATTGAAGATGTTATTGATTATGGCTGCTGAAAGAATGGAAAGATTACATAGTGCTCT
>Ga0129333_10006912_pt1 | contig 10741 bp, 14 predicted proteins | sample CPB6_08_DNA_FD_94474 | JGI IMG/M metagenome (GOLD analysis project Ga0129333, IMG submission 94474) | Freshwater to marine salinity gradient microbial communities from Chesapeake Bay, USA - CPBay_Sum_0.6_0.8_DNA | ecosystem: Environmental > Aquatic > Marine > Coastal | place: USA: Chesapeake...
AGTACTGCGTAAGATGAAAAAGACCGCAGAGGACTACTTAGGCCATGATGTTACCCAAGCTGTTATTACTGTTCCGGCCTATTTTAATGATAGTCAGCGTCAAGCTACTAAAGATGCTGGCCGCATCGCTGGTCTGGAGGTACTTAGGATCATTAATGAACCGACTGCTGCCGCGCTGGCTTATGGCGTTGATAAGACGGATAAGAAGGATCGTAAAGTAGCAGTATATGACTTGGGTGGCGGTACTTTTGATGTTAGTATCATTGAAATCAGTGATGTAGATGGTGACAAACAAATTGAAGTATTGAGCACAAATGGTGACACATTCCTAGGTGGTGAAGACTTTGACCAGCGTATTATGGATCACCTTATTGCCGAGTTCAAGAAAGATCAAGCCATTGACCTTAGTAAGGATGTATTGGCACTACAGCGATTAAAAGAAGCTGCTGAAAAGGCCAAGATTGAGTTGTCTAGTTCAGCACAAACTGAAGTCAACTTGCCCTATGTCACTACTGATGCTACAGGCCCCAAGCATCTTAATGTAAAAATTACTCGTGCCAAATTGGAAAGCCTTGTTGAAGAATTAATTCAACGCAGTGTAGGACCATGCCAAACGGCTATGAAAGATGCCGGAGTTGCAGCCAGCGATATAGATGAAGTTATTCTAGTTGGCGGTATGACTCGTATGCCTAAGGTACAAGAAGTTGTAGAACAACTTTTTGGCAAAGCGCCTAGACGAGATGTCAACCCCGACGAAGCAGTAGCAGTGGGTGCAGCTATCCAAGGTGCAGTATTGGCCGGTGATCGTAATGATGTATTGTTATTGGATGTAACACCATTAAGCCTTGGTATTGAGACTATGGGCGGTGTGATGACCAAGTTGATTCAGAAGAATACAACTATTCCTACAAAACACAGCCAAGTATTTTCCACTGCCGAAGACAATCAACCGGCTGTAACAATTAAGGTATTCCAAGGTGAGCGTGACTTGGCCGTACATAACAAGTTATTAGGCGAGTTTAACTTGGATGGTATTGCACCAGCACCAAGAGGCATGCCGCAGATTGATGTCACATTTGATATTGACGCTAATGGTATTCTCAAAGTATCGGCCAAAGACAAAGGTACAAACAAAGAAACCAACATCACTATCAAAGCCAGTTCAGGTCTAAGTGATGACGAGATCAAGCGTATGATTCGTGAAGCTGAAGAAAATGCCGAAGCTGATAAGAAACAAGTTGAAATCATTAACGCTCGTAATCAGGCCGACAGTCAAATCGCTTTTGTAAAGAAAGATTTCGATCTGTACCGCGACAAGTTACCACAGGAAGAAGTGGATAAAATTGAAGCAGCACTGAAGAGTTTAGAAGAAGCCAAGTCAGGCGATGATTCTGAACTTATTCGTACCCGACTCAATGATATGATGCAAACAACCAATGAATTGTATCGTATCAAGAGTGAGGCTGAGCAGGCAACAGCCCAGACAGAAGCAACAGCGACCACAGATGCTTCGGCAGATAAAACCGTGGTTGATGCTGACTTTACCGAAAAACCTGCACAAAAGTAAAACATTAAGTGTAAAGGGAGTGCCGAATATCGGGCTCCCGCTCTAGACTTGCTTATGAAAGGAGAAAAGAAAATGAGTACACTAACATTAAAAGCATTCGATATACCTACTATTCATCGTTATAGCGTAGGCTTAGACGAGATGTTTGACACACTAGTCCGCAGCGTCAATGCAGGCACAAGTAGTAATTATCCACCTTACAATATCATTCGACACGATGAGAATCGTTACGGGGTGGAAATCGCCTTGGCTGGTTTCAAAGAAGATGAAGTTGAAATTACCACGCATGAGGGATACCTTACTGTAGAAGGTCAAAAAAAGACTAAAACCAGTGAAATAGATGGACCTGTGTATTTGCATGTTGGCATTAGTCAGCGTGACTTTCGCAAGACATGGCCTTTAGGTAACCATGTTGAAGTCACAGGAGCTAATTTTTCAGATGGCATTCTTACTGTTAACTTAGAACGCATAGTTCCGGAAGAAATGAAACCCAAAAAGATTGCTATTTCTAGCAAGAAGCGTTAATATATATGCGGGGCTTGACCCCGCATATCGTTTAAAGGGTAGCCATGGGCACAGATACAATAGTTAAATCTAAAACAAATATTCAAATAAAAGAGCCACCTTTATACAGGGTAATTTATTTGAATGACGAAGTTACTACAGTTGAATTCGTAATTGAATCATTAGTAATTGTTTTTAAAATTGAACGCAATTCAGCTATACATCTAACACATAAAATTCATCAAGAAGGATCAGCAGTAGTAGCAGTATTACCCTATGAAATTGCCGAACAAAAAGGTATAGAAGTCAGTGTCATGGCCAAACGCCATGGTTTTCCCCTTGTTGTCAAATTAGAGGCCGACGAATGAAAGATGCACGAACTTTAACTGATGAAGAATTAGAAGATTGTGTTGACGGTACAACTAACCTAGTGATGTTGCGAGATATATTAACCAAGCATGGTGTAGTAGACGAACAAGGTTGGATTGATCCCGAAATATTTGCCGATTGGTTTGCTGCTGGCATTGAAGGTTTTATAGATGCTGTACCCGACACAGATGAATGGCAAGCGGCATATGATAACAATTGGAACTGGGGATACGACATAGGTGACAACATCAACAGCTATATCAGTGACAATTTTACAAATGAGTAATTACGGCGCATATAACCGAGCCTCAGCGAAGCCAGCTCGTGCTCTTGGTTCCGTAGTAGAAACTCGATCATCCACAATCAAACGACCTGTAAAGAAAATGAACATTATCAAACGACTTTTTATTCGAGCAGTTGCATGGGCACATGAACATCGTCATGCCGACAGAGATGGCGACCAACCAAAACCCATACTTGACTCAGCATCTCACACACCAGACACACACCCTTTGCGTTTACAAATTTGGTATGGGCAAGGTGGCATTGCCATTGAAACCGCCAGCTATGATCGTAGAGCTGACGAAAATCGTAGACAGTTTTTTATAATTCCTGAGACTGCTAACTTGCCAGAAGAGCTAGACAGAATCTTAACCTTAGCTAATTTATCGAGGGCGTAATGGCCACTGCGGTAATGCTGGACCTAGAAACGCTAGGTACCAGACCCGACTGCGCGATAATGACCTTAGGCGCAGTAAAATTTGATCCTTTTAACCCAGATCGTGAGCCCGGCCCTGGTATATACCTGCGTATGGATATAGAAGAACAACTTGCTCTAGGTCGCACTGTGGATAATAGTACTATCGAGTGGTGGGCACAGCAAGATTCTAGAGTTCGTACTGAAGCCTGGGAAGACGGTGATCGCAGCAGTATACAAGATTTAAAAAGAGAACTTAACCGATTTCTGGTAGGCGTAGATGATATTTGGTCTCAGGGTCCGGTGTTTGACATCGCCATCCTTGAGGACTTATATCGCAGCCAAAAATGGGGTTTTCCGTGGTATTTTTGGCAAATTCGCGACTCAAGAACACTGTTTAAAGTTCATGGAGATCCTCGTGCTCGAAGTCGCGACCAAGCGCATAACGCTCTTTTAGATTGTGTTTATCAAGCTCGTGCTGTACAAGAAATTTATCATAAACTAAACATACAAGCATAGCCAGTGACCAAATCATTCAATCCTAATAAATATAGTATATTAGGATAGATGATGTCAACTGAATTTGCTAATTACAATGAAATTATTCTTGATGCTTTTCTTAACATAAAGAAACAACAAGAAGTCGCTCAAAAGAAAAAAGAAATCTTAGACGATGTCTTGGATTTTTATGAAATACATCCTACTTCTTATTTGTTTGTAGGATATAGTCCCTGTATCGAATTGTTCAGTGGCCGTATAGCAGTCACGGAAGTTAGTGCCAAAACCACAGAATATCTCGCTCAACAAGGCATTGAATGTCGTGAGCTAAAATCAATCAAACCACAAGAGTTTGATGTTGTTATTGCTGTTGACGAATATCTTACATTTGCCAGCAATGACGAGGACCAACAGCACCTAATTAAACAATTAGTCAATTGTGCCAATCGCTGTGTCATAACCACCTTAAGAGATTATAAAAATCAAGATTTCAAAAATCGTGAATTTAGTATTCCTGTAGCTCTGCGCGGTATTACCCGTAAGATTTACCTAGAGCACTATGACTATGACCTGCAGGATCGTAATGCCAGCCAATGTGTAAACTATGTGATCGACGATGCCAGCTGTGATCAAATTGGTCCATTTGCTCGCCGTAATTTGTTTTTCAAACAATTGGCCAAATTTAGTCTAGATGCAGGTGCAAGAAATTTTGTCATACATAAAAATCTTATGTATAAAAGTCTCATTAAGAAAAATTACGAACATATTATAACAATAATGCTATGAACTTCGATGAAATTAACCAACAATTTGTAAAGTCTCTAACATCTCAATTTATCGCCACTATGACCACTCAAATCGGTCAACGGGTGGTAGATAATGTTGCCAATATTGTTAATTCATTTGATGTTAAAAAAGAAATAGCAGACAAAATTAACCAAAGCGTCAATCAAGCAGTGGATAGTTTTGCTTCTAAAAACAACACCGGTCCCGCAGCTATTGGTGAAGAATTAGTGACAAAACTTAGTAACAAAAGCCAAGAATTTTTAGACAGCCTCACAGCCACAATACATAACAAAGTTTTTACCGAACTTCAATCTCGTATTGCCAGTACAGATTTCGTGCATCTCATTAGAGACACTGCCAATCATCATGTCAGCAATATGTTAAAAAATCATGCATATACCTTTCCTGCCAACAGTATTCCGTCAAAAGCCATACAACATCAAGACTTAGCGGTCAAAGCCGACAACATTGAACCGGGAGTTATTAAAAAATTCGAAAGCACCGGTATACAGGACAAAGCCAGTTCATGCCGACTGACCATCAGCGACAATGCCATCATAACCGAAACAACTTTGATCAGCAAGGACATGCATGTAATAGGTACCCTAAAAGTCGATGGCGACTTGGACAATGGACTTGCTGATCGAGTGGCATTACGAGCAGTAGAGAAAATTGAAAGTAAGTACAATGAAGGAACATTTGATCAATATGTCAACCGAGTAATACAAAAAATTGACACTGAAGGGCTGGATGTTAGCAAAATAAAGTATAAAGACACCGCATTAGTAAAAGACAATGCTTTACACGATAATATAGTTCACAGCAACTTACAATATTTGGGCTTGATAAGAGAATTGCAAGTCAGTGGTGAAACTTTATTGGATGATACTTTGTATGTTGCCAACAAAAGATTGGGACTAAACACTCTTGAGCCCGAACATGTATTTGATATATGGGATCAAGAAGTTCAAGTCATTGCAACTAAAAAACAAAAAGACACTGCCTATTTTGGTACTGGCAAATTGCAGAATTTGATACTAGGTACTAATTTACAGAATCAATTAATTTTGCACAGTAGCGGTGAAATTAGTTTGGCAAGAGTAACTGTAGGCAAAGTAACTTTTAGTTCCAGTCCCTGGGAACCTAGAGATAATCGTCAAGTGGGCGAAATAGTATGGAATGAACAACCACAATTAGGACAGCCAATTGGTTGGGTCAGTTTAGGTGGCGCTCGTTGGGCTAAATTTGGTACAATAACCGATATTTAAGCTAGACTTTTTCTAGCGAATCTTGTATAATCAATTTTATGAAAATCAATGACATTAACCTATTAGTTAACATGCCTTTCTATGTAAACACAGAAAGGATGCCCATTACAAATCAAGTCATTCAAAACTGCCTAGCAATTCAGTGCAATCGTGTTGAGATAATCTTAGACATTAATCATGATGCTAGCGATGACATGATAAGTCTTATTCATAAAGATCCTAGAGTAAAGTTAGTCAAGGCACCATACTTAGAAAATCCATTGATGTTGGCATGGGAAAGTAAAAAACATCTAAAAAACTTTCTAGAGTCAGATTTTACGCATACTGTGTATATGGAAGATGATATGGATTTTAAACAGCATCATCTAGAATATTGGTTAGAAAATCGCAGTTTATTTGATGGTACTCGTTACATTCCTGGTTTTGTTCGGTTTGAATACAACAATCAAGGAGAAATTTGTCTTACCGATTGGTTACATCAACAAAGATTAGACAGTACTATTACTGTGGGAGATCGGCAATTCTTTAGTCCAATATATCCTTACCATGCCATGTATATCATGGATCAAGATCTAGCTGCTGAGCATTTATCGTCTCCGGTTTCACACGCTGGTAGCATACCACATGGCTGGGGTGAAAGAGAATACTGCAACGAAGCCTACTACTATTACAACCCACCCAGCTTTGTACCAATTTCTGCCAATGGATTGAAACATCGTATATTATTACCAGTGCCCGATATTACGCCATGTTTGATACATCATATGACAGATAAATTTTCGCGTCTGGAAGGACAGCCCCATGGCAAACTCCGTTTGATTGATTTGTTTATATGATTTGCTTGAAAACACTAAATTTAGTAAAATTGTTGACTAATCTCTATCTAGGACAATGATGAAACGAATTGGCTTTGCTTGTAAATGGATTGACTACGACCACCAAGTAAATGGTATTGGTGCCAAAGATGAATGCCGCAAATATAACACACGAGTAACTACAGTAGCGTGGCTTAATCGCCAAACTCGCGAAGAAGCCGAATGTCGTCTGTGGGAACTAATGGATCATAACATTCAAGCCTGTAAGCTATTGGTAGAACGAGTTGGTCAATTGCCATTAGAACAGCGTATGGTTCGACTCAGTAGTGATATTTTACCTGCTTTTACTGAACCCACATGGAGATCATTTTGGCAACGACAAGATGTCAGAAAAAAAGCAGAATGGTTATTCTATCAGGTGGGTCTAGTGGCTCGTCAATTTAATGTACGCCTGAGTTTTCATCCTGGGCAATTTTGTGTATTGGCCAGTGACAACGATGATATTGTGGAGAGATCAATTGAAGAATTTGAATACCACGCAACTATGGCGGCGTGGATGGGTTTCGCTAAAGACTTCCAAGATTATAAGATTAACATACACATCGCAGGTCGTCGCGGGCCTGAAGGCATGCGAGCAGTCTACTCAAGACTCAGCCCCGAGGCCCGCAAATGTATTACCATTGAGAACGAGGAGATAACCTATGGACTCGATGATTGCCTTCAACTTAGTGATATTATTCCTATTGTGCTTGATATTCACCATCATTGGATTCGCGAGGGCGAATATATCATACCACGAGATCCTCGCATCAGTGATATTATTCGCAGTTGGCGTGGTGTTAGGCCTGTCATCCATTATTCTGTCAGTCGTGAAGATCTACTAATTGGTCATGACCCCGGCGGAGCACCTTTTTTGGAATCACTGTTGAAGAAAGGTTTCAAAAAACAAAAACTTCGCGCACACAGTGATTTCTTTTGGAATAATGCAGTCAATACTTGGGCACTGACTCATTGGGAATGGGCCGATATCATGTGTGAAAGCAAAGGCAAAAATCTCGCTAGCCAGAGACTATATGATTATTATAAATTAATCAATACTTGAGTATGACACAGTTTAGACCAGATACAGTTACATATGTATATGAGTCGAGACTTTATTTGGTTATTTCAATTGGGTGTGGGACCGATTACGGTGCGATATAGCGAAATCAGTTATATGGAAACCGTAAACTCTGGTGCTACCAAAGTTCACCTTGGCCTTGGTTATCCTATAATTGTTGAACAAACACAATACCAGATCTTGTGCTTGATTAAAGCACAAGACGACTTAAACGAAAGTATAGATAATTCTCAAAAATAAACAATAAGTACCTAAAAAGGCTACTTTATGGATAACCAACAATTGCGACAGTATTTGCGTCTAGTAGAAAGTCATCTAAAAGAAATCGCAGATCGGCTTGATGAAAAATGGGGCAAGCAAACCACTGTGAGTCCGCAAGAGCGAGGAAAATATAAGGGCAAAAATAAAGACGAATTATTAAGTGCCTATAATGCTCTTAAAGCATCGGGACCACATCCAAGAGGATCGCCAGAATATGGTCGTATGCGAGAACTGGCTTTTGCTATCCGAGCCAAAAGCGGTTGGGGTCGAGTAGAATAATTACTTCCGTGCGCGAGATTTTGTAGCAGCTCGAGCTGCCTTATCTGCCACTGCCGCAGCAGTTTTACCAGCGCGAGTTGCTGCTACTTTAACATCTTTCACAGTAACACGACCATCACCATCTAAATCTGCTGCTTTTTTAACACGGGCTCTAGTCTTTTTCACTGCTGCTTTGACATCAGCTAAATCAACCTTGCCGTCTTGATTAACATCAAGTTCACGCTTGACTTCAGTAACTACTGTGGGAACAGGTTGCGGCTCAGGCATGGGAGGCACAGTAGGAGTCGCAGTGTGGTTATTAAGCGATTCCATGCTGTCTGGTTGTGCCATTTTACGATACAAGTAATATAAAACTCCGCCACCAATTAATAAAACTAATAGAATTTCCATTTAGGTCTCCTTGAAATTCAATTAAGTATTTAGTCTATAAATACTTGTGTAGGGAGATTTCGATGACAGCTGACTCTCAATTACAACATTTGCTTTCTACCACACTTCCTAGTATAAGCAGGCAGCGGCGTAAACCATATAGACCCAATCAGCAAGAAATTAATCGTATCTACAGTCTAATTAATCGCGCTGTATTTGATACCAAATTAACTAGACCTCATATTATCATTGGTAGAGAAATTGATGCTCTTGGTTGGTGCATAGGTATAAAACCACCACGCCGACGCCGCAGTGGTTGCGTGATAAGATTAACAGACAAATGGTATAGTGTTCATTGGCTTATATTTGTCATGGCACACGAAATGTGTCACCAGTATCAATGGGATATACTAGGCCCAGAACGATTATCTCAAGGTCGACTGCCCTTGATGAGTCACGGACCTAGTTTCTTTCAACATCGTCAACGCTTGTCTGAGATAGGTATTCCATTAATTAAGGTAGTCCATATGTATAGATGGTTCCAGTATCAAGATCTTAAAAAACTATAAATAGAATATAGGAGATTTCGATGTCGACACTTATTAAAATCTTAGTTTCTGCAGCCATTGCTGTCAGCTTCGGTCATGTTCAAGCTCAAAAACAACCGCAAGGAGCCACTTATGATGCTAAAATTGTTAGAGTTAATGACGGAGATACTGTGGTCATTGCAGCACCATTCCTGCCAGCACCTTTGAAGCCAGAACTGGCCGTGCGTGTATACGGAGTTGATACTCCCGAAAAAGGTCATAGAGCACAATGTCCAAGTGAAGCACAGCGTGGTGAGGCTGCCACAGCCTTTACTAAAAACGCTGTAGCTAGTACTCAAAAGCACCAAGTGGTGCTATATGGTTGGGACAAGTTTGGTGGTCGTGTGCTAGGTGACATGATCCTAAATGGTGTAAGCCTAAGAGCTGAGTTAATCAAAAACGGATTCGCCCGTGAATACTATGGCGAAGCAAAACAATCATGGTGTAATTAATTATGAAAATTTCTGACTTTCCCCAAGACCTTGAACCTAGAGTAGGCGACATCATTGAGATTGAACAAGGTGATGTCTGCTTTGAAGTGCGTATTATAGGCATCACAGCAGATGGGTATTTGTGTGAACAAGACAATATTCAAGGGGCTCTTCTGTTAGAAGGGGTAGCACTAGATCAAGACGATGTCGCAGACATCACAGGTTATATAACTGAGGAACGGGTACGCCTAGATCCCAAGTGCTGGAAGGGTAAAAAGATTGGCAACCCTAAAACCAAGATGAAGGGTGGAGTGCGTGTTAACAACTGTGTACCCGAAGGCCAAGAATCAGTAGAAGAATCTGGGCTACAGTACCATACCGGTGTTAAGAAGCATGGTGCAGAGTATATGAAGCGAGCTGCCAAGGCCGGGCGTGAAGGTGCTAGCCAAGAAGAACTAGGCAGGCTGCGTGATCGTTATAGCAAGGCAGAGAAGACTAAGGAAAGCGTAGAGCAAGATGTGGCGGAAAGCACAGAACAGTCTTTACAAAAGAAGATTCAGGCCAAACGCGATGCTCTTGGCCTAGCTAGAGAACAACGCCGGGCACGAGGTCAACATCAACAAGGTCAACGCGAAATCAAACTACAGGCTGAAATTGACGAACTTAGTAACCAATTAACTCAAATTAAAAAGCAAGATGTGGCGGAAGCAGGACCATTCTCCTACGGTTACAAGAAGCCTCGTAAAGGTAGCGTAGCATACTGGGCCGAAAAAAAGCGTAAGGAACAAGAAAAAGGCAAACCACCAATCGAACCCAAGGACCAAATGGTTGGCACAGCCAAGCTCACGAAAGATGTCTCGGAAGGCTCTGATCAATATTACGCTATTGTACATAAAGTCACAGGCAAACCACTAAGCACACACCGCGATTTAGAATCAGCCAAAGATGAATGGCGTGGTTTAGATCAGGATCAACGACATTTTTTTAAGGTAGTTACTACTAACAAAGCACCAAAAGACTGGTCAATGAAAGAAGCTGTGGCAGAAACATCAGACTATTTCCGTCGAAGGGAGCGTGAAGAAGCAATTATCAGTGGCCAAAAACCTGCTCGCAAAAAACAACCTGCTCAAACCAGTGATTATGCTCGTCGTAGAGAACAGGAAAAGAAAGCCGAGAAAGGTGTGGCGGAA
>Ga0129333_10006914_pt1 | contig 10739 bp, 15 predicted proteins | sample CPB6_08_DNA_FD_94474 | JGI IMG/M metagenome (GOLD analysis project Ga0129333, IMG submission 94474) | Freshwater to marine salinity gradient microbial communities from Chesapeake Bay, USA - CPBay_Sum_0.6_0.8_DNA | ecosystem: Environmental > Aquatic > Marine > Coastal | place: USA: Chesapeake...
AAAAATTCGAATATCAAGGGAGAACATCGATGCTAATAGGGCAGCACTTAAACAGTTGGATGCAGCAGTGGACCAAATTATGGGGCGCTCAACGACAGAACAGGGTGCGGAAAGATCAGTACAAATTAGACGACAACAGGGTCCAGAGCGTCAAAGGCTTATCCGTGAAATTGAAGCCGAACAAAAGAAAATTAGTGACCTTAATGAAGCGAGAGCTCCTATTGCTGCGGAAGTTAGGAAGGTCGAAGCCGAAGTTGGCCCGATTAAGTATATAGCAGCACTGATCTATGGTGACAATCCAGAAAACAATTTACTTGAATCTGCTGTACGTTGGGTTATTATCCTAATTGTCAGTGTATTTGATCCCTTGGCCATTGTGCTAATACTAGCAGGTACTAGACATCTAGAGTGGGAGCGCGAACTTAAACGTCCTAAAAAACTTGATGAACCTGCCGTTGAACCTGTGATTGAACCTGTTAAAGAGATTGTGATCGAACCCGAGAAGAAACCAGTTGAACCGGCTTATTTAAAACCAGGAAATTGGTTTAGGTGGCGCCCTTTTCCTAAACCCCCATTGCCTGCATATCTGACCAAGCCTTGGATAGATCATGTAGGGGAACCATTGCCACCTCAAGTGTATCGAGCACCTGAACCTCCAGTGGAACCAATACCTGAAGTGACCAAAGACATAGTAGTTGAAGAAACTCAACACAAGGAAGAAAAAACTCGCACTTTAACCAGAGAAGAAATCAACATTATTAAACATGCCTTGGGTGATGTTAATCATGTAACACCATATGAAAAAATCGATGAAAACTTTATAAGGATCAATGGTAAAACTTATCATAGATTGACCCTGTCAGAAAACGGTTTTGACGATGTTTTGGCCGATTTGATCAATCCTGGTGTTAAGTCTCAGTCGTCGGCCACTTTTGGCGTAAACTTTCCAGAAAGGCCAAACAAAGGTGACATGCATGTTCATATTGGTGTATTGCCAAGTAAACTATACAAGTTCAGTGGATCCGGTTGGATGGAGGTTGACAAAAACATAAGTGATTCGTATACTCATAACGAAGCATATATTAAATTTCTAGTAGAAAAGATCGAACACAAAGAACTTTCTTTAGATGATTTAAGTGACTCCGAATCTGACATGATCTTAGAATATCTAAAAAATGCCAAGCCAACTAATAACGCCACCTGATAGAATTCAATCTAATCATAGTTATTTGATCATAAACGCCATTGATACTAGTGTAGATACTTTGGTGCTATGGTTACAAACAGTGCCCGATGAATACGACATACACTTATATCACAGCGACATGATAACTTATCATGATTGGGCTGTACAGGTAGCAGAATGGGTGCCAAAAATCTTAGTCGAAGCCAATCACGTTAAATATTTGGTTGAGAGACTTCAACAAGTACTGGATCGAAGACCTGATGCAGTAGTGCATTTTGGTCCGGGATCAGCATATCCTGAGTTAGTTCAATATTTTTTGAAAAATCGAATAGAATAATTGACTTCTGTAGATAAATCTTGTATAAATAAAGTATAAGATGCTCACAGTGAGGTCTTATAAATTCTTGCTTAATTAAAGGAGATAGACAATGAGCAAAGTCATTGGTATCGATTTAGGTACCACCAATAGTTGCGTAGCCGTAGTTGAAAATGGAACCACTCGAGTTCTAGAAAATTCAGAAGGTGCTCGCACCACTCCCAGTATTGTTGCCTACAAAGATGAAGAAATCCTTGTAGGAGCCCCAGCAAAACGTCAAGCAGTAACAAACCCTAAAAACACAATTTATGCCGCAAAGCGTCTAATTGGTCGCCGCTTTGAAGAAGAAGCAGTACAAAAAGACATCGACCTCATGCCCTATAGCATTGTCAAGGCCGACAATGGTGATGCTTGGATTGAGGCCAATGGTGAACGCATGGCACCCCCACAGGTGTCAGCCGAAGTACTGCGTAAGATGAAAAAGACCGCAGAGGATTACCTAGGCCATGATGTTACCCAGGCTGTTATTACTGTTCCGGCCTATTTTAATGATAGTCAGCGTCAAGCTACTAAAGATGCTGGCCGTATTGCTGGCCTGGAAGTTCTTCGTATTATTAATGAACCGACTGCTGCCGCGTTGGCTTACGGCGTTGATAAATCGGATAAGAAAGATAGGAAAGTAGCAGTATATGACTTGGGTGGTGGCACATTCGACGTCAGCATCATTGAAATTAGTGATGTAGACGGTGACAAGCAAATTGAAGTACTTAGCACCAATGGTGACACATTCCTAGGTGGAGAGGACTTCGATCAGCGTATCATGGACTATGTCATTGCTGAGTTTAAACGGGAACAAGGCATTGACCTAAGTCGAGATGTACTTGCCTTGCAACGTCTAAAAGAATCTGCCGAAAAAGCCAAGATTGAACTATCTAGTTCGGCACAGACCGAAGTTAACTTACCTTATGTCACTGCTGATGCTACAGGTCCCAAGCATCTTAATATTAAGATTACTCGTGCTAAATTAGAAAGCCTAGTTGATGAATTGATTCAACGCAGTGTAGGCCCATGCCAAACAGCCATGAAAGATGCCGGTGTTGCTGCCAGTGACATCGACGAAGTTATCCTAGTAGGTGGCATGACTCGTATGCCCAAGGTACAGGAAACCGTAGAGAAATTGTTTGGTCGTGCTCCTCGTCGAGACGTTAATCCAGATGAAGCCGTGGCAGTGGGGGCTGCTATTCAAGGTGCTGTACTGGCCGGTGATCGTAAAGATGTGTTGTTGTTAGACGTAACACCATTAAGCCTTGGCATTGAAACCTTGGGCGGTGTAATGACCAAATTGATTCAAAAGAACACCACAATTCCCACCAAGCATAGCCAAGTGTTTTCCACAGCAGAAAATAACCAACCTGCTGTGACCATCAAGGTGTATCAAGGTGAGCGCGAAGTTGCTGTGCACAACAAATTACTAGGTGAGTTCAACTTAGATGGCATTGCACCGGCACCTAAAGGACAACCGCAAATTGAAGTGACCTTTGACATTGATGCCAATGGTATTCTCAAAGTACGTGCCGCAGACAAAAACACTGGCAAAGAAAACAATATTACCATCAAAGCCAGTTCGGGACTAAGTGAATCAGAAATTCAGCGCATGGTTCGAGAAGCCGAAGAAAATGCCGAAGCCGACAAAAAAGTAGTAGAGTTAGTTGGTGCTCGTAACAGTGCTGATAGTCAAATTGACTTTGTTAAGAAAGATTTTGACGAATACAAATCACAGTTGCCCGAAGAAGAAGTCAAAAAAATCGAAGCAGCCATGGCGGCCCTAGAGGAAGCCAAAAAGGGCGACGACCCCGAAGCAATTCGTACTAAGATTTCAGACATGATGCAGTCAACCAACGAGTTGTATCGCATCAAGAGCGAGGCTGACCAGGCAGCAGCCAATGCTAAACCCGCTGAAGCCCAAAATGATAATGTGGTGGATGCCGAGTTTACTGAAAAACCTGCCGACAAGAAGTAATAAAAACAGTGTAAAGGGGTGCCGATCATCGGGCCCCTACTCTAAACTTGCTTATGAAAGGAGAAAAGAAAATGAGTACACTAACACTAAAAGCCTTTGATATTCCTACCATTGCCCGATACAGCGTGGGATTAGATGAACTGTTTGACACACTAAGTCGCAGCGTCAATGCTGGCACTAACAGCAACTATCCACCATACAATATTATTCGTCATGACGAAAACAAGTATTCGGTAGAGATCGCTGTGGCTGGATTCAAGGAAGATGAAATCGATATCACTGTACACGAAGGCTATCTTACAGTAGAAGGACAACAAAAGTCCAAAATCGCTGACGCTGAAAATCCAGCAGTGTACCTACATCACGGGATCAGCAAACGCGATTTTCGTAAGACATGGCCGCTGGGTAATCATGTTGAAGTCACCGGCGCTAATTTTGCCGACGGTATTTTAACTGTTAATCTAGAGCGCATCATTCCGGAAGAAATGAAGCCCAAGAAGATTGCAATTACCAGCAAAAAACGTTAATATACTAGTGGGGGAGCAATCCCCCACTTAACAAGGATCGTCATGTCTACTGACTCAATTACCAAGGTTAAATCAAGTATTCAATTAAAAGAACCTCCACGTTTCAAAGTCATTTTTATGAATGATGATGTTACAACAATGGAATTTGTGATAGAAAGTCTTGTTATAGTTTTTAAACATTCTCGTGAAACAGCATTTGAAATCACAGAAAAAATTCATCAAGACGGATCTGCTGTAGTTGCTGTATTGCCTTATGAAATTGCCGAACAAAAAGGCATCGAAGTCAGCGTCATGGCTAAACGCCATGGTTTCCCACTTGTAGTAAAATTGGAAGCCGACGAATGAAAGATGCCAAAACTCTAACCAATGCGGAACTAGAAGAATGTGTTAATGGCACAACCAATATCGCAATGTTGCGAGAAATCTTAACCAAGCATGGTGTAGTAGATGAACAGGGATGGATTGATCCTGAAATATTTGCCGACTGGTTTGCACACGGTATTGAAGGGTTTATTGATGCCGTGCCTGATACAGATGAATGGCAAGAGGCCTATGATACGAATTGGACCTGGGGATACGACATAGGTGACAACATTAACAGCTATATCAGTGACAATTTTAAAGATGAGTAATTACACAGCATATAATCGAGCCACAGTTAAGCCAGCTCGTGCTCTCGGTTCCGTAGTAGAAACTAAGACTCGATCATCCACAATCAATAAACCTGTAAAGAAAATGAACATTATCAAACGACTTTTTATTCGAGCAGTTGCATGGGCACATGAACATCGTCATGCAGACAGAGAAAGCGAACCAAAACCCGTATTGGATTCAGTATCTCACACACCAGACACACATCCTTTGCGTCTACAAATTTGGTATGGGCAAGGTGGCATTGCCATTGAAACTGCCAGCTACGATCGTAGAACGGACGAAAACCGTAGACAGTTTTTTATAATTCCCGAGACTGCCAACTTGCCAGAAGAACTAGATAGAATATTAACCTTAGCCAACTTATCAAGAGCCTAATATGAATTTATACGAATGGAAAGATGAAAACGCCACCGTCAAGCACTTTTACCGTGTTACAGATGGTCGTATCCTTGGTACTGTATGGCAGTATGTCAACAATAATGTAATTTGGTCTAGTAAAATCTTAGAGGATGAATTTCCTTATACCGATGCCAGTGAAAAGCACATTGGTCACTATGTCAGCCAAGAACATGCTCGTCGTAGTGTAGAACATTACTGGAACGTTCAAGACCGTACCCTGATCACACAATGACTACCGCTGTAATGCTGGACCTAGAAACACTAGGTACCAGACCCGACTGCGTGATAATGACTCTAGGCGCAGTTAAATTTGACCCTTTTGATCCAGATCGCGAACCCAGTACTGGTATCTATCTGCGCATGGACATTGAAGAACAATTGGCCATTGGGCGTACAGTAGACGACAGTACCATTGAATGGTGGGCTCAACAAGATCCCAGAGTACGTGCTGAAGCATGGGATGAAGGCGAAAGGTCTACTATCATGGATCTCAAACGCGAACTAAATCGTTTCCTAGTAGGTGTAGACGACATTTGGTCACAAGGCCCGGTGTTTGATATTGCCATCCTTGAGGATCTATATCGCAGTCAAACCTGGGGTTTTCCTTGGTATTTTTGGCAAATTCGCGACTCAAGAACCTTGTTTAAGGTGGCCAATCACAGATTAGAAACCAATCGGGATCAAGCACACAATGCCTTGATTGATTGTGTTTATCAAGCCCAGGCAGTTCAAAAGATATACCAAAAGTTAAATATTCAGCCGTCCTAATAAAACCAATCCCATAATAAATACTTAATGTATCTTATGGGAAAACTGGATGTCGAACTCTTTTGAAAAGTATGGCGATATTTTATTTGATGCTTTTAGAGACAATTTAAAAGCACACGAAATCGTTGCCAAGAAAAAAGAAATTTTAGATGAAATCATCGAGCACTACGATAGGCCGATTTCGGAAATCTTATTTGTAGGATTCAATCCTGGTATTCTAGGATACAGTGATTTACCAATTTATATTGCCGAAGTTGGTGCCGAGGCACAACAATATCTTTCTGAATCCAAAATTAATTTCAAAGTAGTCGACTTAACCAAGCCCAAACCTAATAAGTTTAGTGTCATTGTGGCATTTGACGAATATTTTACTTTTGCAAGTTCCGATCAAGAACAAAAAGATAAAGTTGATCGTCTTTGTGGGTTATGTGATTCGTTTATAGTTACAACATTAAAAGATTATAAAAATCAAGATTTCAAAGATAAAGAATTTAGTCAACCTATCTTGGTTAAAAACGTAGACTCCAAAAGAATATATTTTGAACACTACGAGTTGAGTTCGCTTGATCGTAATGCCAGTCTAGGAACCAATTATGTCATAGCCGACGACGATGTTAGCATTGTGGGTCCGTTCGCTAGAAGAAATATGTTTTTTAAACAATTGGCCAAGTTTAGTCTTGACGCCGGTGCTAAAAACTTTTTAGTACATAAAAATCTCATGTACAAAAGCATAATCAAGAAGAATTATGAACACATAATCACTATAAAGTTTTAATCTATGGAATTAAATGTATCCACTGAGCACTTTATTAGAGGAGTCACTGAAACTCTAATCAATTCAATGACCAACGAGATTCGTCAGCAAGTGGTCCGTGATGTGACCGCGCATGTGATGAATTTTGATTTGCAAAGTGAAATACAAAATCAAATCGATTCTGCCGTGTCCAGGGCTATACAGGCATATGCTCGTACTGGTGCAGACGGACGATTAGAACCATTCCAAAATAATCCTGTGACCAATGGAGTATTCACTGAATTTAAATCTAGAACAGATGTGTTCTTAGATAGTCTTGTTCACCGTGTTCAGGAACGTGTGATTGAGGACATGAATTACAAGTTGAATTCCATTGACATTGCAACCATGATTCGCGAACAAGCCGATTCGGCTGTAAGGCAAATGCTGTTGAATCATAGTTATACTTTTCCTGACAATAGCATTCCTGGACGCAGTATTGATCCCGAGGGTATGAAAATCAAGCCCGAAACCATACTGCCGGGTATAATTAAAAAATTTGAAAGCACTGGCATACAAGATTACGCTAGTCGAGTACAGTTGACCATACTCGATGACGCCATTATTATGGAAAATAAATTGGTGGCGCATGATTTAGACATCATGGGATCCATCACAGTCAGAGGTGGCATAAACAAAGAATTCACTGATAATTTGGTAACCGAAGTTGTACAAAAATTCGAAGCGCAGTACGAAGATGGAGTGTATGATCAATATACAAATCGTGTGCTCACAAGGTTGTATGAACTAGGCATCGAAAGCACATTGGTCAAAGTCGACGGTGAATCTCTAGTAACAGGCCCGTCTCTCAACAATAAAATTACCGAAAGCAATTTACAGAAATTAGGCGCTCTGCGCAGTTTGTATGTGGATGGCGAAAGTCTGCTGGACAATACTGTGTATGTGAGCAGTAAGAGACTTGGTATTAACACTAGAGAACCTGAACGTGTATTAGATATTTGGGATCAAGAGGTACAGATTGTAGCAGCCAAAAGAATGAAGGATGTGGGATTCATTGGTACACTGCGTAGTCAACAGTTGATCTTGAGTTCCAATAACAAAGACAATTTGATTTTAAATCCCGATGGCAGTATTTCGGTCAGTCAAATGACATTGGGTCGTATTCATCATTCCAGTGCTGCTGAACGCCCAATGGACAATAGACCCGTTGGCCAAATAGTCTGGAACGAACGTCCCACAGTAGGGGGCCCAATTGGTTGGGTCAGTTTAGGCGGTGCTCGTTGGGCCAAATTTGGAATTGTAACCGATAATTAATTTGATTTTTGTTCAATGATTTGCTAAAATCAACAAATCGCATCACTACTTATCTACTATATTATGATCAAACGTATTGGTTTTGCTTGCAAGTGGATTGACCGACCGGACCAAGTCAATGGTATCAAGCCCAAGGACGAATGTCGCAAATACAACACAGGTACCACCACTGTGGCCTGGCTTAATCGTCAGACTCGCGAAGTCGCCGAGCAAAAATTGTGGGACCTAATGGAGCAAAACATTGCTGCCAGCAAAAATTTGGTTGAACGTGTAGGACAACTGCCTCTAGAACTACGCATGGTCAGGCTCAGTAGTGACATACTGCCTGTGTTTACTGAACCAAATTGGCGTTACTTTTGGCAACAGGCTGATGTTCGTCGTCGTGCTGAATCACTTTTTTATCAAGTAGGTGAGGCTGCTAGACTACTTAACGTAAGATTAAGTTTTCATCCTGGACAGTTTTGCGTGCTAGCCAGTGAATCAGACGAAATTGTGGAGAGATCAATTGAAGAATTCGAATATCACGCCACTATGGCGGCGTGGATGGGTTTCGCTAAAAGGTTCCAAGATTATAAGATTAACGTACACATCTCGGGCCGTCGGGGGCCTCAAGGAATCAGAGAAGTCTACAACCGACTCAGCCCCGAAGCCCGCAATTGTATTACCATTGAGAACGAGGAAATAACACATGGACTCAATGATTGCCTTCAACTTAGTGATCTTGTGCCTATTGTTCTTGATATTCATCACTATTGGATTCGCGAAGAAGAGTATGTCTCACCACATGATCCTCGCATCCAGGCTGTTATCAATAGTTGGCGTGGTGTTCGCCCTGTCATCCATTATTCTGTGTCTAGGGAAGATCTCTTAATTGGCCACGATCCTGGTGGTGCTCCATTCATGGAGTCACTGCTAAAGAAAGGATTTAAAAAACAAAAACTCCGCGCACACAGTGATTTCTTTTGGAATGAAGCCTGTAACATTTGGGCATTGGGACATTGGTCTTGGGCCGACATCATGTGCGAAAGCAAGGGAAAGAACTTGGCCAGTCAACAGTTGTACGATTTTTATAAGACCCTTTAATACTTAAGCACAAATCGAATCCCGGGTTCTACAAGTAATTACGTGTATGACTCGGGATTTTATTTGGCTATTTCAACTAGGTGTAGGACCGGTATCAGTGCGTTATTCTGAGATATCCTATATGGAAACCGTAAACTCTGGGGCAACCAAGGTACATTTAGGCCTAGGATATCCCATCATTGTAGAACAAACTCAATTCCAAATATTATGCCTAATCGAAGCACAGGAACAACTAAACGAAAGTTTAGATAAATCTAAGACAGCCTAGTGTAAGTACTAAAAAGAGGCTGGCATGGATAATCGACAATTAAGACAATATCTTAAACTAGTAGAAAGTCACTTAAAAGAAATAGCAGATCAACTTGACGAGAAATGGGGTAAACCCACCACAGTTAGTCCAGAGGAACGTGGTAAGTATCATGGCAAAAGCAAAGCAGAACTCCTTGCTGCTTACAATAAATTAAAAGCCAGTGGTCCGCACAAGAGAGGAAGCCCAGAATTTGGGCGTATGAGAGAACTCGCTTTTGCTATCCGAGCCAAAAGCGGGTGGGGTCGAGTAGAATAATTACTTCTTGGCTCGAGATTTTGTAGCCGCTTTGGCTGCCTTATCTGCTGCTGCTGAAGCAGTCTTACGAGCCCGAGTGGCTGCAACTTTTACATCTTTGACAGTAACACGACCGTCACCGTCTAAATCGGCCGCTTTTTTCGCACGAGCACGAGTTTTCTTAACTACTTCCTTGACATCAGTTAAGTCAACTTTACCATCTTTGTTAACATCTAAAACTTGTTTAGTCTCTTCCACTATCGGAGTAGGCTGTGGTTCAGGCATAGGTGGTACTGTTGGGGTAGCTGAATGATTGGCGTTTAATGAATCCATGTTGTCTGGTTGTGACATTTTACGATATAGAAAATATAAAATGCCGCCGCCAATTAACAATACTAGTAGAATTTCCATTTTAATCTCCTTGAAACTCAGTCTAGTATTTAGTTGATTAAATACTTGAGTAGGAGATTTCAATGACTGCTCACTCTCAACTTCGGCGTCTATTAGAGATGCCATTGCCCAGTATTAGTCGACAACGTAGAAAACCGTATAGACCCACAGAATCAGAAATCAACCGCATATACAGTCTAATAAATCGTGCTGTATTTGATGGACAAATGACTAGACCCCGTATTGTTACCGGTAGAGAAGTTGATGCTCTAGGTTGGTGCATAGGTCTTAAGCCTCCTCAACGCCGCCGCAGTGGTTGTCTAATAAGACTAACTGACAAATGGTTCAGCGTACATTGGCTGATATTTGTGTTAGCACATGAGATGTGTCACCAGTACCAATGGGACATAATTGGACCTGAACGTTTAGCAGAGGGACGCAGACCATTGATCAGCCACGGTCCTAGTTTCTTTCAACATCGTCTACGGTTATCTGAGATAGGTGTTCCTTTGTTAAAAGTAGTGCATATGTATCGTTGGTTCCAGTACCAAGATCTCCGAAAATTATAAATAAGGTATAGGAGATCTCGATGCGTACATTTATTAAAATTCTAGTTTCTACAGTCATTGCTGTGGGTTTCGGTCCGGTTCAAGCCCAGAAGGCACCACAAGGAGCCACTTATGATGCTAAAATTGTTAGAGTTAATGACGGAGATACTGTGGTCATTGCAGCACCATTCTTGCCAGCACCTTTGAAACCAGAATTAGCTGTGCGTATATATGGA
>Ga0129333_10006915_pt1 | contig 10739 bp, 1 predicted proteins | sample CPB6_08_DNA_FD_94474 | JGI IMG/M metagenome (GOLD analysis project Ga0129333, IMG submission 94474) | Freshwater to marine salinity gradient microbial communities from Chesapeake Bay, USA - CPBay_Sum_0.6_0.8_DNA | ecosystem: Environmental > Aquatic > Marine > Coastal | place: USA: Chesapeake Bay...
CTAAATCTGATGCCCCTACTCTTCCTGTTGCCATTTAAATCTCCGTTTAGGTTAAGAAATAATTCCATGCTAGTGGATAACCTTTGACACCAGCTTGAAAATTAAATGTTGCCTTCATTTGAATAGTTGCACCAGATGTTGTTGTTATCTGTTGCCCAGAAATTTCAATAAATCCAGCCACTACACTATTTACATTTAATGAAGCACCACCGCCACCAATCTGCGCTGCAATATAGCTCTTTATAGCACGTTGAGTTGGTACAACACTATCACTGTCAGCTGTAAAGAATGGATCAGTACTGAATTCAGTAATAGTTGCACTGTTACCCCCTAGTGTGATGTTACCTAAGGTAAGTTCTGAAAGTCCTGCAATATTAAATGCGTCTGCGTTCAATGTAGCAACACCAGTACTTTGCTCAATTGTAAATAGTTCGCCTACCCTAAAGTTTCCGTCCTGGTCAGTTGATGTATAGAAAACTCGACCGCCATTATTATCAACTGTTTCATTTGCTTGACTAGGATTTTGTGTTGGGGTATTTGGATAGTTTGATTCTACAAAGTTACCTGTGCCAATGTCTAAGAAATCGTGACCTGTTAAGCGTACTTGGCTATAACGAATTCTAGTTGTTACCGCAGTAGCATGTGCAGGACTGTTATAAACACTCATCTCTGGACTTATTTGTAGAAAAGCGTTTTTAGCACCATCATAGCTTCCTGTTAGAGAAAGAACTTGAACAAGTTTATAGACAGTGTTTGGTTGTGTGGCAAATACAACATTGGCGCCGGCCTGTGGTGTATCTGTTAAACGTTTTACAGCAATATAGCTTCCGCTTTGGAAATTATCTGCGTAACCATCGCCTGTGTCCAAATCAGCAGTTGCAGCGGCGTATCCTGTACCTCTATTTACAAAACTAGGATTGGCTACCGCGCCATTACCAGTTCTCACTGTTGTAGGAGCTTCATAAACATTACTAGGATCACTTATAACTAAAGTTGGAGCACTGCTAGTATAATCAGAACCTGGATCTAATAATCTGATGGCAAATATCTTTTCATCAGCAACATAAGCTCTTGCCTGTGCAGTTTTGCCTAAAGTTGCTCTTGTTGCTGTATTTGTGGTTGCACCGTCATGCACAGCGACCCAGAAACCAGTTTGAGTCGGATTCCCATGTGCTACTGATCTAAATCCAGTTCCTGCATGACTTAACGCTCTTGTGGTCCAATTTATACCATCTTCGCTGCTGGAAGCATTGTTTGTATCTGTGGCTACAGCTAAAAACACTCCTTGACCATAACGAATTTTTGCCCAAGCTGCACTTGTAGAAAGAGTAGATGCAGTCCATGTTATACCATCTAAGCTGTAAGCTGCTACTGTTCCAGTAGTGCTCGAGACTGCTACAAATCTATTATTTCCATAGGCCACAGATGACCAGTTACTGGAACTTGGCAAGGTAGAAGCAGTCCAGGTTGCGCCCCCGTCCGAAGAATAAGCTGCACTTGTTCCGCCTGATGCAACAACTACAAATTTACCCTTACCATAGGTTATTCCTGTCCATGACGCAGTGCTTGGAAGAGCTCCTGCTAGTGTCCAACTTGCACCCCCATTTGTTGAATATGCTGCCGCTGTAGTTCCACTCTTAACAGCTATCCATCTGCCATCGTTATTATGAATACCGTAGGCAACACCTGTCCAAGAACCTGCTGCTCCAGGAAGTGCACCTCCGCTGGTCCATGTTGTGCCTCCATCATCAGAATATGCATTAGCACTTGTTGATCCACTGGCCACTGCCACAAGACGCTTTAATACTGGTCTAGCAGTACCAGGAGTACCAGTTGGAGTAGTACCAATACCAGTAGCAACAAAGTAGGTACCTACAGTATTTGTAGCAGCGCCAATGCTAGTGAATAAAGTACTATTAATTTGAACTATTATATAAGCTCTACCAATAGTGAATGATCCTGCAACTTCAATCGGTGTAACATCACCAGATGCCATACAACTATAAGTTAGTGATGCTGGTAAATTATTTAATGTCGTCCAATTGGTTCCGTCTGTGGTTGTATTTGTTCGAGTATCACCTTGACTTATAGCAACAAATTGTCCGCCACGTCCTGCACCTACTGATTCAAATGCTGTGATAGCTCCTGTAGTTGCATTAATAGCTGTTACTGTTATCGTAATATTATTTGCTGTTGATGCTCCACCAACACTGGTGCCCGCAATGGTAATAGTATCTAATCTTGCATAATTTACACCACCTGCGGTCGCAGTTATGGAAGTATATTTTGTACCTTTCCTTGCAATAGTAAATGTAGCACCGCTTCCGCTTCCGCTTGTTGTTCCAGTTATTGAGCTATATACATTTGAAGTAGGAGCCCAAATTACATCTCCCCATGTGTATGATCCTGCCAACGTAGTGCTAGAAGTTCCAAGAGTAGCTTGACTATTAGTTGACCCTCCTGGTCCAGTAAATGTTAATCTAGGTTCTATAACATAGGTAGTCGAAGCATCAGGAGAACTTATAGTTGTTCCCCTAACAACATGATCCCAGCCTGCACTGAGTACCATGGCAGTACCTGTGCCTGCTGAGCTAGTGGAAACTGTCAGCACATCAAATTGATTGTAAGTTACCCCAGTAGTACCAGCAACTGTATTCCAATTAGTCGATCCTACTACTTCAATACGGACAACCTGAGCAGCACTTAATGATGCCGATCCTACAATGTTTAAGGTTTCTTTATAGACATTAGCAATTTTGGTACCACTGTTATAGGTTGAGATTATACCGTATTGGCCAGCGCCTGTGCCGCCTGTAATATAAACTTTCATCCCAGGATATGCACTGCTAATTTCAGAATCTGTAGCAGCAATTGTTATAGCAGTAGCAGTTCCACCTTGTGCAGTATTAGCATTGCTTACATACCCAAAACCACCAAAGTTACCAGATGCTTCAGGAGCCGCAGCACTGTCATCAACGTTATCTAATAATCTTACTTGATTAACGCCAGCATCTCTAAATTCATCTTGCTCTACGTCTACGCTTGCTCCTGATCCAGAAATAGTCCATTCAACTGTGGTGTAGTCTATTCCTGCATTGTCAAACTCAAATTGCCAAATTTGATTAATTCTATCTGTGAATACTGAACCAACAGCAACTTCATAGGCTCTATTATCAACAATGGCTGTAATAGGAGTTTCTGTATTATCAAACCCTTCTGCTACTGAACCAAAATCACCGTAAGAATTATTACCGTTAGTTCCTCTAATGCGACCGCCATTTTCAGCAAGATATCCAATGTGTGAATAATATGTGAATACTGAAACAAGTTCTGCACGAGCGTTATTAGTTACCCAGGCTCCAATACCGTCACTAATAACTTGTGTGAAGTCATTACTTACTATACTGTCATTTCCACCGTTATGCAAAGATCCATCTATCTTTTGTCCAATAGCTGCTGTTCCGAATGTTGTAACATTTTGAACATAAGGACTTCTAGAAATAATCCATGTATGATAATCAGTAGGCCCAAAGCCTGGATCTAAGCTTACATAAGCACCTGCACTTACTCTGCTAGTTCCATATGCATTTGGAGCAAGAATGTCACCAGTTAATCCATCTAAAGTTTGATTACGAATACCTGTGGCATTTCGTACATAATACATATCTTCTTCAAGACTACCTCTAACTGCATTATAATAATATCTTGCTGCTAAATGACACTTGTAATTTCCTGTAAATTTCAAATCATATTTTATAGCATCCAAGTAGCTATTAACATCTCTTAGACATAAAGCCTGATCGTAATAAAGGCTCACTGTCATAGACCCACTAACACCAGTGCCAATGTTGAAAGGTGTATTACTTCCCCTAGTTGAACTAATAGTGAAAGCTGTAGAACTTACTATATTTTGAATGTAGTAGGTAGTCCCTGTAGCAACTCCCCCAAACAATGTCCCACTAAACCTAATGGCTGCATTTCTAACCATCCAGCTTGTACTTGCGCATGTAAATTCTTCTGTTGTGCTGTTGGCATTAGTTACAGTTGTAGTGAATGTAGAATTCATGTATGCAGTTATTTCACTAGTAATATAACTTCTATTTCTTTCTATTTGTAGTATAGCATAGTCTGTATTAGCTTGATCTTGACTACAAGTTAATCCTTCTGTGGTGGCGCCAAATATGATATCATCTAATGTTGTCATCAGTGTTTCAATTCGTGCTTGTGCAGTTGCGTCGCCACCAACATTAGATTTTGCCTGAGTTTTAACATAGGCAAATGCTGCTCTAGTTGCAGCTTTTTGTCCGCCGTCAAACACATCACTAGCGCTGGCTCTTAGATAAGAGTAAGCAGCTTTGATAGTTTGAAAGTTTGTATTGAACATGAAATCATAGCCGACAGCATCAAGAATTATTCTTGCGTCTCGTTGGCATTTAGAACTATTATAAACAAGTGTTGGATAATTTGTTGTAATAAAACTTGTCATGTTTGTAACAATTGTTCCAACAGCAGCACTTAATGTAGTGTAAGCGGTTATTAATGCTGTTGTGGTTGTTACTGCATTGGTTGCAGGTGGTCTATCTTCATAATCTACAACATAAGTTAGACCTGATCCGTTAGTTAAACTGCCTGTAACTGATCCTGCGTAACTTGTTGAGACTTGAAAAGCTGTTGAAGTTAGTCCTGATGATAAAACGTAATATCTTGTATCTGCTGTTAGACCATAGGCAGTTGTTCTGGGTACAATAAGGTCACCCGCAGCCAAGCCATGAGCTGCTGTCGTATTTAGAGTATTAGTTCCTGTAATGCTTGTAACTGTAAGACTTGGTCTGCCAGTTGTTGCACCTGCGGTTAATATTGCAGTTATAATAGCAATTCCAACTGAAATAAAAGATGAAGCACTACTGCCACCAATAAGGGCAGCGTTAGTCCATTGAGTCGCAGTATTTCCAGTTGATTTTGTTACAGTAGTATTTTGTGCTATTTGATTAAGAATTGTTGCCAGACGGTTATAAGCTGATATAGTAGCAGTGGTTTCAGACGAGTCAATTAATAAGGTGCTTCCAGGGCCATCAAAATAGGCAAGACCTGCATTTAATATTTGAGTGTAACCACCATAAGTTAAATCATAAATTACAGCATCAACTATGTAACCAACATCTCTTTTACAAATTGTTCTACTATATTTTAATCCAGGAACAGTAATGTCTATGTATGCTGCAATTTCATCTTTGATAAATTCTTTATTTTCTTTTATTAAAGTTCTAGCATCACCAAATCCAGACAAATATGTACTGTTATAACCAGTTGGCAGCGTAAAGCTGGCCATATTTGTAGTTCCGGTTCCAAAGTCGATACGATGCTGCATCATTCTTACTAGCTGCTTGACAAGTGTTTCTTGCGCAGTTTGAGCATATGGCCAGTTAATATCTTGGCTGGCTGTGTTGCCTGAACTTTCCGTAACATTAGATCCAAGAACGATTTGACCTAATACGGTTTCCATTCTTGTTAAGGTTACAACATTATAATAAGAATCATCTAAACTTACCAAACTTCCAGCTGGTCCTGCGTTAGTAGATCTTACCTCATCTCCTAACATTACCGTGCTTTCGGGCACAATTATAGGCAGAGTTTCTCTATATCTTCCAGTTTTTATATTAATTGTGTTATGAGGAGCATATCTTTCAGGAATATTTGTATCGTTTTGATCTTCCAGAGCAGTTGTTATAATATCTACTAAATCTGTGATATCTGCTAGCACACCTGTTTCAGCTACATAATCAGTATTGATATATTGTGCTGTAATCGCTGTAGAATCTTGAGCTACTACTTGATATAAAACAGCAGGCGCTTCATTGGCTAAAACTGCTGTTATAACTTCTAACATATAATTGTAGGCAGCTACATCTTCCGCTGATTCTGCTGCCAATTGGGTATAGGTTCCACCTGCACCTGCTTGCTCGTCTTCTGTTAGAGCATTTACATAAGCTAACGCAGCTCCTCTTGTCCTTACGTTGCCGCCATGACCGATGTCATATATTAGTGCATCTATCACCCACCCAATGTCTCTTTCACATTTATCCTGAGCATAGGTAAAGCTTGTAGTAAATGGCGCAATATTTCCCGTTATTTGTTCATTTATCCATTCACCTACTTCTCGTTGTATGAACACGCGATTCATTTCAAGCAGGTATTGTGCATTAGGATTTCTACATCCTTTTTCAACCTGCATGGCTGCATAGCGAATAGTTTTCCAAGGTTTGTCTAAAGTTGCTCCACAGATTGGATATGGTCTGTCTTCTCCATTAGGAGCTACATAATATACATGATCAACACTGCCCCAAGTTGTCCATTCTGGAATGTTATCAGAACTAACTCTTAAAACTTGTCCTTCTATACCAATTGGCAGTCTAGTAGGTCCTCCTACATCATAATAGACTAAATCGCCTATTGTAGTCATTACAGAATTTTCATCACCTAGTGTGAATACTGACCAATATGTAGAAGTGGTTGCATCAATGTCTGGTCTGCTATTGGCTTGGCCACCGCCAGTGGCACCTACGGTAGATCCATCATCACCTTCTGACCTGTGAGCAAGCTTACAAATATAAACATTGCTTCCATATTTTACAAGATCCCCTAAAAGATATTCTGTATCGTCGGACCATGTGCCTCTCCAATTTAATCCATTAGTTAATACGGACCAATAACTTGCATTGGGAGGTTTAATAGCAAAGGTAGCTGTCATAGAACCTGTTGCTGTAGTAGGAGTAAATGCAGTGCCGCCTACTGTTGTAGATATAGTAAATGTTGTACCACTTACAATTTGTTTTATGTAATAAGTGCCGCTAGTAAAAACATTGCCAAAGGTAGTACCAGTAAAGCTAATAGCCATATTAGCTACCATAGATGAAGTATCACTACAGGTAAAATAGGTCGTGCCATTATTAGTAGCAGTTACTGTCTGCGTGCTTGACGGGGAATCGGCCACAGCTAGATATGTATAACCATTCAGTTTAACTATCTCGCCTATTTTATAACTTGTTGAAATACTCCAATCAGATTGATATGAAAATCCTTCTGCGAATAAATCCCAATTTGCTGCGCCAGTAACAGGATTGCTATTGGTATGTTGCGTTTTTGCTACGTATAGATTTCCGCCGTATTTAACTACATCACCTGGTTGATAGGCAGTGGCGCTTGACCATGTGCTTTCATATTCTATACCCTCAACAAATTGACTCCAGTTTGCACTATCGCCGGAAAAAGTAGCACCAGCTGTGTGCTGAGTAGTACAGACCCAGAGTCCTGCCCCATATTTTACAACATCATTTACCTTGTAACGAGTAGCAGTTACCCACAATCCTTTGTAATCAACACCTGAAGAAAATTCGTCCCAATAAGCAATATTATTTTCTAAGCCTAAACTAGCTGTAGCGGCAGAAGTGTGATATGTATTACAAATGTAATTTGTAGCTCCATACTGAACTACGTCATTGATCTTATATCGTGTTGATACAGACCAGTCTCCTTTCCAATCGAACCCTTCTGCAAATGTTGTCCAATCACTGGTATTTGCTTCAAGTCCAGAACTCGACGTAGCAGCAGAGGTATGAGCATTCGTGCAAAGATATACATTACCTCCGTACTTTACTAAGTCACCTTCATCATAGGCAGTTGTAGTTGCCCAGTCTGATCTCCAACGTTGGCCGTCACTAACAACTTCCCATTTAGCCGGAACAACGTTTAAGTCGGTGTTAAAGTCTGCTGCGGCTGTATGTCCTACTACACAGATATAGGTTTTACTTGTGTATTTGACCACATCGTCTTTAACATACACTGTGCCAGTGACCCAGTCGCCTTTCCAGACAAATTTCAATCTACCTAACTTAAACTCTGCCATTATCTACTCCGAATTCGTTCAGTTTTATTATTTATACATTACAGATTTTATCAAGTAAAGCTCTTAAAGAACATATTTTGAGCCAACATGCTGCCTGATACTCCTGTATTCGGACCGTCAAAATTAACCATAACTGGGAAATTGACAGTTAAACTTGCGGTGTTATTAATCTGATTAGGTCCAACTCTAACAGTACCTGCAATAAAGCTTGATGTAAGTAGATCTTCACCACCAATATTTAATCTAGATTGTAAGTAGGCTATAATGGCACGCTGTGTAGGAACAATGTTATTTGAATTTGCTGTAAAGGCCGGATCAGTACTAAACTCTCTAATAACGGTACCTGTTCCGCCTACTACTACACCCCCCAATGCCAGCTCTGTTAATCCTGCTAGATCAAAAAAGTCTGCACTAATTGTTACAACACCTGTAGCCTGCTCTACTGCAAATAATTCCCCTGCTCTAAAATTACCATCTTGGTCTGTTGAAGTGTAAAATACTCGACCACCGTTTAATTGTCCTGCTTCATTTTGAGGTTCTGTATTGAAATTGTAGTCAGTATATAATGATGGATAATTTGCATCTATAAAATTGCCAGCACCTACATCTAAAAAGTCATGTCCTGTAATTCTAACTTGGCTATATTTTTCTCGTATGATAACTTCCATATCGTGTAAAATATAATGACTAATTTCAATTTCTGGAGTTACTTGGAATGTTGATCTAGAAGTTCCATCTGGGAATGTACTAGTTTCAATACCTACAACTACCGCGGTGAAATAATCATTAGAGCCTGCTACATAAAATTGAGCTCCAGGTCCTGGAATTACCTCTAAATTATCAAGAGTTATATATTTCCCTAACGGAATAATATCGGCAAATCCATCACCAGATATTGTTACTGTGGTAGTGCTTGTTTTGTAATTAGTTCCTCTGTTTATAAAGGTAGGTTGCCCTAACACTCCGTCTGCTAGGCGCATACGATAGGTAAAAGTTTCTGTGCTGTTAGGATCGGTTAAAGATACAGTAGGTTCAGTTGAATAACCAGAACCTGGATCCCAAATTAATAATTTTGAAATTCCGCCGCTTTCAACAATAGCTCGACCTTTTGCTCTGCATCCTGTTAAAACCTTATTAATGATTGTACTAGTACCTCCTTTTGGAGCAACTATCCACATTGGTTTATTATTAGACACCACAGAATCGCCGAGACTAACATCCGGATTCCCAAAGCACACAACTCCCCAATATTCAGAATTAGCAAGTGTCTGTTCAGTCCAATGAAGACCGTCTTCAGAAGTAGCACAGTAATCTGTTGTAGTATTTGATGGACTATAGCCAACAGCAAAAAACACTCCTTGGCCGTAACTTACTTGTTGCCATACATATTCACCTGCAAAGTTTGAAGGCATTCCTTGAGTTGAGGTTTCCCAATCTAGTCCATCAAAGCTGTATGTTACATAGCCAGTGCTGCTTACTGCTACAAATCTACCATTTCCGTAGGTAATACTTACCCAATCTTGCTTAGTAGAATCTTGAACTTCAATAACATTGCCAGACCAAGTTACTATACCAGTTCCTGTGTTGTAAGTTCCTACTGCTACTGCGTTACTACTATTTGCTATTGCTACAAATTTTTGTGCTCCATAGGCAACACCACGCCAATAGTTTTTAGTACTATCTCCTATATCTGGTAAGCTGGTATTAGCTACCCATGTAAAACCGTCTGCACTAGTAGCTACTTCATCGTTAGTATCGCTTACTGCTAAAAATATACCTTGTCCATAGGCACACCCTATCCATCCTGCACTTGATGGCATAGTTCTACTGGTCCAATTAATACCGTCTGTGCTGCTTGCAGCCGCTGATGTTCCATAAGCTACAGAAACAAATGTGTTTTCTCCTGCTGCTAATGCTTGCCAAACACCGGATGATGGGAGCGGAGTATTATACCAATTTTCTCCATCTAGACTATACCCTGCTACATTATTGCCGTTTGATGTAAGAACAAATCTACCACTAATTGCAACACCTTCCCATTCGATGGCCGTTATAGATCCGCTCGAAACTGCTGTTACAGTAATAGTAAGATCATGTTCTATACCCACACCACCTAATACAGTTCCTAAAATATTACATTGATCACCTACAACATAACCGGATCCGCCTGCTGCAATTGTAACAAAGTAAGATCTATTAGATTTAACAACATCAAAGTATGCATCACCATTATCTGTCTGAAGATTAGGGTATGACGCTGAGGTTTCGCCATATACTCCTGCTATCCAATTATTTGCTGACTGTGCTGTGTGCGTAGAAGCAGTGAAACCTGGGTGGCTAAAAGTAACTCTAGGTTCAGTTTTATATCTTGTTCCTGTAGTTAGGAGATTCTTAATTGTTGTTCCAGCTATAACATGATCCCAACCTATAGTTCCGTCACTTTCTTTGTATATTGTTGCAATTTTATTAAGTTCGTCGTAGGCCTGTACGTAACCATATTGTCCAGTACCCTCACCTGAAGTAATAACAAGCCTACAACCTAATAATTCAGCTTCTGTAGTTGTGTCATTAGTAGCCAGTGTAATTGTAGTTGTATTTCCACTTTGGGCATTAAAGCCTTTTAGAATATAGTCATCACCTGGAGATAATATAAAAACTTCAAAAATAGCATTGTCTCTAAATTCTTCTTGAACTACGCTAGCTCCTGTACCACTACCAACTATGGAGTAGTTTGCAGTGCTGTACTCTTGTCCTGCATTTTCAAACTCCATGATTAAAAGATAATCATTAACTTCACCAGCAAACGCTTCGTAGATGATTGCTTCGTTATTTCTAG
>Ga0129333_10006917_pt1 | contig 10738 bp, 10 predicted proteins | sample CPB6_08_DNA_FD_94474 | JGI IMG/M metagenome (GOLD analysis project Ga0129333, IMG submission 94474) | Freshwater to marine salinity gradient microbial communities from Chesapeake Bay, USA - CPBay_Sum_0.6_0.8_DNA | ecosystem: Environmental > Aquatic > Marine > Coastal | place: USA: Chesapeake...
CACGGTGACATGTGGCGCGTCTGTATCAACGGCATGTGCCGTGATCATGCGCAAGACTGGCAAGCGCTTATCTTCTATCATCAGATGTTGAATCAATCAACCAATCCTGAATCTTTAATACGCGATCAACAGTCCATGAGTCCTGACGGCTGAACCACTCGCGCCATTCCTCACTGCCTTTCCTGCGGTTGCAATTGCGGCACGCTGGCACCAGATTGGTTGTAACTGTGGCGCCGCCCTTATGGCGTGGCTTGACGTGGTCCAGCGTGTCGGCTAATGCGCTGCAGTATGCGCACTGATGACCCCATGCCTCAAAGATCTGCTGCCTGAATTGATGCTTTGCACTGCGCTTAGAAACGAGATTCGAGCCATCAATCGAGTGATCCACGCAATTCGGGGATTGGTAGCACCTGAAGACTTAACCCCAGGATGTGATCGTTGGACGGCGCTAACTCAGTGAGCCGCGCTGCAAAGTCGTCCGATACCTCTCCCGGATCATCGTTGTCACTCTCAACGACGATGGTGTACTCGATCTCCAGGACGTACTGTCGCATCAATAGTCCCAGCGCACGCGAGGCCGGCCTTTGCGGACGCCAAGGTGCACGAACCCCTTAGGTGCGCCGTATCCAACGCTGTAGGGCCAGTTCTTGTCGCACCATGCCTGGACTGCGTTGATGTCGGCGCCTTGGATGTAAAAGTCAACTGCACCGACGCTTGGCGCGTCATAAAGGTGCTCGCTGCTACTGGCACCGCCGACTGAGCGGTTGATCGCTACTGGCCTGTAGCCGCTCGTGATCACCACTGGCTTGCCGCCGAACGCGCCGCGCACCCGCTCAAGGAACGCCGCCAACTCGGCAGCGGTATCGACTTGGTACTGGTGGTCGAAGCGCCGCGACTCCTGCCCGAGTGCAAACTCGCCCAGGGTGATGTGTGGCGTGATCCGTGCCGTGAACGGGCTGCTCGGTGTCAGCTTGGCGGTTTGCTGTTCAACGCCCCACAGCCGACCCTCAGCCTGGCGTCGGCGCAATAGACCGGCCTCAACATTGGTGCCAGGGTTGCGGTACAGCAGCAACGCGTCGGGCACCGCTGCCCAGTCCTTGTCTTTCAGGCACTTGCTGATCGTCTCGAATCCGGTGGTGCCGTAGAACCCGCTGCCCAGGTTGTAGGCGAAGCTGATCAGCGCAGATTGCTTGTCGCCGGACATGGCATTCCAGAACGGCACGGTCGCCCGCAACTTCTCGGCGACGCGCTCGATCTCAAGGTCCAGCAGCTTGCCGGCATCGATGACGGTGATCTTGTCGCCGCGCTGCACCTTGCGGCCATCGCTGTATCTGGTGGTGCCGTAGCCGATGGTCCATGGCTCGCCGCCACTGAGCGGATCGGGATAGGCCGACAGATGGCAGCCCTCGAACTCTTTGATCAGCTTGACGGCTGCGTCATAACTGTGCACCTTGCCGCCTTGGCTCCATGTCTGGAACCATGGCTGATCCCTACTAAACAAATCAGGCGCAACCTTCAACAGCTCAGCTTCCAATTCAACGATCGCTGCCTGCTGATGCGGCAGCGCCTTCCAGTACCGGAACAGGTCGCTGGGTTTGATCGGTGCTTTAGCCACGCTTGGGGAACATCAACTTAAGGGCCTGCAGCAGAAGCTGAATCCAGCTATTCGACTTGAGCGGCGTCAGCGCGATGATCTCGCTGCCAGCAGCAAGAACGATGGCGACAACGGCAACAGTCTGGGCGTCCATGGTCAGCGGTGTGGTCGTGCCTCAAGCGTAGCGACGCGCTGCTCGACGCCATTGAGCCGCTTGAACGTTTCTTGGCGGTCGGTGCGGATGTCGGTGTGCATGACCTCAAGCTGCGTGGCAATGTGTTCCACCGCAGCGGTGAGTCTGATCACTGCCTCGCGGGCTTCATCGTTGCGACGGCTGAACCCCATGGCGCCCATAGCCGCCACGCTGATGGATGCACCCGCAACAGCAGCGATCAGCTCGATCATGCCACTAGTCTACGCAGCCCAAGGTAGCCCGCTGGCCTTGCTGGGATGGCGCTGCTCGTCGAGTTGGCTTTGCAATGCTGCCTCGATCTGCTCAACGTCGAGTCGTTCCTTAACCCAGCCGATGACGATCTCCTCGGTGAGATCAGCGAAGGGGATCATGCCCTCTTCGGGACGCTCGAAGCCAATCGAGCCATAGGCGCCAGCCTTGTAGACGCCGTCGTTGGCATCGACGGTGTAGTGAGCCGTGAAGACGTAGCCGTCAGCGGTCTCGCGCTCCAGTTGAGCGATGTGCCAGGTGAAAACGGTGTCGGACATGGTTAGTGAGTGACTGTGTAAGTGTAATACAGGTGTCTACGCCGCCTCAAGGGCTGCAACTTTGGCTTCGAGGGTTTCGATGCGCTCCATTGCTTCTTGCAGCGCCTTGACTGCCTTCATGTAGAGCACCGAGTAGTTGACGCTCTTGGTGACAGTGCCAAGGTCGTTACCTTCTGCGTCGCGGTCAGAAACAGTATTAACAAGCCCTGGAGAAACAGTTTCTAGCTCTTGTGCAATAACGCCAATTTGCTTGTGAGTAGAGTTATTTGTCTCCGGTTTGAAATTGTAATTTCTAACGCGAAGTTGTTTAATGTCATCCCATTGAGGCTGTGCGTCGACAATGTTTTCTTTTAGTTTTATATCTGAAAGCGAGCCGTAAGTGCCGTTGACGTTATACACGTCTCCATCATCTCGGATTTCCAATGCAACTGCAAAACCTTGCCTAATGCACGAAAGAAATTTGTATGTATCATTTGTGGTGTTTCTGTATGTACTAATTGTCGTGGCATCGCCTGTAAAACTTGTATTACTAGCGGCTAAATGAATAGTTGAGGTTGTATCATTGTGAGTTAACTCTTGAATTCCAGTTCCAAATTTATACGTGCCATTTGTTGATGTTTTCAGCGCCCCACCACTCGTAATCCTCATCCTCTCCGTCACATCAGACGCCCCATCGGCCGTAGTGGAGAACACTAAGCGGCCGGGCATGTCGTTAGCGCCGGGGGTGCCGTCTACTTCAGCAGTAATGGATGCGCCTTGAACAAACTCAGTTCCATCTGAGCCTTCAAATGAGATCCATCCCAATTGATCTCCAGAGTTAACAATTGTATTGCTTCCAACAGACGCTCCTCTTGATTTGCCAAAGATCAGCAATGGTCCACTGGTGCTGGCTACATTTCTTACAAGGGAAAGCTCGCCAGTACCCTCTCCAGATCTTTCAATCTGCACCTGAGCATCAACAGTGCTATTTAGAAAGTTTGCACGCGCAGTAGATACGCCGGATAACAGGCGGCCAGAGCTGTCGATGCGGGCGCGTTCGGTGCCACCAGTGCCGAAGCGAATCAAATCAGATGCAGAATTACTTCCTGCGTATGTGCCGATAAATGTACCGTTTGAAAAATGACCAATATCAAGACGGCCATAAGTTGCGGTGTCACCAGTGTCAAGCGTGATCTGATTCGTGCCACCCGAGACGTTTAACTTTCCATTTGCAGGACTCGTAGTGCCAATCCCTACGTTGCCGGTGGAGTCAACAAACAACCGCCCCGTGCCGCCCGTGCTGATCGCAACCTGATCTGCACCGGGTCGGTAGATGCCAGTGTTAGGGTCGCTCTCAAAGCCGATGCTGGGTGCTGCCGCGGTGCCGTCAGGTGCGCCGCGGAGCAGTTCCTCGATCGTGATGCGCTTGTTCTTGTTGGCGGCCGATGCCTCGCTGATGTCAACGATCGGCAAGTAGTCGCCTGCAGCAGGCGCCGTAAGCGCTGTCAGGTCAGAGATCTTACGGTCGGCCATTGGGAATCCTGTGCGTGATTACAGTTTACGACCAGTTGCCGATGTTGATCGTACCGGCGCCACCAAGCGGCATCATTCGAATGTGACTGCCTGCAGTGGTCGAATATGCAGTACCAGGCGCTGCGCTAAGTGTGTATTGCGGAATGAAAGTTCCAGCGGCATTAACCGAAACTGTCCCCGTGACAAAAACGCGGAACGTATAAGCCTGTGGGCTTACGTTAGCCGATGCGGTCATCACTGTATTAGAAGCTGTCTGCACATAGTTAAAAATGTCAGGCGATGTAATAGATGGAGTATTTGCGGCAAAATTAAATACACCAATAAGGGTGTAACTGATATTGTTCAGCGTTGCCGTACCGCCAAATCCAAGCCCGATAGTGTGCGTTGTGTTTGAGGCGCTCGCCTTTGTAAGCGTAAAAGCCATCGTGAACTCATAAACAGTGCCTTCCGCAAGGCTCACACCAACGCCAAACAGGCTCTGAGCCGTATTAACGTTTGAGCCTGTATAGGCCGAGTTCAATCGGTAATACAACTTGCGATCATTGAATCCCCATCGATCACCTGTGCCGCCGGCGCCAATTGCTTGATACTGCGCAGCGGGGTACCAAGTGCTATTCGAGTCTTTGTCACGAATATAAAGCGTTACTGGAGTAGCGTTAGTATCAACCCATTCTTGAAATGGAAACGAACCCGAGACTGCGTCCTGAGGTGAATTATCGCCGCTATTCTTTGACGCAATCGCGGACAAGGCGTTATTCAGGTCAGCGCGAAATGCGGCGCCGGCCAGATTGGCAATGCTCAGGTCGTTCTGCGCCATTAGGTGATCTCCTTGCCGTAACCAACGGCGGTGTATTGGAAGTTGCGTGCGACTGGCTTGTCGCTGTTGTCCTGGATCACAAGATCAACGCCAGTGCGCGATAACGTATCCAGTGTATAGTAGTCGCCGCTATCTGCGTTGAAGATCGTAATGCCCATCGTAGGCGACTGGTAAAAGTTGTCAACGAAGTCGATCAGGAACGGCCCAGCAGCAGTACCGGTACCAGTGCCTGGCCCAGTTGCGGTGAACTTGGTGCCAACGTTGTTGTTGGCCGCGCCGATCAGCGTGAAGTCCGTGGTACCTGCGGCCACGATGGTGTAGTCCCTGCCAGCCTGGATCTCGGCTGCTGTGTTGAGCGTGTCGTGCACATCCGAGATCTCGGCACGCTGCTGCATCTCGGCTGTAACGCCGACATCAGTGATCAATATGTTCTGCGATGGGTCGATGGTTGTTGCGACTACCTTGAACTGGAATGCACGACCGCGGACCGTTGCGTTGGCGAACTCGCGCCATTCGCCCCAAGTTGGTGACCCTGATGGGTTGTCGGTCGTGCTGCGGACATACATCGACGCATTCGGACCGTCGGGCGCAGCATCGTCGATCAGGCCCCAGTCGTCGATGTAAAGCGTTTTGTCATCAATCAAGGCGCCGGCGGCCAGCGTGGTGAACTCAAGCGTCCGCCTGATGTTGATGTCATAGACCTGGGTCAGGTCAAGCGTGTCACCCAGCTCGTAGGTGCCTGCCGGCAGGATGTCGCCGATGCTGTCGATTGAGCCAAGGTCGTCCCAGGTGCCCATGTCATCCACCAGCACCGTACCCGCCAGCAAGATGCCCTCGGATTCGGCCGAGTAGAACATGCCGGTGAAGGTGCCATCGAACGGCGGATGCGTGTAGGTCTGCACGATTAGCCGCGGCAGTGGCGTCGGCAGGTCAACGATGATTGCGGATGCCGTGCTGCTGCGGTTGCCGGTGTCGTCCTCGAACTTCAGCAGGTAGGTCCCCTCGAGCAATGGCACCTGCTTCTGGGTCTGGCCACCAGCCGCTGCCGCCACGATCTCCTGCGCGTTTTCCCACGATGCACCGGTCAGCACCGGCTGATGACGGATCAGCACCTTGCCGTTCAGAATCACATCCAGCTCTTGGCTGCGGTTCCAACTGATGACGGCCGACGCCTCATCAATCGCAACCAGGCTGAGACCAGTGGGCGATGCCGGTGGAGCCGTCTTGCCCAGGGCGGTGACAGCATTGGTGGCGGGCGACGACGAGCGAAGGTTGGTGGGGCTGACGCTATAGACCTCGATCTGATAAACACCTGGCGTGGTGTCGAGGATCTCGTAGTCAGGTCGCTGGACTGTCAGATCAGTCCAGTTGTTGTCCTCCAGTCGATACCTAAATCTGTAGGTGCCAATACCATCGACTGGGACCCAACTGATCACCAGCTTCGACTGGACGACGCCGTTGTTGTCGTAGAGCGCTTCAGTTGCCGTGAGCCCAGTTGGCGCCGGAGGAATGACGTTAAGGTTCGTGACATCGCGCTCTTGCAGCGGTTGATTGCGCTCGATGTAGTCGTACTTGTTGCTGTTGTACGCCATCGCGGTGATGCTGTACTGCGCCTGGTCTTGCTCGGTGATGCCGATCACACGCCAGGTAGATGCCTGGATGTCAGTGGTCTGATAGATCCAGATGCTGTTGGCGTTAGGTGCTGCTGAATAGGCGCTGCTGACCGTAATCACATCGCCGACGATAGATGACACTGTCTTGGATTCCACTGTGCCATCCGACAGGATCACCGACAGTGTCGGGCTAGTGCCGAGCATCAAGCCAGTGGCGCTGTCAACGGTGATCGCTGTTGTCGTTGCGGATGTGATCCGCCCACCGCGGCGCTCGGAGCTGCGGGTCGGATCGGAGACCTCGATCACCTGGCCCGGGCGCACGACCACACCGGCATCGATGGACGTCGTGAAGCTGATCACCTCGCCTTCGTAGCGGTTGGTGTAGAGCAACCACTCACCAAGCCTCCGCGCTTGCTTCCGGCTGGTGCAGGCAAAGGCGCTCAGTTCTGTGGTGATCACGCCAAAGCGGTTGATCCCGTCGCGGTCCTCGACCACTTCCTTGGCGATGTCCCGCAGCTCCAGGTCCAGGTAGCTGACCACGGCCACCGTCGGCTTGGACTTGAGGCTGGCTCCCTGATAGCTGAAGCCCTCGGGGGTGACATTCGCCAGCGTGAATAGGTAAGCCGGATCTTGCGGCTTGTCTTGATTAATGGTCAGCGCACCCGTAGACCAATACGGCATCACTCGAAAGACCGAGCACATGTCGTTGATCAGCTTGTACGCCTCCTCCGCTGTCTGGATATTCACATTACAGGAGAACCTAGGCTCGCCGTCAACTTGCTCTGAGCAGTATTGCGATGCGGCGTAGAAAGCAAACTTATCAAGCTGCGCAGCAGTGATGTGATCGCCGAATCCGTAGCGGGTACTAGTTAGTAGATCCCAAAGAATCCAAGCTGGATCAGTAGTCCACTGAGCCGCGCCAAAAGTGCCACTCCACACGCCGGAGTAGGTGATACTGCCGTCGACGGGGCTGACTGTGCCATTACTAGGGATCAACACCTTGATGCCGCGCACCAGATAGCTGCGGGCTGGGATGTTGCTGAACTGCTCAGCGTCAACGCGAATGCCGACAAGGGCGCTGTTGCCATAGCGCAACTTGGCGCGGGTGATTTCGGTGTAACTGGTCCACTGAAACGCGTTGCTGACTTTCGCGCTTGTGGAGTCTGCTGTGATGCGTGAGACGCGGATGTTGACCGGGAATGCACCATCAAGTTCGATCTCGTAATCGCGCTGATACTTGTCGGCAGATCGACCCTTGATGGTGCCATCAAGGCCGCTCACTTTGGTCTCGAATCCGCCACCGGCATATTGAATTTCAATCTTGAGTTCAAAGCTCTGGCCGACGATGTCGCCTTGGTTGTTGAAGGCCTGGAGTTGCGGCACCGAGATGGTGATCCGCACCGCGTCAATGCTGTTGTCGGTGATCGTGCGAACGACAGGCGTGTCCTTTTCGACTGTGACGCCAACAGGGACTTCGTTCGCAGGCCCAGACCCGAACGGAATTGGCTGCTGCACTGTTGAACCAGTGCCGGTGCGCTCATACCATTCGACATTCTTAAAATTAAACTCACCGCCTTCGTTTACTAGCGGCGTATTGTCTAAAAAAATAGACTTTGCGCCATCCTTCAAGCCATAGATCTCACCTTCGCTAATCAGGTCGATGACCTCGGCGTACTGCGTTGAGATCAGGTTGTCTTTGGCTTCCGATGGCGACCGGCCACCACTTGCGCCGCCTTTGCCGCCGGTCATGCCTTCACCTGCACGGTATCAATGCCAGCGCTGATCACCACGCTGCCGACCAGAGTCTCGCCGTAGACAATTGGCACTGGCACGCCTTGGCGGCTGGTGTTCTGCACGCCACTGAAGCTGTAGCTCTTGCGCGGGTCGTTGGCGCCGTCGCTGCCCAGTGATAACTGTGGTGTTGGCGTCAGCAGTCCCGCCACGCCCGTCAGCACCATGCTGGTGCCAAGGAAAAACAGGCTGGCACCAAAAGCGGTGAAGGTACTGCCGCCGATTGTCAGCGCCGCAGCGGCCCCGGCGGCAGCAGGGAAAAAGAAGGAGCCAACAACCAGTGCAACGCCCAGCAAGATTTGCCCCACATCTCCGCCAGCGCCACCGATCACAGGGATGATGCGAATCTCCTGCTGCCCGGCTGGATGGTGCAGGTCATCAAGCGTCAGGCCAAAGCCGCCAACCGTGACGCGGTAGTACTGGGCGCTCATGTGCCGCTCCAGCCACGGAAAGTTGACCAGCAAGAATCGGACGGCCTCGGCGGCACTGCTAACGGCTGCCTTGAACGTGCGTTGTCCAAGCAGCTTGGCAAGATGGCCGTAGACCCGGATCGTCTGCATACCTCAGTTTAAGCCCTGTGCACTTTTGAAGCCAGCCGCCGTAGATGTCGCGGCTGCTTAGCCGATTGCGCAATTGATGCAAGACCAATTGATCGCCGATATAAACACCGCAATGATTAAGGCCACGGTTGCCGATCTGAAATAACAACAGGTCACCGTATTCGAGGCCTTCATCTGGCAGCAGTTGCCGGAACCCAGTCGATTCCCAGCAGTCGGCGAACATCGGCTGCTGCTCGAACTGCTCGGCCGTTGGCGGCCGCGGCCAGTCGCGCAGCATCAGGCCATGATGCTCGTACCAGTCCCGGGCCAGGCTCCAGCAGTCGGTTACGCCCCACACCCAGCGGCGCCCAACCAGCGGCGGCCTGTAACCGCACGGCGACAACTCATCGCTCCACTCACCGGTTGACGGCGACACGATGAACCAGGGCAGCCCGCTGCGCTCGATCGCAGTGCGGTCTACCTCGCTGGGTGTTGGTGGTGTGTGCGGGTGGCTGTGGATTACGGCCAGGATCTCACCGGCATCCTCGGCCGCGGCGAAGTCGATCGGGTCGAGAACGAACAGCTCGTCACTACTGCCAATGTTCTTGCAGGGCCAGTAGCGTTCCTTGCCCTTGACCACCACGAGCAACCCACACGCCTCACGTGGGTATTCAGCACGGGCGTGCTCCAGTGCGGCGTCGCGCCAGATCATGTGTAGTAAGAGCCGACACCCGGGAATGCGCCGAATGGCAGGATGCCCTGTTCGCGCAGGGTATAGTTCCTGCTGGGCGGCGAGAACGTGTAGGTCTGCGACGACTGCGCCGGGATCGTGTAGAACTCGAATGTTCCGCTGTTTCCCGTGACAGTTGCTGCATAGGTAGTCTGCACCCATGACGGATAGAAGTACTCCGCATCAGTATTGGTGTAGATCGCGCTCACCTTTGCATTAGCCGTAGATGGGATGCCTGGGCCGACGATGAACTGACCCACTGCGATGCCGGTGGTGCTGTTGACCGTGATCACGGTGCCAACCACTTCGCCGCTGTCGTCTCGGCCGCGACCGTAATAGCTCTCGCTGGAGTCGATGTAGCCAGCGGTACTGGCAGCGGCTGCACCCTTGATCAGGTTCCAGTCCACTGCCTGTCCCAAAGTGATCGTCGTCCCGGCGATTGCGGTGACGACCGTGCCAGTGCCGATATTGGGACCAGACACTGTCATGCCGACAGTCAGCCCGGTTGCGCTGGCAACGATGATCTGTGTCCGGTTGGTCTGCAGCGTGCCGGTGGTGGTGACGTTGGTAGTGGCAGTTGCAGCCGCGCTCATTGTGATCGTGTTCCCGGCCACGCTGACCACGGTCGTGGATGCCGGAACACCAAAACCACGCACCGGCGAGCCGGCCTCAACCGTGGTGGCCGTATCGAGCACCAACGCGGTGCTGCCTGTGGTCACCGTGCCGGTTCTGACGACCTGGTCAAACCGCAACCGGCAACTGTCCAATCGCTTGCCGCACACATCCTCGGCAAGAGTTGCCACGACTTGATCATTCTCGTTGTAGTACGCGTTGCCGTTGTAGCTGCACTCGGCCGAACGGTACCCCCACTGGCAGAAGCTGCTAATGCACTGACGCTTGGGCGCCCTGACACCAGCCAGGTCAAATGCCGATGCCAGCTCAAACTCGATCGCATCACGCGTCTCTGTCGCCTTACGGTCGATATAATAAATCTCCCGCGGGAACTCAGCCGTCGGATCTGGGCTATAAGGGCTGATCCCATCGGGCCAATTGGCGGCATCTAAGTAACGCAGCAGCGTGCGGATGCGAGTTACCTTGGCGCCCTCGATGCCGCGCGGCAGCGTCAAGATCAAGCCGGTGATGGTGCCAAGCAGATTGCTGATCCGCAGCTTGGGCCTTGGAAGCTGGCCGGTGCCGCTGTACTCGAAACCATCGGCCTCGAGCGGGAACCTGGTGTAAGGATTGCCAGCCCAAACCACATCGAAATAGTCAAGCTGATCCAGCTTGAACTTGTCGCCATCTTCCAGCAACAAATCATCGCCATCTTCCAGTAGCAGGAATCCTGGTGTATTGGCATTGGCGCCGGCATGAAACCTATAGGTTTCGTTAACGCCATGCTGAGCGGTGTTCAGCTCCAGCTCA
>Ga0129333_10006918_pt1 | contig 10738 bp, 10 predicted proteins | sample CPB6_08_DNA_FD_94474 | JGI IMG/M metagenome (GOLD analysis project Ga0129333, IMG submission 94474) | Freshwater to marine salinity gradient microbial communities from Chesapeake Bay, USA - CPBay_Sum_0.6_0.8_DNA | ecosystem: Environmental > Aquatic > Marine > Coastal | place: USA: Chesapeake...
CAGGTGGCAGTCAGGGGACAGGTCAGGATCTCTCGGTCGGCGGTGTCGTGCCGGTTCGCCTGCAACTCGGCCGGCGTCAGCCTGCTGCCGCTGCGGCCACCGCCACCGGCGAGATGCCCGAGACACCCGAGGCCGCAGGGGTGACCGCATGAAGGTGCGGATCCGCTACTCGAAACTCGGGAAGGTGCGCTTCGTCGGCAACCTCGACGTCACGCGCATCTGGGAGCGCTCGCTGCGCAAGGCCGCCGTTCCGGTGGCGTACAGCACCGGGTTCTCGCCGCGGCCGCGCCTGTCGTTCGGTCTTGCGCTTCCGCTCGGGGCGGGATCGCGCGCCGAGTACGTCGACATCGAACTGGCGCAGCAGGTACCGATGGACGGACTCGGTGAGCGTCTCAGCGAGTCGATGCCCCCGGGCTTCGACGTGATGGCCCTCGTCGAGAAGATGCCGGGCACGGCGTCGTTGCAGGAGGACGTCGTCGCCTGCGACTGGGAGTTCGTGCTGGATGGGGTGTCCGCCGACCAAGCGAGCGCTGCAGCAGCGGCCGTGCTCGCCCAACCGGCGGTGATGCTCGAGCGTGAGCGCAAGGGGGAGCGCCGGACCGACGATGTCCGCCCGGCGATCGAACACCTCGCGGTCCGGTCGGACGATCAGGTGGTGCTGACTGCACGCCTGGCGACGCTGGGACGGGGCCTGCGGCCCAGCGAACTGGTTGCGGTGCTCTTCCCGGAACTCGGGGAGGGTGCCGGTGATGCCGTGCGCAGTCTTCTGCGCACGGAGCAATGGATCGAACGCAACGGCGCGCGCCAGGAGTTACTCCCGGTGCCCGCAGCCGTTGCGGCGCCTGCCGATCTGGTGGGCGCATGAGAAGGGACGCGTTACATGGACGAATCAGATCAGCACTCATCGGTCTCCGACCGGTCGTCTGAGCCGAGCGCCGCAGCACCGACACCAACCCCACCCGCCGCCGCTGGCGACTCAGCAACTGCAGACCCGAGCGGGGCGCCGGCAACCGGCGACAGCGCAGGCACCGCAGCGGGGCCCCGTCCGGCGAACAAGAAGCGCCGCCGAGGCTCGCGCGGTGGCAAGCGTCGCAAGAAGCCCGGCGCGCCGGGAGGTGGGCCCTCGGCCACCCGTGGGCCTCGGGACGCTGACGATCTCGACGACGACCTCGATGACGATCTCGACGACGGCGACGATCTCGATGACGACGGCGACGACCCCGACGACGGTGAGGCTGCCGAGGGCAGCAGCACGGCAACCCGGAAGTCGAGCGGCGGCACGGCCGACCCCGCATCGGACATCGAGTTGCCGGAGCGGATCCACGAAGGCCGCCCCTCGCCCGAGGCGTCGGAGAAGGCACTGGTGCGGCGCCCGCAGATCGGCGACACGCGGCCGGCACCCGTAGCCCCCGAGGCGGCGAGTCGCCCGGCGGGCGGCGAGCGGCAGCGTTCCGGCCGTGGGCCGTCGGGTCGTGAGGGCGGCCAGGAGCGTTCGGGCCGGGAGGGTTCGGGAGGGCGCAAGCCTCAGGAGCAGCGGACCCCGCAGGAACCGGGCACCGGCCGCCAGCAGGGTGCCGGCGAGCAGGCCGGTACGAAGTCGAAGCGCAAGCGTCCGAACAAGTCGGGACGGGATCGGGCATCGCGTGACTCGGGTCGGGCCGCCATCGATCGTGCCCAGGAGGAGATGGACGCCGAGACCCTCGAACGGCGTCGTGGGCGCGAACGCAAGGGTCGCCCCGTGGGCCGCTACATGATGGCCGTGCACGTGGGCCATGGGCTCACGCAGGTCGCCGTGGTGGAGGGACGCAACCTCATCGAGCACTACGTGAGCCGACCGGCCGACGACGTCGGCCACATCCACGGCAACATCTACCTCGGCCGCGTACAGAACGTGCTCCCGGGCATGGAGGCCTGTTTCGTCGACATCGCCACACCGAAGAACGCGGTGCTCTACGCAGGCGACGTGCAGTACGAGGAGGGCGACATCGTCGAGCGCAGCTCGGAGCGCCCCCGTATCGAGCAGATCCTGAAGAACAAGCAGCTCATCCTCTGTCAGGTCACGAAGAACCCCATCGGTGTGAAGGGTGCCCGTCTCACGCAGGAGGTCTCCCTGCCCGGTCGGTTCGTGGTGCTCATCCCGAACTCCAAGACCTACGGCATCTCCAAGCGTCTCCCCGAGGACGAGCGCAAGCGCCTTCGCTCGGTGCTCGACCGGGTGAAGGAGCCCGAGCACGGTCTCATCGTGCGTACCGCAGCGGAGAACGCCACCGAGCAGGAGTTGCGCGCCGACGTGCAGCGCCTCAACGAGACATGGCGCGAGATCGAGAAGCGTGCCGAGGCCGCCCGGAAGGGCAACCGTGCTCAATTGCTCTACCGCGAACCCGACCTCGCCGTGCGCGTGATCCGCGAGGAGTTCAACGCCGACTACCGCTCCATCACCATCGACGACCGAGAGCTGTACGACGAGGTCCGCAGCTACATCGGTGTGATGAACCCCGAGCTCGTCGACCGGGTGGAGTTCTACGACGCCGAGGCCGAGGGTCTGCCGCTGTACGAGCGCTTCCACATCCACGAGCAATTGCACAAGGCGCTCGACCGCAAGGTGTGGCTGCCCTCGGGCGGCTCGCTCATCATCGAGCACACCGAGGCGCTCACGGTGATCGACGTCAACACTGGCCGCAACGTGGGCACCTCGAACCTCGAGGCCACCGTGCTGCAGAACAACCTGGAGGCTGCCGAGGAGATCGCCCGGCAACTGCGCCTGCGTGACATCGGCGGCATCATCGTCATCGACTTCATCGACATGGAGATCAAGGAGAACCGCCGCAAGGTGGTGGAGTCCTTCCGCGACGCCCTCTCGAGGGACAAGACCCGGAGCCAGGTGTTCGACATCTCCGAACTCGGCCTCGTGGAGATGACCCGCAAGCGCATCGGCGAGGGTCTCTTGCAGAGTTTTGCCACCCAATGTCCCCACTGCGAGGGTCGTGGGGTGGGGATCAACACCGGCCTCATCGACTGACTCCCGGGTCCCGACTGCGTCCGCTCTGGCGTCCTTTGTCGTTCCAGGTCGTTTTTTGGCGGCGTCCCCGCCAAAAAACGACCCAGAATCGGGGGTGGACGGCCGGTGTACCGGGCGATTGTGGCTCCACCTTCCCGCCGATAGGATCGACCCGCTATGTACGCAGTCATCGCCTCCGGCGGCAAACAGGAAAAGGTGACCGAGGGCCAGCAGGTGGCGCTCGAGTTGCTTGGCGCCGAGGTAGGCGCTGAGGTCAGTTTCACACCCGTGCTGATCGTCGACGGTTCCACCGTGCTCGCCACCCCGAGCCAGCTGGCCGGGGCACGCGTCACGGGCAAGATCCTCGGGATCGAGAAGGGCCCGAAGATCGACGGTCTCATCTACAAGCGGCGCACCAACCAGCGTCGCCGCTACGGGCACCGTCAGAAGTACCACACGGTCGAGATCACCAAGATCACGAAAGGCTGAGCCATGTCAAAGACCAAGGGCGCAGGCTCAACAAAGAACGGACGCGACTCGAACGCACAGCGCCTCGGCGTGAAGGTGTTTGACGGCACGCTCATCCACGCAGGCACCATCATCGTGCGCCAGCGCGGCACCCGGTTCCACCCGGGCAAGAACGTGAGCATCGGCGGCGACGACACCCTGTTCGCCACCGCTCACGGCACGGTGAAGTTCGGCGAGCGTCGCGGTCGCAAGATCGTCGACGTGCTGCCCATCGAGACCGCCGAGTAATCGAGCGGCGCAACGCCGCACCGACGACGCTCGCGTCGCCGAGTCACGGAACGATCAGACCCCCGGCCCCGGCCGGGGGTCTGCTGTTTGTCAGACGTCGATGCCCCGTGGGAGTCGGGCCCGGTCCCAGTCGAGCAGCGAGACGGCCTGACGGCAGGCAAACCGGTCGGTCATGCCGGCCACGTAGGTGACCGCCACCCGGAGTGCCTCGGGCGACCCGGCATCGACCCCAGCAGCACGGTCCTGACCAAGCAGGTGCGGCCGGTCGGCGTAGTGCTCGACGAGGGCGCGGAGCATGCCTACGACGGCCTCGCCCTGGGCACGTGCGGCAGGGCGGAGGTAGACGTGCTCGTAGTTGAAGCGGCGGAAGGCGGCGAGGGCCTCGGCCGTCTCGGGCACCATGCCCACCCGACCGGTGTTCGCTGCGGCATGGATCATGCCGGTGATGAAGGCATGCAACTGCGCACTGCGCGTGGTGCCGGCGCGGCTGCGGACGATGTCGGGGAGCATCTCGGGGGACACCACACCCGCCGCCACAGCGTCCTCGAAGTCGTGACAGACGTAGGCGATGCGATCCGCCCACGAGACGACCTCACCCTCGGGGGTAGCGGGTGCGGGTCGCGACCACGAGTGGTTGCGAATGCCATCGAGGGTCTCCTCGCAGAGGTTGAGCGAGGTGAGCATGACGTCGGCACCCCAGACCGCGTGGTCGTAACCCTCTGCGACGTACGGCGTGAGGGCATCTTCGCTGGCGTGACCACCGGGCCCGTGACCACAGTCGTGGCCCACGGCGATGGCCTCGGTGAGCGCAACGTTCAGGCCGAGCGCGGTCGCTACCGAGCGCGCCACCTGAGCGACCTCGAGGGCGTGGGTGAGGCGGGTGCGCTGGTGGTCGTCGGGGAAGATGAACACCTGGGTCTTGCCGGCGAGACGGCGGAACGCCGATGCGTGGAGGATGCGGTCTCGATCTCGCTCGAAACAGGTGCGGTAGCGGTCGGGTTCCTCGGCGATGTCACGGTTGCCGGCCCCGGCCCCACGGGTGGCCTCGGGGGCAAGCAGCGCAGCGTCGCGCTCTTCGCGTGCGCTGCGGTCGAGTACGGACGACACGGTGACCGTTGCCGATGAGTTGCGGTGTGCGAGGGTGACGTTCGCGTCGCTCTCACCCGCCATGGTGGCTGCCCATTTCTCGGCGCGCTCGCTGAGTTCCATGGTTCCAGCGTACTGAGGGGGTGTTACTCGCTACCCTGAGACAGCCCTATGGTCGGATTCGTCGACGAAGCCCAACTCAATGTGCGCGGAGGCGATGGTGGCGCGGGCTGCGTGAGCATGCGGCGAGAGGGTCCGGTGGCCTTCGGCGGGCCCAACGGCGGCGATGGCGGCAAGGGTGGCGACGTGTGGATCGTCGCCGACCGCAACGTTGCGTCGCTCGTTGCGTTCAAGGACTACCCGCACCGACGTGCGTCGAACGGCGTGCACGGTCAGGGCAAGGACATGCACGGGCGCAAGGGGGAGGACCTCCTCATCCACGTGCCCGAGGGAACCGTTGCCAAGGATCTCTACACCGGTGAGGTGCTCGCCGACCTCCTGCACCACGGCGACCGCTGGCTTGCCGTGCGCGGTGGTCGGGGTGGCCGGGGCAACGCCAAGTTCCTCTCGAACTCGCGGCGTGCGCCGATGTTCGCCGAGCAGGGCGAGGAGGGCGAGGAGCGCTGGCTGAAGCTCGAGCTGAAGCTGATGGCCGATGTTGCGCTCGTCGGCTTCCCGAACGCCGGCAAGAGCACCTTCATCTCGCGCATCTCGGCCGCCAAGCCGAAGATTGCCAACTACCCCTTCACCACACTCGAACCTCACCTCGGCGTGGTGCGCCTCGACGACGAGACCGAGTTCGTGGTTGCCGATATCCCCGGCCTCATCGAGGGCGCCTCCGAGGGGCGAGGGCTCGGTCACCAGTTCCTGCGCCACATCGAGCGCGCCCGTGCGCTGTGCATCCTCGTCGACCTGGTGAACGTCGAGGGTGTGTCGCCCGACGAGCAGGAGCGTGTGCTCCTGCGCGAACTGGGCGCCTACCGACCCGAGTTGCTCGAGCGCCCACGGGTGGTGGTGGGCACGAAGGCCGACGCCACCATCGCCGAGCTCGACGGATGGACCGGACTGCGCATGTCGTCGGCCACGGGCGAGGGTGTCCGCGAGGTGCTGTACCGGCTTGCGGATCTCGTTCGTGAGGCGCGTCAGGAAGAGCCCGAGCGCGACGGTTTCGTCATCATCCGCCCCGAGCCCACGGGGTTCGCGCTCGAACGTATCGACGAGCACGAGTTCCGGCTGTCGGGCCGCGAGGTCGAGCGTGTCGTGGCGCTCAACGACGTCACCAATCCCGAGGCGCTCGCCTACATCGACGCACGGCTGAAGAAGCTCGGTGTGGGTCGTGCACTGCAGCGCGCGGGTGCGGTAGAAGGTGATGTCGTGAACATTGCCGGGTTCTCGTTCGACTACGTACCGGAACTGTGATGCGGGTCGTCGCCAAGATCGGGTCGTCGTCGCTCACCGACGAGCGCGGGGTGATCAACCGGAACACCATTGCCCGGCTGTGCGACCAGACAGCGGCGCTGCGTGCCGAGGGGCACGAGGTGCTCATCGTCACGTCGGGGGCGGTGTCCTCGGGCGTTGCGGCGCTCGGCCTCGCGTCGCGGCCCACCGACATGCCCACGCTGCAGGCGCTCGCCGCAGCGGGGCAGCCGCGCCTCATGGAGGTCTACGGTGCCGAACTCGGCCGGCACGGCATCGTGCCCGGGCAGGCGCTGCTCGTGCCGCACGACTTCGTGAACCGTCGTCAGTACCTGCACGCCCGCCAGACACTCGTTCGCCTGCTCGAACTGGGCTGTGTCCCGATCGTCAACGAGAACGACGCCATCGCCGACGACGAGATCCGTTTCGGCGACAACGACCGCATTGCTGCACTGGTGTCGCACCTTGTGTCGGCCGACGTGCTCGTGCTGCTCACGGACACGCCCGGTCTGTACACCGCAGACCCGCGCACCGACCCCACAGCCACACTCATCACCGACGTGTACTCCGACGACCCGTTGCTGTCCGTCAACGCGGGGGGCACCGGTTCGAACCGCGGCAGTGGGGGAATGGCATCGAAGCTGTCGGCCGCCCGTATTGCGTCGTGGTCGGGTGTCCGTACCGTCATCGCGAAGTCGAGCCTCGACAACGTGCTGCAGCGAGCGGTGCGTGGTGAGCCCGGTATCGGCACCACGTTCCACGAACGCGACCGCAAACTGTCGGCGCGCAAGTTGTGGATCGCCTTCGCTGCGGCCACCGACGGCCGGATCGTCGTCGATGCTGGTGCGCGCGATGCCCTCGTGAACCGTGGCGTGTCGTTGCTGCCCGCCGGCATCGTCGAGGTATCGGGCGAGTTCGAGGACGGCGACAACGTCGACATCGCCGGTCCGGATGGCGCCGTGTTCGCCCGCGGGATGGTGACGGTCTCTGCGTCGGCCGCACGCTCGGTTGCGGGCAGGCGGACCTCGGAACTGCCCACCGACATGGCGCCCGAGATCGTCCACCGGGACGACCTCGTCATCCTCCCGTAGGCGACGTGTGCGGCCCGGCCGCTGCGAAGCCGTCGATGAGGAGGCGCGCAAACTGTTCGGCGAGTTCGTCGGGTGACGGGAGTGCCTGACCGGTTGCCTCGCTCATCCGCTGCATGTTCGGGTAGAGGGTGAGCAGTCCCTGCATCGTCGACCACGCAAGCCGCGTTGCCGTGGCCACGTCGAGATCCGGATTGGTGCCCGCAGCGAGCCTGGCGAGGACCGACTCGAGGTGCCCGTAGGCGACGAGGCCGGCGTGTTGGTAGCGGGGATCGTCGCAGTCGACGAGGTCGGTGCGGAACACGATGGCGCAGTGCGCGGGGTAGTCGAGACCCGTGCGGACGTATGTCCTCGCCATGATGACGAGTTCGGCTTGCGGGTCGACACAGCCGGCGACGGCGTGGGAGATGGCCGCGTCCAGGGTCTCGAACGCCTCGACGGCGATGGCGGTCAGCAACCCCCGGGAGTCGCCGAAATGATGGGCGGGTGCAGCATGCGAGACACCGGCGCGCCGCGCCACCTCGCGCAGGCTGAAGCCGCCCGGTCCGACCTCGCTGATCAGGCCCACGGCTGCCTCGATGAGGGTTCGGTCGAGATCGCCGCGGTGGTAGGGCTTGCTGGCGGCGTCCATGCCCACATCGTACCGTCGAACTTGACGTTGTAAAGATGTCTGGGTATGGTGCTTGACAATGGAAAGATCAAATGTCTCTGATGCCGGCACCCTGCCGGTTGCGACCCCCCGCCGATGGCTCATCCTCGTCGTCGTCTGCGTGTCGGTCTTCGTCACCATCCTCGACGGCACCATCGTGAACGTCGCCCTGCCGTCGCTATCGGCGGAACTCGGGGCGAGCACCCGTGACCTCCAGTGGGTGGTCGACGCCTACCTGCTCGTGTTCTGCGCCCTGCTGCTGGCTGCAGGGAGCCTCGGCGACCGGGTGGGTCGCAAACGTGTGCTCACCATCGGCCTGATCGTGTTCGTGGCCACCTCGGTCTTCGCCGGGGCGGCAGGGTCGACGGGTGCACTCATCGCCGGGCGAGCGCTCATGGGAATCGGTGGCGCACTCATCTTCCCCGCCACCCTCGCCATCATCACCAACGTCTTCACCGAACCGGTCGAGCGTGCCAAGGCGATTGGCATCTGGGGGGCAACATCGGGCGTCGCCGTGGCCGCAGGGCCGGTGCTCGGGGGATGGCTGCTCGAGCACTTCTGGTGGGGTTCGGTGTTCTTCGTGAACCTGCCGGTCGGGATCATCGCCATCGCCGGCACCATTGCGTTCGTCCCCGAGTCGCGCGACGTCACGATCCACCGGATGGACCCGCTCGGCCTGCTCCTGTCGATCGCCGGTGTCTTCGCACTCGTGTACACCATCATCGAGGCGTCGATCTGGGGTTGGGGCGATGCGAAGACCCTCGCCGGTTTCGCCGTCTCGGCAGTGATCCTTGCGCTGTTCGCGTTCTGGGAGCTGCGCACGCCGGAGCCGATGCTGCCGGTGCGCATCTTCCGCAACCTGCGCTTCACGGCCGCGAGCGTGAGCATCACGGCTGCCTTCTTCGCACTCTTCGGGTTCATCTTCCTGGTCACGCAGTACTTCCAGCTCGTGCGTGAGTACTCGCCGCTGCAGGCGGGCATCCGAACCGTGCCCGTGGCCACCGCAATCGCGGTTGCCTCGGTCATTGCCCCCAAGTTGGTCGAGCGCATCGGCACGAAGTACGTCGTGTCGCTCGGCCTGCTCCTGCTCGGTTCGGGCTTTGCGTGGATGAGCCAACTCGAGGCCGACTCGCCGTATTGGGTGATCGTGCTGCAGATGATGCTGAACGGGTTCGGACTGGGCTTCACCACCACACCCGCGACGGAGTCGATCATGGGCTCGCTCACCCCTGACAAGGCAGGTATCGGCTCGGCGGTGAACGACACCACGCGCGAACTCGGTGGCACGCTCGGCGTGGCAGTGATCGGCAGCGTCTTCACGTCGGTCTATGTCGGTGCGCTGCGCAAGGGTGAGGTGTTCGCCGGCCTGCCGCCCGAGGCCCGCGGTGCGAGCGAGGAGTCAGTGAGTGCCGCTGCGCAGGTGGCGGGTTCGCTCGGAAGTGGCGCCGTCACGTTCATGGGCGAGGTGAAGGACGCATTCCTCTCGGGCTTCAGCATCGGTTGCTGGGTGGCGGCGGGTGTCGCCCTCGCTGGATCGGTGTTTGCGCTGCGGTACCTTCCCGCCCGGGCTGCGTCGGGCGGGTCGACAGCGACGCACTAGGCGTCGGGATGCCCGTCCCCCTGCGACACTGAGGACGTGTCGACGCTCGCCACGGGGGTACTCCTCGCCCCGGACCACCCTGCCCAGCACACCGTCCGACTGGCATGCCGTGCCGAGGAACTCGGGTACGGCTCGGTATGGGTGGCCGACGAGGGCGTGAAGACCCGGGATGTCTTCGTCACCATGACCGCAATTGCTGCGGCGACCCAGCGCCTGCGCATCGGAACCGGACTCGTGAACCCGTACACGCGCCACCCTGCGCTCACAGCGTCGGCCGTTGCGTCGATCGACGAGTTGTCCGGTGGGCGTGCATTTCTCGTGTACGGCGCCGGCGGAAGCCTCTCGCTGGGTCCACTGGGTATTGAGCGCGAGCGTCCACTCGTGCACGTGCGCGAGGCGATCGAGGTGTGTCGGCGGCTCTTCTCGGGCGAGTCCGTCGACTTCGAGGGCGAGACCATCACGCTCCGCAAGGCACAACTCGCCCACGCCCGAAGCGATCTCGAGATCTGGTTCGCCGGGCGCAGTCCGCTGCTGCTCGGGCATGCAGGTGCCGCCGCAGACGGCGCACTGCTCGAGTTCCTGCACATCCCGAGCCTCGGCGACTATGTGGGCCACGTGATTGCCGGCGCACAGCGGGCGGGACGCCCGGCGCCGCGGCTCGTGTTCTCGACCTGTGTCGTCACGGACCGCAGCCGACTCGACAGCATCCGGCCGCACATGACCTATCGGCTCGTCGACTCGCCCGATGCCGTCAAGCAACGCCTGGGGATCACGCCGGCAGACGTGGCGGCGATTCGCGAGGCGATGCGCGACGGTCTGCACGCCGCAGCACGCCTGATACCCGACCGCTGGATCGAGCCCTTCGTCATCCTCGGGTCGCCGGACGAGTGTGCAGCCCGGATCAGGTCGATCACCGACACCCACGGGTTCGAGGCGTTCGTGCTCCTGCTCGCCGACCACGGTCGCGCCGAGGAGGAGATCGAGATGGGCGCCGACGTGCTGGCGAGGGTGCAGGTCTCCCGGTCATGACGACTCGGGACCTGTGTACCTAGTGCCTCGGTCGGCCCGGGTACAGAATGACGTCATGACCGCGCGCCGTCGCTCCTGGGTCCTGCTTGCCGCTGCTGCCGGACTCCTCGTGCTCC
>Ga0129333_10006920_pt1 | contig 10735 bp, 8 predicted proteins | sample CPB6_08_DNA_FD_94474 | JGI IMG/M metagenome (GOLD analysis project Ga0129333, IMG submission 94474) | Freshwater to marine salinity gradient microbial communities from Chesapeake Bay, USA - CPBay_Sum_0.6_0.8_DNA | ecosystem: Environmental > Aquatic > Marine > Coastal | place: USA: Chesapeake Bay...
AAATTTGTTTTACTATATTTTCCTGTAGGATCAACTAAATCAAAATATCTACTAATGCCACTGGCACTTCTATTAATTGATTTAATTTTTACTATTTCTTGATTAATACTTAATGGACTAATATTATAATCCTCAGCAGTTATCATTCTATTTTGTGTATAATAAGTTGCTGGTGCATTTGTTTTTACACTATCGCTTGTTTCTGCTTCACTAGAATTAGTAACAGACGATGGCAAATTTAATGTAATTGTTAAAGTTTCTAACTTACCTGTTGCAGAAAAATAAGGAACATCTACGCTTACATTTCTAATATCTCTAGGATTAATGGTATAGCTAAGACCATTACTTACTCTATAATATGTTCTAAAATTACCTAGAGGCAAATTACCAAAAGTACCATCACTAAAAACTAAACTTACTCTATCGCCTGCTCTAGTAACTACTCCGTAAATATTTCTTATTGCCTTGCTTAAACTATTATAGATTATATTGTTTCCTTCTAAACTTGGCACACCTTTCCAATACTCACTTTCTGCGCCATTCTGATCTAATCTATAAAGCCAGACGTCTGTTTCATTAATGTTTATAGCATCAATATCAATAGACTCATTAGTACTAGGCTGTGTTATACTGAAGGTTCCTTGATTTAAGACTCCTTGTCTAAAATGCAGGAAAAATCCAGTATTCTGGCTAGCATTACCCTTGCCGTCATTTCTGTATATAAAGGCTAATTTATTACCTAATGCAGGAGGTTCCTCATATATTTCTTCTTTATCTCGAAATGTAGTAGAAACTATTTCAAAAATCATATTACGACCATCTACAGATTTACTGAAACTATAAACAGGAACATCTGTATTGGCACTTTGAAATCTGTATTGTTCCGTTGGTATACTATAAACTTCCTTTTTATCAACAGCTTTACCAAATTGTGCAGATGTAGGCAATGCTGCATTAAGAACTTTGATAAATTGATCGTACCAGTTAACATTAGCTAAATCATTCCAGCCAATAACCTGTCCGCTTAAATTTCTACCGTTGCTATCGAAGACATTTTCCGTGGTAGATACCGAGCTAAATTTAAGGAGACCGCTAGCACATATGTTTCTTTTAGCATTATACCCTAGTAATCTAGCCAATCTTAAAACACTTTCTCTACGTTCTGCAAGTTCTAAAAAATTATCTCTTGCATTTAAATCTGTTCTAAAACTAATACTTTGCCCTAAAAATGCAATTAGATCAATTAAAGCAAGAAATTCACTAGATTCTATGTAATCATTAAAGTCTTCGGGATAGTTTTCTCTAATATAAGAAATCATTACCCGGCGAAGATTTTCAAAATCATAACTCTGAAAATCTGCATTACGAAAAGTTTGGTAGATTCGTTTCCAGTCTTCTGCTACAAGAAGTCTATTTTGTCTATCAGTTGCTGACATACGCTGTTCCTATATATCTTATATTTAGCGTATTTTAAAATGTGCGTAGTTAATTAAAAGATACCGTTTTGTTGATCGAATCTAAGCTGCAAGGATTCGCTTATGTTGTATGGGAGATAAGTTAAAACACATTCAATTTGTATACCGCTTTCGTATGATGTAACTGTAATTTGATCTGCTTGAACTCTAGGATCATAATTTATAATAGTTTCTACATTAGCCGAAATAAGATTTTTAAGATCATCAGTTAAAGGTTCGAATATTACATCCCATATGATTGTTCCGAATTCTGGTTGTTCTAATCTTTCACCTTGTCGTGTATAAAAATGGTTAATAATATCTTGTTTTATTAGAGATATATCATATAAAGCATAACTGTTAGCATCAGGACTAACTGTACTAAAACCTTTATAAGTTTTAGTACCTGGCAATCTCTGTGTTTGATTATTATTTTTTAATACAATTTTTTCGTATAATCTTGTGCTAGCAGTCATAATTGTTATTTATTGTATTTTATGAGTCTTCTGTTGGGCGTAATTTTTCAAACGTATCTGTCGATGTAGTATACTTTTTCCAATAAGTTCCTGCATCTTTTAAGCTTGTACTTTGGCCTTCATATCTTCCATCTAAATCTCTGTCTGTCTTTTCTGGCTTTACAGCCAGCGGGTTAAGATTTTCATGTTGAGGATATGGTTCATGCGTTGGTAAACGTCTCATAATTAAATTAGCAATGCTACCAGTATCCGTTGGCAACTGATGTGTTTTTAATTGTTTTGGTAATTCTGCTGTAGCTGCTGTAGCTGCTGTTGGACCATTCATGTCTATCCTACTAGCTGTTTCTACTATTGCACTAGCTTTTGTATGGTTGGCTCCACCGGAGGTTTGATAATTATAGCCGCCTACATTTAAATTAAAATTTCCGTTAACTTTTTCTTTAGTATTACCTATTATAGTGTGATCAACATTTTTTTTAATATGAATTTTTTGATTTTGATCCACAATTAAAATATGATCTTTATTCACATGAGTGTGCATCTCTCCAGCTATTTTAGTATTAAAATTCCTACCAGCTTGTAAATTAATATCCCTATCTGCATAAAAATTTAAATCTTTTTGCGAATGCAAACTTATGCTATCTTCTGAAAATATATCTATTTTTCCATCGCTAGATAATTCTATCCAAGCAGTTCCTCTAGCATTTGCAATATAAATTAAATCTTCTGAATTATGAAAAAGTATTTGATGTCCTGTTCTTGTTCTAATTCTAATAAGTTCATTATGAGGGCGTGTTACATCTCCTCGCTCTCCTTGCTCTACTGCTGCATATTCTGGAGGACCTTCGCTAGGCGATTTTTTCCTAATAAATTTGTCATCACCATCATCCATAACAAAACTAGAACCGCCTAATTTACTAACAAAGGCATCGACTATCTTGTGTTCGCGTTTACCAAGCTTGCCTTTTTTACCTTTTTTATCTACTGGTCCTGGTGTACTAATTCCAAACACTTGACTAGGAGTTTCTCTTCTTGCACTACTAGAAGTTATACCTCTTATATCGTCTCTTAGTAATCCTTGATTTTTTAAAATTTGACTTAAAGGATGTTCAGGCTTAGGAATTTGAGTTGGATCTTGACTGGTTATTCTAGCAACTTTATTGTATTCTGCTACAGGAACTCTTTCGTCTAATCCTGATATTTTATATTTTGTAGCAGCGTAGCCTGGAATCATGAAGTTCATATTTTCTTCTTGAACACATCCTAGCCAATAACCTTTCTTAGGATCGCCACCAATAAAAATTACAACAACTAAAGTTCCTGGTTCTGGCGGAACAAACCACATACCGTGGCTTTTTTGTGTGTTGTCATATGTCTCAGGACTCTGAGTAACATAATCACTGTTCATTGTACCGTAATAGGGATTTAGATATTTGACTGTTCTGAGTTGGCCTTCGGCATCGGGGTCGCCGCCAACCTCTCTTACAATTTGAACTTGCAAACCTCCCATGTAAGTAGGATCTACATTACTAACAACTTTAGCTATAAACGGTCCTGATTCAACTGGGCTTTCCGATGCCCCTGGGCGATATTCTTCCATTAAATTGTGAAACCTCCGCTTCTAATTATGCCTGGCAGAGAAATGTTCGGTGAATCTTTATTAACATTATTAGGTCTGGTCTCACCCCAATAACTACTTGTATTAGTAGGAGCACTACCTATTGTATCGCTAGTGCTTTCTGCATTAAGTGTAAATTCTGCTTCTGGTGCATTTGGGTTATCCTGGCCTTTAACTCTTAATCCAGATAATATTGTTTTGTACTTTCCTCTAGAAAATTCGTTAGTGACCTTAGTTAATAGATATAGTCCGCTAAACTGTAAAACAGGTTTAGTATCCCCAAAATTATACATTCCTTTTTCTAAATTTATATCTATAGGAGTTCTAAAATTAACAGTAACATGGACTTGTCCATTTTGTCCATTCATACTTCCATCGGCATTCATATTTTTAAATGGGCTAGGTGCTGCTACATAGTTACCATTACCGCTACTGGTGAGATAATAAGGATCTCCTAAAATTGATAAACTTAAATTAAATTGGTCTACTGCGGAATTTAGAATATCTTGAAATTGTCTTGCGGCCGTAGTTTTTTCATCGTCCACTCCTGATCCGCCCTGTCCGGAGCTGCTTGTTGATGTTCTTTCATTACGTGTTGCTTGCGGTGTAGCCTGAGTTCCCGGTGGTGCACCTGTTGGGTTTGAACTTATAGCGTTTCTTTTTAGATCGTCGTTTGATTTACTGTCTGCACCTGGCGAGATTGCACTGCCTAACTCTCTAGTTTCAGGATTTTTGTTTGTTGCCGAAAGTGCAGTATAAAACCCTGCTTTAAATTCTATATTCCAATCTAAAACTTCTGTATTTTTTCCTGTATAGATATAGTTGTATTCTTTTAAACTTTCTCTTTTTAGTTGCTCTAATCCTGGCCGTTTAGTGTTTACTGGTAACAAATAGTGAGAATCTACTTCGTATGGCACTACTCTAAACACAGCTAACTTAGGCGTTTGTCCTGATTTATTTGACTCCGCGCCGGGCAAAATATACAATTGACTTTCTACTCTCCACCATTTTATCATTCCTGTTGGAGTTTTTTTGGCTTCGTTTAGTGCAGTTCTAGCATAATCGCTCATAAGAATAACTTGATTAATCATGTCTACAATACTAGACGCTTGATTAAATTTAAAATCACTATTTTTTACATCAATAGTAATATTACCTCTTACATACGTTCCTTTTTTAGAATCATATACAGCATTATCTTTAGGATACGGAGTGTCTCCTTTAGATAATACACCAAATCCTAACGGTGTTGATCCAACTTCGTTGACTGATTCACCACTGCTTTCTTGAACTAGTGTAGTATTTTTTCCTGTTCCCCTAACTAATCCTAGACTCTTTCCTATATCTACATTTGAATTTGCAGAAGAAGAAGTAGCCGACCGTTCAGTTTTTTCGTCTGGAACTTTGTTCACAGAATTAGCAGATGCAATTATATCTTTAGGAAATATAATAGCAATTTCATTTGCTACTTCTATTTCGTTCTTTTCTTTTCGTTCTTTAAAATAATCATTAATAACTTTTTGCAAACTTTGCTCTCCGGTTTGCAAAATGTTTTGCACTGTATATTTTCCAGTATCGCAACGTATAGAGATATCACTTTTAGCTACATTGAATTGTGTAGAAAATGCTTGCTCATTCCAAGGATATGCGCTTATGTCATAAGTACATCCTTTTCCTGTAACTTTCATATTCATTGTTTTTATTTTAAGAGGTATAAATTTTTTTGTATCAGGCAAATTTACAAACATTTCTTGACGTTCATTATCAAATACGTGTCCTTTAAATTCGATAGTTAAAAGCATAGGTATATCCATATAATTTTTATACTTTGCTTGTAATGCAGCAGTTTGGACAGTTTGGAAAAATAAACCCATACTGTATGGTTCAAATACATTAAATGTTATACCAGTTGAATTAGTGTTACCTGAATGTTTATCGTATCCTATTATACCATCAAGTTTTAGATTATCTATGTAAAAATCATATTTGCCATATGCTGTTTCGACAAGATCTTTATCAGGTGCACCTGAAGCAGATCTTAAAATTAAAGGACCAATATCTCCTCGTTTGTAACTACTAGAATTAATCTGTTCCCTACTTAATACACTTAAGGAAAATGCATAATTATAAGAAGTAAATTTACTTAATACATTAGGAAAAGGAGGTTTTTCCTTTTTTTCAGCTTGAGGTTGGCTACTAATTGCAGGATTTGTAATTGTAGTATTTGGCACACTTCCTGGCAATTGAGTTACAACATTTGCCCCTGGAAGATTTGATGCTGTAGTAGATGCCACTCCTGCTACTACACCAGTGTTATTAACAACGGGATTAGAATTTTTAGCTGCGTTAGTAGCGGCTCGAATATTCTCTTCAAATATATTCATCTTATAATCCTAAAATTTGCTTCAATGAATTTCCTTTTGGAATATAAATTTCTGTTCCTGCAACGAAATCAAATACAGGATCTTGTAATACATCCATATTCCGTTGAATAAAAACCCACCATAATTTTGGGTCTTGATACAAATCATAGGCCAATAAGTCAGGTCTATATGTATATTGCGTTTCTATAGTGTAAAGATAATCATCTGATTCCGCACTTACTGGACGTATTACTAAATTACCTAAATAATTATTTTCAATAAGTGTGTCTGCCCAAGGACTGTTAGTTTTATATGTTGCCATTATAGATATCCTACATTGTTTTTAACATAGCCGCCGTTAACAAACGTATTGAGATTAAATTTACGCATACTTTCTCTACTGTAGATTGGCTGTAATGTAATAGTCATTGAACTTTTAACTGGAACATGACTAGCACCTCCAACACCTGGGGATGTTGGAGCTATCATTCCAGCAGGATTAGAATTTTTAGCACTTTTATAGGCTTGATAAGCATTTGCTGCGACTGCTCCTACTGCTAATGTATTTGCAAGTTGAGCAGAACCTAGCGCACCTGCTAATCCTGCTAATGTCATCGTACGCTGAGCCACACTAGGGCCATTAGGTTTAATAGGTCCGACAAACGGACCTGATGAACTTGGAGCAGAAGCTCCTACTGTAGTTGCTATGTAATTTACATCTTGTGGCAATTCTAACGAAAAACTTTTTACTACTACAGGTATGTTTTTAAAAACATAATCACCGTATCCGTTTAATAATACAATAGGTGGAGGATTTCCAGAAGTTTGTCCGGTATCGCCTGTATACATTTTGGTCACACTTCTGAAATAATGAACCGCTGCTAACCAATATTGCGCTTGAACTGCATCTTCTACATAGAAAGGAGCAGTAATTTGTATGGTGTCTAACCTACTATTTTGATAACTTATCGATGCAAAATTTTGATGTGTTAGCGGAGTTTCTTCATACGATGCCGAGGCCGTAATAGATATACTAGGAGTATATGGAAATATTAAAGCACCAGCTTCCCTTACCGGTGCTAACACAGGACTACCTGCATAGGTAGGATCTGTTGGAATGCTTAATCTTACACGCCAATCTCCTGATGCTTCTGTACCACTCCAATTAGCGCCTGCACTAGTAATTTTGGCATTAACATTGCCGCCGGATGGCAAATTTAATGATCTTATTTGTGAGATCAACTGCGATGGATTAGATAAATTACTAGTAATCCCAGCAAGTTTGCCTACTACACCAACACCCGATAATACTTTGGAACCCAAAGAACCTAATGTGCTGCTACCGGTGGATGATGTATTAATACCCGATCCTACATCAAATAATGACATTTTGAACTCCTTTATCCATTATTTAGTTGACAAAATTAAGCACATAGTTTATTATTTAACAACAAGGAAATATCAATGAAAGTTAACTATCTCAATAATAAAGATCTCTTAGACGAAATACATAAATCCAAAAATACGTACTGTTCGTTCACCAAACCCGAATACCATCAATACGACTTAATTCTGTCAAATGTAGACAAAATTAACATCAGAACAATTGCTGAAGCAAAACGTGTTCGAGCTAAACGTTTAGGATTAAAAGAGTTCGAACGACGTAAAGCAGCAGGGGAAAAACTTAAACAAGCAGATTGCGAAGTCGATTACAAAAAAATTCCTAAACAGGATCTTGTGTTTAGAATCATGACATTCGATCATATTCCTACTAATACTACTAGAAAAAAGAATCCTAAAACGGTAGCAGATGGTAGAGATAAAGTAAATTTTCCCCCTTTCCAACATTGGAAATTTGACGAAAATGACATACTAGTATGTGTAGGTAAAAGTCATTGGAAAGGTTCTTTGGAAAAAGGAAAATTTAATAAAGATCATGGCCAAATCACTAACACCTTAGCAAAAATGTATATTAAACTATGCGAAAGATATGCTACTAGAGGCAACGTTCGCGGTTATACTTACAATGACGAAATGCGTGGACAAGCCATTTTGCAATTGACACAGATAGGCTTACAATTCGATGAAAGCAAATCAAATAATCCGTTTGCATATTTTACTGCTGCCGTAACCAACAGCTTTGTAAGAATAATCAATATAGAGAAACGTAATCAAGTTATCAGAGACGACTTATTAGAAATGAACGGAATGAATCCAAGTTACAGTAGAACAGTTTCAGGCGAACATGCTGCTGCTGTAAAAAGAAACGAAGGGTTTGACGAATGACCAAATACATTACTGTCATGCTGCCTGAAGGAAAAATGTTAAGATTGTTGTTTACTAGAATGTCAGAAGATGATTCTTGGGTATGTCAACTGCAAGATGATCTAATGCAAGACATACAATACACTATTGCACAAGGATTTTATGGCACTGTTTAAAAAAGTAGCTTGTCTAACTGACATACATTTTGGTTTAAAATCTAACAGTCAAACACATAATCAGGACTGCGAAGATTTTGTAGATTGGTATATTGCTAAAGCTAAGGAAGAAGGTTGTGATACTGGAATGTTTCTCGGTGATTGGCATCATAATCGCAATAGTCTTAATATTACTACTATGGATTACTCTCTCAGAGCATTGGAGAAACTTGGTAGTGCTTTTGATCAGTTTTTCTTTTTTCCTGGCAATCATGATTTGTATTATAAAGATAAACGAGATATACACTCGGTGGAGTTTGGAAAATATATCCCGGGAATCACAATTATACATAAACCAACGACAATAGACGACGTAACACTATGTCCTTGGCTTATAGGCGAAGAATATAAATCTATTTCTAAACAAAAAAGTCGATACATTTTTGGTCACTTCGAATTACCAACATTTTATATGAATGCCATGGTTCAAATGCCGGATCATGGAGAGATACAGTTAGAACATTTTACAAATTATGAATTAGGATTTAGCGGACATTTTCATAAAAGACAGCAAAAAGGCAATATGATATACATTGGTAATTGTTTTCCCCATAACTATTCAGATAACTGGGATGATGATAGAGGTATTATGATCTTAGAATGGGGACAACAACCAAAATATTATACTTGGCCTGGTCAACCTACATATCGAACTACAAAACTAAGCGAACTAATTGATAATCCGGACAGTATTATTTTGCCTAAAGCACATCTTAGAGTAAGTTTAGATATCGATATAAGTTATGAGGAAGCAAACTTTATCAAAGAAAAATTTATGGGGGATTACCCTATTAGAGAACTAACTCTTGTTCCTGAAAAAAAGGATATAGACATTTCTAGCACTTTAGAAATACAAGATTTTGAAAGTGTCGATCAAATCGTAACAAATCAACTAGTCAATATAGATAGTGATACCTACGATAAGAAAATATTGCTTTCAATTTATAACAATTTATGATTAAAATAAAAAATTTATCAGTTAAAAACTTCATGAGTGTGGGTAATCAGACCCAAGCAGTTGACTTCGAACGAGAACAATTAACTCTTGTTTTAGGAGAGAACTTAGATATGGGCGGAGACGACAGTGGCAGCAGAAATGGCACCGGTAAAACTACGATTGTCAATGCACTAAGCTACGGTCTGTACGGGCAAGCACTTACTAATATTAAAAAAGATAATCTTATTAACAAAATTAATAATAAAAACATGTTAGTAAAATTATCTTTTGAAAAAGACGGAACTAATTATAGAATAGAAAGAGGACGCAAACCTAATGTATTAAAATTCTATGTCAACGATGTAGAACATGCAAGCAGTGAAGTCGATGATAGCCAAGGAGATGTGCGAGAAACACAAAAAGATCTAGATGATTTGCTTGGTATGAGCCACGATATGTTTAAACATATCTTAGCATTGAATACTTACACAGAACCATTTTTAAGTATGCGAGCTAACGATCAAAGAGAAATTATCGAACAACTATTAGGCATTACTTTACTAAGTGAAAAAGCAGAAGGATTAAAAGAACAAATTAGAATTACTAAAGATCAAATACAACAAGAAACTGCGAATATAGAAGCAGCTAAAAAATCTAACGAAAAAATTCAACAAAGCATTAACGGATTAGAAACTAAGAAAAGTGTTTGGTTCTCCCAACAAGAACAAGATTGTTTAAAATTAGCAGAAAAAATTATTGAATTGCAAGCTGTAGATATCGAAAAAGAGTTAGAACAACATGCTAAATTAAAAACATATGATGAATTATCTGAAAAAATTAAAAATTTAAACAAACAAAAAGCAACTTTAGAAACATCTGTAATGCAGGCAGATAAAACTGTATCAAAATATGAAAAAGAATTAGAAAAATTAGCAGATAAAACCTGTCCTGCTTGCGAACAAGGATTGCATACAGATAAACATCAAGAAATGTTAACCGCAGCTCAGAAAAATTTAGTTGATGCGCAGACTTTTTTACAAAGTGTTACCAATAATTATGCACTAATAATACAAGAATTAGAAAACATAGGCGATTTAAATGGTAGACCTAACACTTTCTACGATTCGTTAGAAGAAGCATTACGACATCAAAATAATTTAACTAGTCTCGAAGAAGCATTAGGTAAGCGACAACAAGAAATTGATCCTTACACGGAACAAATCGAAGAACTAAAAAATACAGCATTGCAGATCATCGAGTGGGATACTGTAAATGAATTGTCTAGTTTAAAGGATCATCAAGAATTTTTATTAAAGTTGTTGACTAATAAAGATAGTTTTATTAGAAAGAAGATTATCGATCAAAACTTGAATTATTTAAACAGTAGATTAACTTACTATTTGGATA
>Ga0129333_10006921_pt1 | contig 10734 bp, 16 predicted proteins | sample CPB6_08_DNA_FD_94474 | JGI IMG/M metagenome (GOLD analysis project Ga0129333, IMG submission 94474) | Freshwater to marine salinity gradient microbial communities from Chesapeake Bay, USA - CPBay_Sum_0.6_0.8_DNA | ecosystem: Environmental > Aquatic > Marine > Coastal | place: USA: Chesapeake...
GAGTAGCTGACATTTAACAAGAACAGTAAATGAAAATAAAAGGTGTTATAGAAAAAACAAACTTTTTATCATCAGCCGAAGTTAGTTCTATAATAGACAAAGTTTTATTTCTAGAACCAGTATGGAATCATTATAGTTGTTTCCATGTTTTACCATACGGTCCATATCCTGGTATCTATAAAAATATAGACTTGAAATTTTATAACAAATTGTTAGATGAGAACTTTAGAGAAACCTATACCAAAATTAAAAATTTTGTTGAAAAGTTTTTAAACCAAAAAATAGTTGTTTCAGAAACCGACAGTAGACCCGGTTTTCATATTTTTGGACCAGGACCTCTAGACTATAACTATGTAAACTACCATATAGACAGTTTTGATAAACACGGTAAAATTATAACCTTTATTATACCTCTAACCTGCCCAAATAAATTAATTGGCTTAAATTACATATTAGATAAAAATCTAGATCTAACTAAATTAAAAAACAGTAGTAACCATAAAGATATTTTTTTCCAAGAATACAAATCAGGTAATCTATATATTTGGGAAGGAAAAATGATTCATTCGATATGTCCGTTTATATTAAATAAAGGTGAATACCGAATAACATTGCAGTTCCATGTGGCATTACATCCTATGAAGAAAGAAGGCATTTTATTCTACTAATATGAATTCTACACTTGTAAAACAATACGGATAAACATGCTCTATAAACTTTTTCACTGCTCAGACGAGTCTATATATAATTCACCTGCTTTAAGAAAAAGAGTGTTACAAATTTTCTCTTTAGATGAAATTAAAAATAATACCTCAGAAAGTAACATCGGTGGAGAATCTTATACCACTGTTTCAAAATATCAATTCTCAATTCCTATGAATCCTCATGCTAGAATTTTGTATTCATGGATAACTAAACAGATAAATTCATGCGTAGATTTTTTTCCTAGTAAAAAAGGAAAATTAAGCATAGTTCATAGCTGGATGAATATGATGAATAACGGCACACAAGTAGAGGTTCACAATCATAAGAGTGTTGATAAAAGTCTATCAGGCGTGGCAATTTTTTACTACCAAGTACCTCATCCTTCTGCTAGGTTCTTAATAATCAAAGACGGGGAAAACCACAAAACCTACAAAGATTACGATACCTCTGCTATTACTCCAATTAATGTAAAGACTGGTGATCTTTTGATTCATCATTCCGATACATTTCATGCTGTTGAAGAATATCAGGGTGAAGATCCGCGCATTAGTTTTATTTTTAATTTTAAGTTTATTTAGATATGGGCAACACCGATCTTAAAGATTTTATCAAAATTTATAATAGTACCATTAATCCTACCTTTGCAGAATCTATAGTTAATAGGGTAAACAAAGAAGATTGGAAAGAGCATCTTTGGTATTCTTCTGCTACAAATACTGCTCAAAATTCTAGTAAAGGCAAAGATTGTTATATTAATAACTTAAACCCTAAAAGTAAAATACAACTATTCCAAACGATTAAGTCAAATGTAGATGATTACAAAAAAACCTTCGGGTTTTCTAGTACCACTCTAAGTGATCCTAGAATTAATAGGTATGAAGTAGGGCAAAATATGGATTATCATTATGATCATATCCATAGCCTCTTTGACGGACAAAATAAAGGCATTCCTATCTTTAGCATTGTTATTATTCTAAACAACGACTTCAATGGTGGTAATTTACGTTTTTGGAAAAATTATGCTCCTGATCTAGCATCAGGAGATATGATCATTTGGCCTTCTAACTTTTTGTATAAACACGAAGTAACCCCTGTAGAAAGTGGAGTAAGGTATTCTGTTGTGATATGGGGATGGTAATGATTGAAAATAAGTCTTTATATATCCCTCTGTACGAATTTCGTTGTGATTTAAACCTATTAAACGAAATTAAAGAAATCGCGTTATCACTAGAGTACAAAAAGGACACATTATATAATAACGGAGATGTTAGTAAGGATAAATTTCATCATGAGCTTTTATTTAAGTGGTTTAATGAATGCCTAACCTATGTAAAAAATATATACCTAAAAGATGATATAGAATTAAGAATTACCTCATGCTGGATAAACAGATGTAAGAAAACAAATAGGATACATTCACATATACACAAAAATTCTATCGTAAGTGGAGTGTTATACCTAGATACCGATGATAACCCGGGCACAACATTTTATTATCCTAATCCGTGGACTTACTACGATAACAACAATTTTCTTACCTTATCTAAATCAGAAAATTCTACCTATATAAAAACAACTTCAACCCCTGAGGTTGGAAAACTTATATTGTTCCCTAGCAGTGTTCCACATCATGTAAAACCGGTAACATCAAGTAATACAAGATATACTTGCTCATTTAATACTTTTATAAAAGGAACACTTGAAAAAGACAATATTTCAAGTTATTTAGACATATGAAAACAGTTAATATTTTACCAATTCCTATATATGAATTTACCTACGATCTAGAGCTAACTGATAAAATTGTTGAAAAAATAAAAACTCTAAATTACATGCATAATGGCGATGTTGAAAATAATCAAATTACTGTTGAAATGTTTTATGATGAAAATTTATTTAAATGGTTTGAAGAGTGTCTGTCTAAAGTCGTCGAAAGATATTATCTTCCTGATTTAAAATTAGTAATTACCAATGCTTGGGTCAACAAAAATGTGTTTAACACAAAACATCACTACCACACTCATCCCAACTCCATTGTATCTGGCATTTTCTATCTAACTGATAGCAGTAGCTCTACAATGTTTTACAATAGACATAACCCCTGGACTAGAATTCATGATGAGGGATTTTTATCTATTTGTGATTCAGAAGAAAATAACCTGCAACGATCAATTAAGGATAATGTAAACTCAGAAAAAGGAAAACTTATATTATTCCCCAGTAGCATCCCGCACACTGTGCCGATTAACAAGGAAAGATTTACACGATACACAATTAGTTTTAATAGCTTTATTAATGGAACTATAAATAAAGTTAACGGGAAGGGACCATTCACACTAACAGCAAATTCAATTAAAAATGAGCTATATTAACAAACTTAAACAAAGAGCATTGGAGGTATCTAAAAAAGCAGAAGAAACAGCCAAGCAATTTTTTTCCGAGGATTCAATTAAAGAATATCGAATGTCTATATGCAAGCAATGTGAACATTACATTGAACTAACAAGCGGCTGTGCTAAATGCGGATGTTTTTTGCCAGCAAAAACAAAAATTGCAGGTACTTCTTGTCCTATAGGAAAATGGGCTAAAGTAATTAGATCAGATGATAATATTTGATGTTTACCTTTGGTTTAAACGACTGGGCTAGATATGGCTGGACAAAAGAGTTAAACTGTAATTATAATCTTTTTGAAAACCTTTACATTGACTTTAGTAAAACACATATTACTAGTGTAGATAAACCTATTAACTCTGCATTATATACCATCAACGAAATAGTCAACAACTACCCAGCGCCATACAATCTATTTTGTAGCGGAGGCATAGACAGTCAGTCAATGCTGTATTCCTGGATACTATCAACAAAAAAATTTGAAGTTTTTTTTGTTAGATATATTATAAATGATGAAGTTGTTAATTATCATGACTACCATACATTAGGCCTATTTTGTAAGAAGTTTAACATTGATGTGAATTTTTTAGATCTTAACATCATTGATTTTTTAGAAAATGGCCTAAAAAAGGTTGCAATACTTTATAATTGTTCAAGTCCCCATATCTGTACCCATATAAAAATAAGTGAATTAGTGCCACATGGAACAGTGATTTTTTCCGGAGAATCTATAGGAAAAGGAGTTCCTATCAATTTTGCTATTTTAGGACTAGCTCGGTATTCTAATTTCCTTAAATTTTATAGCCAAAAAAGAGTAATTCCATTTTTTTTCTTAGAAACTCCTCAAATTGCCTATAGTTTTAAAGTCTACAATCAATTGAGTAAAAAACGTCTAAAAAAAGTTCAGTTGTACCTAGAACACGGTTTTGATATTATTTTACCTGAAAAAAAATTTACTGGGTTTGAAAAGGTTAAAGAATACTATGATAACTTCCAACACCGTGTGCCAGCATTAGATAAGCTAAAATTTGCTCTAATGGAAAGCAAAAGGCCTTTTGATTTGCTTTTTAGGTATCCTTATGATATAAATAAAATAAGAAGTAATGTAGTTCAATTACTCAAGGAAGAAATATGCCCAATTATCTGATAGATTTTACCAATAATGCTTCCCAGTCAGAAATAACTTCGTATATAACTGAGAACAATTGTAGCATTTTAAAAACTTTTTCACGATTTCAAAATGTCTATCTTGTCGAGTCTGAAGCCGTTCCACCGACAACAAATATTGTAGAAACAATTCAGGCAGACGATAGTTCTACAGTTCTAAATTTACTAGAAGTAATTAATGTTCCTCAAAATATATCATCTGGAACAGCCACTGTCTATGTTCAAGAAAACAAAGACTGGTGGAAATCTTACTCTATTACTGAAATAGATTTTGACTCTCAGCAATTAGAACTTCCTATATTCGGAGCGAATTCTGCTGTTGTTTATATAATGGACAGCGGTATTAATCATAATCATCCCGAATTTTCAGGGCGACAGATTAGTTTGTTGCATTCTTTTACTGGTGATTTTACAGATACTACAGGGCATGGTACAGCATTAGCTAGTTTAATTGCAGGACAAACCTGTGCTGTTTCAGATCCTCATTTAAAAATAGTAAAAATATTTGATTCATCACAACCAACATATCAAAGCGATTTGTTAACTGCCCTAAATGCTGTGATAGATGATGCTACAACCATTTCAAATAAACTAAAAATAGTTAATATGAGTTGGGGTATCCCTAAGAATACATATATCGAAAGCAAAATTAGATTAATGATAGATGCAGGTCTTTTATTGGTAGCTGCCGCAGGAAACAACGGTTCACCTATTGAGAACGTTACTCCTGCTTCTATGGGAGAGGTAATTACTGTAGGGGCCTATAACGAAGATTTTCTGCCCTGTAATTTTTCAAACTATACTAACCCTATAGATACATCATTAACTAATAACGAAACTAATTACGGTATCCTAGACGTTTGGTCTCCGGGAGATAAAATTTATTGTGCCAAGCCAGATGGAACATATGGTTGGACCGCAGGAACATCCGCAGCAGCAGCAATTTGTTCCGCCTCGATGGCCTATAACTCTGTATTCAATATGGATTGGTCTGGAACCATATTTCCATGGTTATTAACGAACAATGGAAATCCGTCTAATCAGGCTTTTCTAAGTGCAGAAAGAACGGGTCTTTTAGATTTGTCTGATCCAAAATATAGCTCTAGTGTTAATAAAATTATAACGTTTTTAAATTCTCATGCTGTTTGGGACCAAAACGTGTCATGGCCTATAAAAATGGTAGCTCGAGTTGGAGAATTGAGAACTAGCCCATTGTTTCATTCATCCTTAACAGCAAGTTATGAATTTACAGGGCCTTTACCTAGTGAGATAACAGTATTAAGAGACGTAGTCGTTTTTACTCCTACTACAGAAGTAACTGATCCATCCGGTGTGGAAAGGAATATTTACAATTATAAAATATACGAAAAAGATGGTAATGTTATAGAAAATACCCTAGAAATCGTAAAACTAGGTACAGATTTTAACGAAAGTTCTTTACCTCAAAATGATCCATTATTAGACATAGTTGCTTTTGATACTTGTTTTGGTCAAAGCCCCGGTACAATCTGTAACGGGCCTTGCCCGCAGGCACCCGCTATATATTGTTATACTCAATCTAAATTCTACTGTGGATGCAGAGTATTCTCAGATGAGCAGCTAAAAGAAAATATTAGTGATCTAGACAATCCGATAGACATGATTTCAAAAATTAAAGGTGTTAGATTTAATTGGAAAAAAGAATATCACAGTAAAATTAGCGCAGAGGGCAATAACGCATTATTAGATGATTTTGGTCTTTTAGCAGGCAATATAGAATCTATATTTCCACAATTAGTCGAGAAAGATTCGGATGGTCATAGATTTGTACATTATTATAAACTAATTCCATTATTAGTCGAAGGTATTAAATCACAACAATCTGAAATACGTGAATTAAAAGAAACTGTTAAAAACTTAACCAAGGAATAAATGGCTATCACGCTTGTGCCTAATAAGCATATTGGTGTAATTTTTCAACCACGATCCGGATCTACGTTGTTAAGACATTATTTAAAATATCTACTTAACTATGTAGATACAGGAGAAATGTTTAACCTGCTAGTCGAAGAAGCCAAATTAGAATTTAAAGGCAATAATGTTCGATTAGTAAACGGCGGAGAGCTTAGGCAAATTAAAACTGACAAGCAAAGTAATAGAGTCAGAGCATTAGGACACCTAAACACTTTAGATAAATTAACAAGTATAGACAAATATTGCATTTTTGGAATTTATACCCAAAGTTATCAAAGTTATTTTCCAGAGTTATCTCAGCTACTAGCTAAAAGGTCAGATGTTCAATTTTTCAAATTAGATAGAGCAGATTTTTTATACAGCCTTATATCTGCGTGGGTTTCAAAAATTACAGGTAAATTCCATAGTCTTACACAGATAGAAAATGCAACCTTAAAAGAAAGAAAAATTAATTCATTTATATATCCCTTAGAAGAGTTAGAATGGCAACTTACAAACTATGTAATATCTGTTGATCATATAAATTATTATTTTCCAAACCTTAAGACAATTTATTACGAAGAATTTCAGACCAAACCATCTAATATAATGAATCTATTCGACGGTGTACCAAAAAAAATCCTTTCATTAACTATGAACAAATTTATAGGGGATTATAAGGAAAAAGTTCTAAACTTAAATGAGATCGAAACTTATTATGAAAATTTCGTTAATCTATATCCAGATTATTTCCCACAATATCATAATAAATTGCCAAATATAATTATACCTTCGTGCCAAGGTAAACAACCCAATCAACATGAAAAGAATAGAAAATTTGTTTAATAAAAATGATTTGGGAAAAATAAAATCATTTATAGATTATAAAAATCAACGTAGTTGGGTGTTTCATTCATCTAACTATGTTAATCCCTCATATTTTTTTGCCAGTAATTTAAAACCAAATGAATTGTTGTTTTTTCTGCCTTACGTTAAACCTTTACTTTCATTAGTAGACAAAAATAATGATTACAAATTTTTAAGAGGATACATTAATTGTAATCCTCCAACTATCCAAGGAGATTGGCATATAGACGACGGAACTTTTACTGTGTTATATTACCCTATGTCAGATTATGCTTACATAAATGAAGGTGGAACCGAGTTTTTAGACCGTGAGACTGAACCATACATAAATAATTCCGCGCTTATATTTCCTGCTCACATAAAGCATAGATCGCAAGATCATAACAATAAAAATTATAGATTTTCATTTGCTTTTAAATTTGCTCTTGTAAATGAATCATACTGACAAAATCAAGAACCAATTACGTGTTAAACCAGTTCATAATTTCCGTAAACAGGTAACAGAGGATTTCTATTTATGGAAATCGGATTTATCTAAAAAGGTTGACAACGACGAATTAAAAAACAAAATAATTTCTTATAGATCAGATTACCCTAATTCAAACAAATCAAATTTATCAGCATGGAACAGTGTATATCATACACATTTACAAACCTGCATGTTTGACGATTTTGTAAACACATTAGAAAATGAAGTACAAACATGTGTTAAAGGTGTATGGAATCATACTGACAATACACTAAAACTAGCTCATTTTTGGGCAGCTATATATAAATTAGATGACTACGCCAAACTTCATAATCACGGAACATGCGATTATTCAGCAGTTTATTACGTAGATGCTGACGAACCCACATCTTCGCTAATCTTTGAGGATAAGTATGAAATTATACCTTACACAGGGCTATTGGTAATTTTTTCAGGTCAGTATTTCCATCATGTGCCTAAGATGCTATCTAATAACAGCAGAATTATTTTAGCCGCTAACTTTATGTATATACCAAATCATTTTTTAAAAGATTGAATATATCTAAAAATTTACAGCACCTACAAGATGCAACCTAGGTTCATTCGAACAATTCATAAACGTATGAAGTAATTCTGTTCTAACCAGAAAAACAGATCCCTTAGGCAAATGAAATGGTATAGAATTCGGAAAAACAAACAAATTTTCTGTATTTGTTATGAGTGGAATATGTATTCTAGGTGTAAAATCACAATGAATGCTGTAGCAACTTTTAGGATATACCCACATCCACCTTAATCGAAATAATTTATATTTTTCAACAATTTCTTCAATTACTGTTCCTTTGTAGAATTCATTAAGATTGTGAAATTTGTTATCTCTAAAACGTGCTTTACCTACTGCACTTAAGAATGGATCTTCATTATCAGCAAACTGAACACCGCTTTGCTTACCTAGATGTCCATATTCTTCCCATTGAATAACATCTTTTATACTAGAATAAAAATCGATTATAGATTGCGTATCTATAACACCTAGATTTTTATAATAAATTATTGTCGAATTCAATTAAAGATACCTTTCGATTTGTTAACCAAAAATCTATGTAGTTTAACACCTCTTTGTATTTAATAACCCTTAACGGCTTATCAGTGTAATTTTCTAAAAAACCTAATTTCAACAATAACATCGGACATGGGTTAGTTTTTATTAGCCTTTTATGTACTCTTTCAATTTCCATTTTATCTCTACAATATTGATTTAAATCAAATATATCTGCTGCCATAGACCCGGATGTTATAATTGTAGTAAATCCGAATAGAGATTTTAAAAATTTTGCTTGACATGTTCCAGCATATGCGTTATTAAAAAACAATTCAGCAGTTTTAGATTCTTCAACTATTTTTTGGAACTGATCATCTATGCTGATATCATATCCGGATGATCTACTCATGCCTATGACGTCATGACCTAAATTTATAAAATGATCGTAGATGCTTTTGCCTAAACCTAACGTATGCCCTGTTACAATTATTTTCATATACTTCCTGTATCAATTAAATTTAACTGTTTAATTGACCAATCTCTTTCTAGACAATTAAAACATTTATTACATCTTCCTTCCGGTTGTACACAGCATGAGTGAGTGTAATTTAGCAACTCTAGCCATTTCATTTGTGAGGCTATATCAATAATATGATATTTTTTAAAACTCCAAAATGGCATTTTTACTTTATCATGACTGTTAGAATTCGGTGCTCTTATAGGATAAATTGTATCAAATTTAATTTGTACCTCGTCAGGAGGTTTATTCTCAGCCAGATATAAAGTTTCGATAAAAGTATAAAAATTTAAAACTTCTAAAATTCCATTCCATACCTGTCTACCGTGAAATCCTATCCCATCACTAACCATACACGGTTGTCGAAAATTAGTTTTATATTTTTGATTGATTTTATTAATCAAATTACTAGAATGATAATAAGCGTTATCAGGCCTTGGAACGGTAAAAATATGTATTTTTTCCGAGGGTACAAATTTATTAATTAACATTAGAAGAATTGCACTATCTAATCCGCCTGATAACATTATACCTATAGGTTGATTTATATCAAATGTCGGTAATTGAAATAAAATTTTATCAGTGGCAGGGCCTAATTCTAATTTCATATATTATAAGGGTAAAATACAATAAGCGTTCGCATCACTTGTATCACTTTTAATCCAAATACTTGTTTTTTTAAACCCTACTGATTTATATGTGCTCCAACTGGTCTTTCTTGGAAAACTCCAAATATAATCGGCGGACTCTAACTTAGCTTGATCTATAGCAGCCTGTAGTAGATGCTTGCCATACCCATACCCCCTATGAGCATCATCTACCCATAACCCCCTTGATCTATAAGAATTATCAGCACAGAGATGTCCGCTGTTAACTCCTACAAGGTTGTCATCGATAAAATATCCGAAAAAGGTAGGTGAAAAATTCATATTTTTTATGTTGTGTCCTTCTAGATATACCATAGCACTTGTTGACTCTATTGCAGTTGTTCTATCTGGCCATAGTTTAGAATGCCATATTTTTTTTATTTGTGACCAGGTAATTTGACGAATCATTATTTGACCGTAAGTATAAATTGTGTTATATTTATAGAATGGTAGGTAGCACTGGTGTGCGGCTGGGACTTATAAACCCGGGAGACTGGTCAGATGGACTGGAACGGTAAGGTTCAATTCCTTAACCTACTACCAAAATCATTTGTAAATATTGGATGCAGGATATATATGAATATATAAAACGTCCAAAAAAAGTTCGTCAAGAACATTTAGATCTAGACGATTATTGTATTGAACGTGGAGGTGGCTCTACTCTATGTAAAGGATTATTAGCACATTTGTTAGAAACTACAATACCAAATGGTCATATGATACTTGTATGCCATGCCTGTAATAATGGTAAATGCAGTAACCCCAAACACTTATATTGGGGTACACCTAGTGAAAACAGAATGGACCGTGTTAGATATGAGAATAGAACACTTTGCGAAATAATGGAAGATCATCATAGAAAAAGGAAAATATAAATGCCAGTTAAAATATTAGTAATGGGATTGCCAGGCTCAGGTAAAACTTACTTTGCAGAACGTTTAAAAAAATATATAGAAAATAATGCAAATAAGCAAATATCCATGCTAGATGGCGACA
>Ga0129333_10006923_pt1 | contig 10731 bp, 18 predicted proteins | sample CPB6_08_DNA_FD_94474 | JGI IMG/M metagenome (GOLD analysis project Ga0129333, IMG submission 94474) | Freshwater to marine salinity gradient microbial communities from Chesapeake Bay, USA - CPBay_Sum_0.6_0.8_DNA | ecosystem: Environmental > Aquatic > Marine > Coastal | place: USA: Chesapeake...
TATACCTAATGTAGCAGGCGTATTAGGATTCAACCATAAAACTGATGTATCTAGTGGTGCTGTGTTACTCTCAACGATACCAGGCAAGCCTGTGCTACCTGTAGCACCAGTTGATCCCTCTAGGCCTGTAGCACCAGTTGCACCCTCTGCGCCTGCTGAACCATCAAGATTGACTGTCCAGCTACTGTAAGTGCCGGCACCTTCTATTGTGGTACTTTCAAATTCTAGTTCGCCTGTAAGTCTATTATAGGCTATAATTGGACCAGCCATGTAGTTACCGAAATTATGTGTAACAGTAATGTCTTGACCTACAGTATATGCTAAATTCTGTTCAACATTTAAACTTATATTACCGGTAGCGATTGTTAAGTTACTAACGCTACTTGTAGCATATCTATCACCAACTGGACCAGTTGCTCCTGTCGCTCCTGAACTGTTACCCCAACTTAATACCCCGCTACCATTAGTGACTAATACTTGCCCGTTACTTCCTCCGGTAATAGTTAATGTGTTCACGCTACCTAGATTTACAAAACCAGTTACGTTTAAATTACTTAAAGTCCCTACGCTAGTAATATTTGGCTGTGAACCATTTATAACATTATATGCAAGATTTGCAATATTAGCAGAAACAAATGTGTTACCTGTTTGACCAACTATAAAATTAGCAAGGTTAGCAACAGTTACTTTATCAGTTGTATTTGCACCATTAGTGCTTACAATAGGAATTAATGACAATGATGTTAGATTGCCATTAATATTAGGTAGTTGCGATATCTTTATATTTGCCATCTAAATTATCCTATACGCCAGTTAGTGCCATCACTATAGACTGGAACATTGTTTGCGCCACCGCCTTGGACTTGTGCAGCGAAATTACCTGATGCAGATATATTGCCGTCAGTAATAAATGATCTTGCACCAGCACCCGCTGTGGCTGCTGCTGGTAATTCTGAAAATAATAATGCAGTGGTTTTTACTACACCGTCAAGATTTATATTATCAGCACCTATATTTCCTGATACTGCGAGTGTGGTTAATGTTCCTACGCTTGTAATGTTTGGCTGTGCTGCATCATTGATTGTATTAGCGACATTACTTGTTTCAGCACGTAAATTTGCTACAACAGTAGTAGATGTAACGACTAACGGTGCTGTCCCTATAGATACATTTGAAATTATTTGAGGGGCAGTAATATTTGCTGTAGCAAATAATCTTGCTGCTGATAAATTACCAACATTAGCATTACCTGTTGCATTTAATGTTCCGGTAACATTTGCGCCAGTACCAGTTATAACTACAATATTAGCATTACCGGCAGCACTTACGTTTATATTTCCGTTAGCACTAGGAATACTTACATTGGAATTGCCGTTGGCTAAAGACCCTATCAAATTTGCACCTGACACGTTACCTGACACAGATAGTGACAACAATGTACCGACACTAGTGATGTTTGGTTGTGCTGCTGTGTAGACAGTACCAGCAACCAATGCATTTGCTACTTGACCGTTTATATTTGCTGCAGGAATTTGTGTTATACCTGAAGCGTTTCCGTATATTGCGCCTGTAGTAGAAACAATATTTCCTACAACATTTAAGTTATTTGTTGTTTTGTTAAATGTTAAATTAGCACTGCCGCTGAACGCAGTAGAATCATTAAATTGTATTTGTGTGTTTGATCCTCCAGCAACACCTGCGCTGCCGGTAGCACCTGTCAATCCAGTTGCGCCGGTTGGGCCGGTCAGACCTGTAGCACCTATGCCAGTGGCCCCTGTAGGTCCAGTAGCGCCAGTTGGTCCAGTAGCACCAATCGCACTTCCTGCACTACCAAAGACACCGTTACCATATAATATATTACTTGCGTTGCCATCAACACCTGTTAAATTAGCACTAGGAATATTTGATAAGCCATTAGCATTTCCTATAAATCTACCGCCTACTGTGACATTACTTACGATTGATAAACTATTAGGTAAGTTTATAGAAATATTACCTGAACTTATTACAGGACTTCCACTTACTAATAATTGAGTACTTGTGATACCTACGCTGGTTACTGTGCCTGTACCTACGCCTCCGCCTGCTACACCTATCGTGATATTACCAGTTGGTCCACCTGTTAATACGATTCCTGAACCAGCAGTGATGCTAGTGACACCTGTATTAGTAACTGTAATGTTACCGTTAGATGTAATAGGGTTAGTACCGCCAATGCTTATACCGCTACCGCCTAATAATCTTACGCTTGTAACTGTACCGAAATTATTATTATTGCTGGCACTAGTAATTCTACCAAATTGATCTACTGTGATAGTGGGGTTAGTGTAATTTCCAGCAGCAACATTGCTATTCCCTAAACTTAATGTAACATTTCCGAAGAAGCCGCCACCTGTTAAGCCGTCGCCTGCCAGTACTCCTGTGATATTACCACCACCGTTGCCGCCACCTGTAGCATCTATCGTAATTGCACCAGTATTTGCTACCGTTAAAACAATATTGTTTCCTGCTATTAAATTAGCAGATATTACTGTATTAGCGACTGACAATCCATTGGCTGGATTATTTGTGATTTTTATGCCGTTTCCGGCTACGACACTATTAGCATTTCCAAAAATAGTATTAAAATTGTCATTTATTTTGGTAAATGCAGTATATAAACTGTCACTATTGGTGCTTTCATTCGGCAATCCAATATTAATCTGTACATTTCCTGAAATAGCCATAATTGTATCCTGATAATGTATTTATCAGTTAGGGCTAAATGAGCTTCCGCACCCGCAAGTTGTAGCAGCGTTAGGATTGTTTATTACGAATCTAGCGCCTTCTAGATCATCTTTATAGTCTAAAATAATATTTTCAAGATATTGCATACTTACCGGATCAACAAGAACTGCGGTATCGGTAAGTGCTATTTCCCAGTCATCTCCGGTAGGTTCTGTTTCAATTGAAAATCCATATTGTAATCCACTGCAGCCACCACCCTCAACAAACATACGTAGGCGACTGTTGGGATTTTCTTCCTGTTGCAATATTTCTATTATCTTTTGTTCTGCGTTTGGACTTATCTGTATCATTTTAGTAAGTAATATTTACCCCATACTTCGCTGGATAGGCCTAAATCTATAACTACCGGTCTACCCATAAATTGACCCCAGTTTAGATTATTTTGTAAATCTCCTAATTCAAGCTGGGCCGAATCTTTTAATTCTGCTATTTTGTCTACATACTCATTAAAAATTTCAAAACTTTGTTCAGTTGGCTCTCCACCATATGTCCACATTTTAGGGTCAAAATACTTTTCTTTTAGATCGGCAGGCTTATTCAAATATTTAGGTTTATCAGGCAAAGCCAATCTATACTTTACAGCATCAGTTAAGAACCATAGTGTTGGTGTACGCAATAATTGTAATAGTGGCTTCATAGAAATTTGATTTGCTAATTCTGTTTGAAGCCAAACAGGACGCTTGTTTTCTTTATCGTAATCAATTAATGGAATAACGATATCTGATTTACCTATTACCCAGTCATCCAATACTTGTATCTCTGCTTCGTTCTGTGCTAGACCCTTCAAGTTCTTTGCTACCTTCAATACAGTATTACGACCTTCATATGGTATAATAAATGCAATACGGCTACTACCTGCACCTATCCTCTGTGCTTTTGATACAGCATACTTAATACGATTTTTGAAAGTCTGGCGTAGGTTTAGTTGTTCTTTATCCCAATCAGGTGGAAGTGGAGCCTCATTTACAAATTGTTTTGCTCTCATAGACTTTGACCCCAACGTGTACTAATCTTATTCCAGTCTATGATCTTCCATAGTTGCTTTAGATATTCTTTCTTGTCACTGCCATAATCTAATATCCAGGCGTGTTCCCACCAGTCTACTAACAATAGTATATCGTCGCGTACTTCATGGTTGACGATTGTTTTGATATCGCCTTTGATTGTAAGATAAACCCAGCCACTACCTTGTATTTTCATGGCTATGTCTTCAAATTTATCTTGAAACTCCCCATAAGTTCCAAAGTTTTTTTCTATAAAACTTGCTATGGGACCATTGGGCTTGTTGATGATTCGCACTTCACGGAACTGGTCAAACCATATGTTATGCAGGAAGACACCTGCATAGTTAAAATCTCTGTCGCCAACACGATCATTGTATCGTTTGGCGTATCCTTTTGCTAACTTGTTATAGTGTAATTCAAGGGTATCATCACTCATCACAGGCTTTACATCAGCCCTTGTGAATTTGAGCGGGTTTATGGCGATATCACCTGCTTTACCCTCTAAAAGTTGAATGAACGGTAGCATCAAGATATTTATCGTGTTTTTGTATGGATTCTAGTAGATGCAGGGCAGTGCGTTCGTTGCTTAAAATACCCGGGTGTGCTAAATCTCTACTGTTATCTATTTGTGATAGTCTAACTTCATTTTTTTTACATACTTCAGGACTTGGAGGTAATACATTTATAATTGGACATGTATAAATTTCTTGTATTAATCTTAAAAATAGTTTTGATTTACTAGTAAAATAGTTTAGTTCTTCACCCTCTAGTATAAAGTTCTTACACTCGTCTAACCATATTCCGTTAAAATTGTAAAAAGGTATATTTAAGGGAGGATTCTTATTAAAAGTTAAAAATCTAGTATTTTGCGGAAGTTGTAAAATTAAACATTTAGGAAGTTTTTTAGCCGTAAAGTAAAATTTTACAAGATTAAAAAAACAAACATCAGGTCCAGATCCGCCTACTGCTAAATTATAATAGTCAACATTTAATTTTTGACTAAGAATATATGGAAATGTTTTTTCAAGTTCTACCCCGATTCCTTCGCTATAACTACATCCTGTAAACAGGATATAATTATCTAAATCAATTTCCGATAAATTTTTACAACGATGACCATTTGTATTTCTTATATAGGTAAGCCTACAATTTCTATAATACCAATCATTTGATTGTGTTTTAAGATTTTTGTCAAACGTACTTTTTGTGTCTCCACCTGTAAAAAGTAAATTTGAATTTGGATTAGTACCTATGAAACCATTATAAAATGACACTACATTCTCCGTGTAATTCTTCCTTTAGATAAGTCATATGGACTCATTTCAATTTCAACACGATCACCGTCTAGAATACGTATCTCATTCTGACGCATCTTACCTGAAATATAACCTAATACAGTTGTACCTGTAGGTAACTTAACTTTAAACATAGCATTGGGTAATACGTCTGTTACCTCTCCCTCAATCTTAATTCCGCCTTCTTTAGCCATAGATTTATTTTTACTTCTCCTCTAATGTTACTTCTAAATCCTTCAAAACCTTCAAATAAAGGTCTTCTCCGGCAGCGACTTGTTCTTGCCAAGTCACACCAGCATTCTCATCTGCCTGATCGCTGATGTATTTCCAAATCTCTACAGTTGTGCCTGTTAATAAACATGCTTTTGCTATACCATACGCTTCCATATCAACCATATCACAGTCCATGCGCATTTTATGCCGTTCGGTAACGTGCATGTCACCAGTAGCACATGTATATCCTTCGCCGGTCAGTTTAATAAAACTATTGTTGTCACTTAAAATCTGCCCTGGCAAAAGCCCTAAACTAGTTAAATTTAAATCATGTTGAAAGGTATAATTCACACGATGTATACCGGATAGCAATTTAATCCCGCCTGCTGTACCTAAATTAATGATACGATTTGGTTTATATTGTGCGATTAGTAAACTTGTATTAATCGCTGCATTTACTTTACCAACGCCTATTTGAAACACGTTCCTATAATTGAACAATGTAGGCGCCTCTGCTCTTAATGCAAAAACGATTAGATCATTCATTGACATCAATTAGGTGAACTACATTCACCCCTAAATTATTAAGTAATTCTTCGCCCTTCAAAAAGGTTATATTGATAAGACATGCTACAATCATGTCCTTATATTCAATACCTATACCTTCATGCAACAATTTACATATGGCTTCAGCAGTGCCGCCCGTTGCTAATACATCATCAATGATCATGACAGTGCCTAAGGGTTTTTGTATTTTTGCAACTTCTAATACGTCAGTGCCATACTCTAATTGATATTCACGACTAACTAAATCACCTGGCATCTTGCCCTTCTTACGAACAACATGCATAGGCAATTGTCGTTTGAACGCCACAGGGCTTGCCCATATAAAGCCACGTGCGTCAGCAGCAAATATCATACGTGCATCAATAGTATCAGCGATTTGATTATACCATTGAACAGTATGCCAAAACAAGTCTGGATCTTTAGGAATATCAACTGTGTTCAAATAGTTAACACCCTGTTTAGGCCAATCTTTGTAAACTTTTAGATTGTCTTGTATATAGGCAGCAGTTCTGGTATCTGTGATACGCTTCATTTTTTTAGTGTTTCCCAGATTTTTTCTTTTTCAATTATATCTTTTTCAAGTGCGCGGTATGCGTCACCTAGTTTTTTAAGTTCTGCCCACTTACTTTCTAACTTTTCGTTAGGATGTAGTATTGCTAATCGTTGTTCAATTTTGTCTAATGTTTCACTAATACTCTTACCTTTGATCTTTACATCACCCTCAAACTCAGCGTCGCCCCTAACATGTAGGCTTTGTTCGGCTGGTTTCCAGTTACTACTAAAAGTAAGACCGGGACTTATATTGCCAGTGCCTGATCCTGTGGTTACAACATATGGATATGGCCATGTACTTGCGCTAGCAGCCTGTGATATTGTTGCTGCCCCGGTTGAAGTTAGTGAATTATTATTATCAAACAAATTCATTTGTTTGCTATGGATATCGTCTAATAAATCATCAAACCATTTTAAATCTAGTTTTATTTCTTTATCATCCATATTATTTTTTTTGTAAGAATAAGGTCCCATCTTCATTAATCTTTATTTCAAGATCGTCGCCTTCTTTTAAGCCCATTTGTTTCAATATAGGTTCAGGTAACGGGATAATAAGATCTCCTGTAACAGGATCTTCTTGCGTAATCACTTCGTATCGTGGATACTCTTGCTTAGGTTGAGCCATACTTAATTATATGCTTTTACAAAATGTTTGTAAAACAAATTGGCTAATTACCAACTGCGGCAACTCCAATATCTTGCCTTCCAGCGTGGTCCTGGGTTCTTACAGTTGTGTCTGGCACGGAAACTTTTACGTCTAGCAGGATTGCTCTTTTTAATACGCATGTTCTTATCGCCAAAGTTTACTTTAACGATCTTACCGTTTGGCTTGCGCACATATACTTTTGATTTCTTGACATCACCGGGTAGTTTCTTACCTAGTGGAACTTCTTTGCCATGATATTTGGCTTCGTCCATTTCTTCTTCATTCGTCTTTTCTTTCTTTAAAAAACGGTCTTTGATCTTACCTTTTTCTTCTTCGCTAGCACCTTCACGGCCTGCTTTTTGTAGTGCTTCAAAACCTTTCTTAGTATACTTCTTTATACCAGTATAGCGTTGCAATCCGTTTTCATCTAATTCTTCTTCGCCCAATAAGTCTTTTGTCTCCATTAAACTTACGGCAACTTCGTCACATTCAATTAATATACCATCTTCAAGTAAATCAATGATGCCTGCTTCAATGAGCGTTTGTTCATCTAGTTCTAAATCAAACTGATCATGAACCTCATATAGGTTTTCTTCTTCGCTTAATTCGTTTACTAGGTCTAATAGATTGCGCATATCTGACATAAAATATATCCTATAGTATACTACTATTTATTCAAATAGGGAGCATATATCTCCTCTAATTGCGCTATAGCAGATCCTACATTATTATCTCTATATAACACACCCCTGCCGCCTGCATTGTCCCAAGCCTCAATGTTCTTTTTATGATCATCTACAAGCACATTAGAGGTGCCCCCCTTCGTGGCCATACGTTCCTTATCGCCCCTAAATATAGGGTCGCCATACTTAGCGAATCCGGGATGATTGCTTTGTAGCCAACTCATTTTGCCCTCAGCACTTGCTTCTTTATTACCTCGCAACGGGGCACTTAAGATAGTGTATGGTATTCTATTAGTAGTAAGCCAGTCATGTAGAACAGCGTAGTTCGGAAGGGGTTCTAGTGTAGCGAAAAACTCTCTAACAAAATCAGGACCTTCGCTAGTCAATTCTCTAATACTCTGTTCGCGTTGTTCTTTACTACCAATATCTTTATAACGTTCTACATGGTCCATGCCGAACTTCTTGTTGTGCCATTGTGCCCATGCTGTAAAGAAATCGCATTGTACCCCATCCATATCCAGATAAAGATGAGGCATCTTTTTAGATTGTTCGTTTTCTGTTAATAGTAATTCAATAAGATTCATAAAAATATTTATAGTTTTTTAAACTTAACGGGGCGTTTGTTATCAGGACTGTAATCAACAAATGCTTTAGGAGTACGGTCAATAAAAACTGTATTTTTGTCACGCAAATCATCACCATACTTGAGCATGATATAACTTTGAATTTCTTCAGGAACGGCTTCGCTACCCAAAATTAAGTGTTGACTATAACGTAGTTTAAAATTAAATAACTTTTTAATATTGCTATCATGCAATATATCATCAAATTTGTTATCTTCCTTAAAGAAAATATAATATTTCATTTTTTCCACAATAAAAAATTTACGTAGTCAACTTCACTATCAAATATAAATTGATAAAAACCAGGACTACTTCCCGCTTCATTTAAGATTTTATAATGCCAATTATACTTACAGTTATTTTGACACCATTCAATAATAGGTTGTAAGTTACCGTAAGGTATAGCGATGTCGCAACGATGCCTAATATTATTCAACTCTGTATTGATGGACATTGACTCCGCTCAATTGTAAAAACTTTACTCCGCTATCATCTCTGTATTGATGTTTATAGTATAGCGTAGTAATACCACTTTGGTAAATCAATTTGGCACATTCAATACAGGGTGCATGAGTACAAAATAATGTTGCACCCAAACTGCTTTCTGTGCTTTGTGCGACTTTGGCAATGGCGTTTGTTTCGGCGTGTAACACTTCACGTTTAGTTTTCAGTTCCCCTTCATGCTCATGTTCACAGACATTTTCCCAACCACTAGGCATACCATTATAACCAGTAGCAAGTATTTGATTGTCTTTGACAATGACTGCTCCTACTTGTAATCGTTTGGCATAGCTAAGACCTGCTGTCACTTCAGCTATCTTCATATAGTAATCAATAAACTTAGGTTTCATCTTTCTAGCAAATCACGCTTGTTGGGTTTATCTTTCCACTCTGCTGCATCAGGCAACGCATCTTTTCTTTTTGTAATTACAGGCCAACCGCTCTGACTTAGTTCTTCATTAAGTTTAGCCCAGTAATCTAAATCAGGAACACTTTTGTCATTATCTTGGACGATTGCTTCAACAGGACATTCTGGGATACAGACTCCGCAGTCAATGCATTCGTCTGGATTAATAGCAAGAAAGTTAGGTCCTTCATAAAAACAATCAACAGGACACACTGCTACACAATCAGTATGTTTACACTTTATACAATTTTCAGTTACTATATGAGTCATTTTAATCCCACAAATTTCTATAATATTTACCGAATAATTCAAGACCCTCTTGAATTCTGTTTTCATGTTCAGTATGACCTTTAGCATCATACCAGTGCTGATCTGGGTTCGTGTCTACCATCTGAAATGTAACTTCTGTTTTTCCATTCAATGGATTAACAAATTGCTGGTCTGTTTTTACCCAATCATATTTTGGATTGCCATGATGATAAAGTGTTTCATAATCTTCCATAGCAAGTTGTTGGAAACTCCAAATCATTTTATCAAGTATTTCGTCCCATTGTTGACATTTCAAATCAAATGCATCTTTATGAGTATCCTTATAAAAATCAAAACTATCTTGCATCTCATAATCAGCACCGCCTGCATCTGAGAACTGAGCCGGAATACCCATTTTTGTATCTTTTAATTGAAGCAGTGCAGGAAGAATTATACATGCTAATGAGTGATCTAGACTATAAGTGTCAAATTTTTCAATTTTGACATCTATGCGTCTTGTACTGTCCTTCTTATATTTTCCTAAATTTACTTTCATTAAACTTCTTTTAATTCGGTCTCAACTTTACCCTCAACAAACCAATATTGCTGATTATTATGATTTACTAAAGCCAAATTTACCTTATCAAATTTGTATAAATTTTCAGCCAGTTCTTCAACTGTGCAGGCTTGACCTGTAAAGTCCCCTGTATCTTTACTATACAACAGTATACTACTTCCGTTTGTTTCTGTAAAGTAGTTAGGTACTTTAACTATATTTGTTTGAATTCCTTGCCCTTCAAAAAAAGTATTGGCCAAATCTTCTAAACTCATGCCATTATCTTCTGCAACTTTCTTTAGGGCACGGCGTATCTTCCAAGCAATATAGGCTTGGCAACTTATCCAACCTAAGGCAAAAATATTAGCGTATACAATTAAATCCATAATCATATTTATTTCTCCATACCGTAAAGAAAAAGTACCGATATATTGCTATATCGGTACGCTAGATCAATATATGAAATAAGACCTATAATCATTGAATAGTAGTTTATGATTTATAGTATGCGGGACTTTAGGGCGCCCGCAACCCTCTCATCAATTAGACGAGACCGGCAGCGAGAGCCTTGTAGCCAGCAGCAACAACAGCGCGGCTTGGGTTACCAAGACGATACTTAGTGCTGACGCGACCCTTAGTGTCGGTGCGA
>Ga0129333_10006924_pt1 | contig 10729 bp, 11 predicted proteins | sample CPB6_08_DNA_FD_94474 | JGI IMG/M metagenome (GOLD analysis project Ga0129333, IMG submission 94474) | Freshwater to marine salinity gradient microbial communities from Chesapeake Bay, USA - CPBay_Sum_0.6_0.8_DNA | ecosystem: Environmental > Aquatic > Marine > Coastal | place: USA: Chesapeake...
GGCAGCGAGACGTTGCAGGACTTCTACTCCCGCCTCGCGACCGGCGAAGCCGAGCCCGACCGTGGCGCCCATCGGGTGTTCTAAATGGCATGCAATTGGCCCGGTTCGGAATTGAACCTGTCAGTCCTTGGCCGCGGGCCGATGCGTTCCGGCTACACTGGCTCAGACTTCGCCAGCATTTCCACTCTTGAGTGACGGCGCAGCGTCAGAGGTCGTGTGCTCCGGCCTCGCCTCATCTTTCGGCGCTCATGCTTTTGCCGTCTGTTGTTCTCCGCCGGGTGACGCAGACAGTGAGGCGTGAATGGCCAGCTGGCTGTTGCACCACCTGGTCGACAGGGCGGCAAGCCTTCGGCGTCAGGATCTTCAGGCGTGTGGCTGCAATCTGAAGCCTGACGGCAATCGGGGAGGTGCTCAGGTAATCAGCAACTCGACGCCCTTGTGCAGCTTCTGAAGGTTCGGAAGGGACTTGGACTGCCATGGAATACGGGTGGAGCCCAGGACCTTCATGGCAACATCGGGATGCTTTCGGAGTTCGATGGTGAACTTGGCGAGCAGATTGATGCCTGAGCTGTTGAGAAACTCGAGCTGCGTCAGATCAAGCACCACATTTTGCGGCTTTTCGACAAGCACCTGCTGCATCAGGTCAAGAATGGGCTGATAGGCGTCTGTGCCGGACAAGCGAAGCGTACCCTCGTAGTGAATGGTGGAGCCCTCGGTCCAGACATTGTACTCGGCTGTCTTGATTTCCATCGGATGCAAACCTTTGATATTCAGTTGAGAGTGAGAGAGGCATAGGTGCGGAGTACAATCGCGCCGCCGGGGTTCTGCTCGAAGGTCCAGCCAAGTCGCGCGCCATAGTCGTTCATCAGTGTCAGAAGACCAAGGCCGGAGGCCGAGGAGGTCTCGTCGGCGGCATTTGCCTCAATGCGTTCGATCAGCAGTTCACCGGGATCCCGCGAGGTGATTTCGGAGAGCAGGGACTGGAATTTCTCCGCAACAGCGGGTGCCGTTGAATTGCAGACCGCCAGTTCAAGATTACCATCCTCCAGAGAGCACAGCAGCATGATGTCGCCGGGGTTGCGGAACTTGATGGCGTTCTCGAGCAGTTCGTTGACGAGATAGATGATGGCGTGTCGGGCTTCATTATAGTCCGCACCACCCTGTGCGTGATGATGGGCGAAGAGATCGCCAAGAAACTCGCAAGTGGCGCTCGCATGCTGCCAGCTGACTGCGAGCGGTCCCTCGGCCAAGACGATGTTGACCGAAAAGGCTGAGAGCGTGTTGCGGTGTACGGTCTCTCCAAAATCAAGGGCCATGGATCACCTGTGCTTGACGACAACGAGCGTGATGTCGTCGTGGACCTTCTGTTTTCCGATATGCGCCCTAAGTGCAGCGATGATGGCCGTCTTTACTTCTTCGGCGCTCCGCAGATGGACGCGTTGCGCCGAGTCGATCAGCCGCTCGATGCCGTAAAGCGTTCCATCCTCGCTCTCCGCCTCGGTGATGCCGTCGGTGTAGAGCAGCAGCATGTCGCCTTCGGAGAAAGGTATCGCGATGGATGACAGGAAGTCGTGGATGTTCGATTCGAGACCGATTGGAAAGCCGAGGTCGATGGTGTCGATGCGTTCCGCCGTGCCATCCTTCCGGATCACGATGGCTTCCTCGTGCTGTCCGGAAATGGTCAGTCGGTCCTCACTGTAGTCCACAAAAGCGAGGGAGAGATGCTTGCCGGTTCTGGTGCGCTCAACGTTCTTGTAGATGGCCGTGTTCAGCACTTCGAGGAAGGCGCACGGATCGTCGACGCCTCGCTCGTAGAGCGCACGCCCAACGGATTGCACCATGATCATGAGCACACCGCTCTCAATGCCGTGCCCGGTGACATCGCCGATACCGATCTTCGCAGCACCCGGTGCATAGAGCACGTCGTAATAATCTCCACCAACCTCGTCGGCCGGTTCAACGTAGCTCGCAATCTCGAGATCGGGAATTCCGTTCAGATCTGTGGCGTTCGGCAGCACCATCATCTGAAGCCTGCGGGCAACATCAAGTTCTGCTCCCATCCGGACGTTTTCGTCCCGGAGCTTTTCGTACAGACTCTGGATCTCATCATTGGCTGATGCGAGCTCACGGGTACGGTCCGCTACCCGCTGCTCAAGCGTTGCGGTATGGCCGCGAATGTCCAGCGCCATCTGATTGAATGCCGCAGTCACCTGGGCAACCTCGTCACGGCCTCGCACGGGAACCTGAATGTTGTAGTCGGACCGCTTCAATCGCCCGGCTGCATCCGCAAGGGCCTCGAGGCCGCCGGTGAAGCGACGGGACAGCAGGACCGACACGGCAAGAACGGCGATCAGAAAACCTACAACTGAAATCAGGATACCCTGGACGATACGGTTGGTGGCGTTGTCGATCTCTTCCTGAGCGGCATACAGGGGATCATAGATCTCACGATCAGGCACCACGAAGCCCAGCATCAGCCGTTCCGGCACGATGCCTGCATTGGGCTGCCACAGGTTCATCACGGGCAGTGGTTGCAGGGCAACGAGAAGGCCCTCGGGCATGCCATCCTTCTCGACGCTGACATGCGTGATGGAGGGGTCGTTCGCTTCGGGCATCTTGAGGGCTGCGATGTCCTTGAAGCGGCTCTTAGACAGGCTCCGGTTGATGCCCGTGACCCCGGCACCTGTCGCGTTTTCCTGAGCAATGCCCAGCAGTGTCTCGCCGGCGGTGTTCACGGTGAGCACATTACCATTTTGCTGCGCAAGAAATGCGAAGCCCGTATCGGCGATCTTCACGCCCTGAACCAGCTCGGTGAGTTGTTCGAGCGTGATGTCCACCGCCACCATACCCGCCACATCGTCGCGCGATTTCGTATAGAGCGGATGGAAGTAGCTGACGATGAGCTTGCCGGTTATGGCGTCGACATAGGGCGCTACGATGGTGATATCGCTTTCGGCAGGCCGCATGCCGGGGTCTTTCACCCAACCCTGCCACGCCTCATAGACACCGGGAAAGAAGAAGTCCCAGAAATTGCTTTCATTGTGACCCGGATAGAGCTTGTCGAAGGTCTGGGCCTGGTCGGAGTAGGGCATCGTACGCATGATGGGAATGGATTTTGGCCCCACGTAATACATCTGCAGCTTGTTCTGGCCCGTCCCCATCAGCGTCGGCACCACAAGATCGAAGAAGCCCGTTTCACGCACAGCCTCGGCTACATCGGCACGCATGGCGCCCGCGCTGTCGAGCAGGTAACCCCACACGCTGATCACGGATGGCTCACCAGCCTTGTTCTGAATCCAGCGCTTCTCGGCATTGTAGCTCATGCTGTCCTGGAACGCGGGATAGCGTGCAAGGAAGTCCCCGAGGTCCTGTTCAAGCTTCGGATCGTCAATGAGGCCCTGGGTCAGTTGCGCCAGCATCGTTACCTGGTCGAAGGTGCGCGCAAACATCATATCGGCACGTTGCGCAGTCATGTCGATGTAGCGGGTGAGATACTCTTCCGTCGCCTTCGACAGACCGCTTTCGATCTCGGCCGAGGCGTCACGCGAAAGCTTGTGCACGTTCCACAGCGCCACGCCGCCGCTCAAGAGCAGAGAGAGCAGAACAGCTGTACCGATCAGGGCTATGAATTTCGCGCGGAAGCTGGTCAGTATGCTTCCCCGAATGACGCTGCTTTCAGATGACTGTGTCATGATGGTTTTCGGCCCGAAGCCGCCCAGATTGGCCAGCCCGCGTAGCCCTTCGGGTTAAGGGCGGCATGGATGTGATCCTGAAAGCCTTGCCGGAACTTCGCGATGTACTCGGCCGTATCACCCCGATCGCGTGCCATCTGGCCGGCGTAGACATTCTCCCAGGCCTGGATCATGTCCGCGAAGTCCTGCGGGTCGCCGTCACGGTTGGTCACCATGAATGTGTCGATCCGGATGTCTTCGAAGCCAGCGTCCATCATGTAGCGCCCGCTCTTCGGGCCGAACTCGATATCCATGTTGAAATGGGCCCAGAGCTTTGCAACCTCGGTGTAGGTCCATTGGATGCTCTCGCCGCGCGGCTCGCCGAGGCAATGGGAGTTCTTCTCGTTGGTGATGTAGACGCGGCCACCCGGCTTACAGATCCGGTAGAGTTCTCGGAGGATCAACTCTGGCCGGTCGAAGACCTGCAGCGAATGCCGACATGTCACGAAATCGAAGCTGTTGTCATCGATCATCAGTTCGGCGGCGTCGCCATAGACATATTCAATATCAGTCACACCGAACTCGGCAGCAACCTTGCGCGCATAGTCGAGGCTTGTGCGGGAATGATCGAGCGCGAGAAGTCGTGACGGCTTGAACTCCTTGTGCGCCAGCACCGCAAAATCACCGATTCCGCAGCAGATGTCGGCGATGCTCGCGCCTGGCGTCAATCCATGACGTGGCAGCAGGTTGCGTTCATGGCGCCACGTCATGCGCGTCTGATTGCGCAGAATGGGAATGAAGCCACCCTCCTCGAGGAAGGACTGACCCGGATAGAACTCCTTGTCGTATTCGACGACCTCGATGTTCGGGATGCGCTGGGCAAGTGGCAGGAACTTGCGTGTCGACCAGCCAAGGACGCTGGAGGTCACAACCTCGATCTTGAGGTCGGCGCGCTTCTCAACCATCTGCGCCATCAGACCGGCGATGACACGGAAAGCGACGTTGTTGATGCGTGCCAGCCGCTTCACATTGAGATAGAATGTGCCGCGCACGCCGACGAGCGCTTTCGCAAGGGCTGCTTCGAGCGGCTTGATGTCGGAGGCATTCTGCGGGCGCAGCTTGCCCGCGATGATGAATTCCTGATTGTTCTCGTTGAACGTGACTGAATATGTCGGGTCGCCGCTCAAGACACTGCTCCTTCGAGCTCTACGGTGGCTGCCACCCGCACCCGGTTGCCGCCCTCGGGCAGGATGCTGATCCTTGCCTTGTAATCCACGGCAATCTCGAGCAGGCCCAGATGCGGGTCGCCAGCCCCGGGCGAGAATAGCGCTGATTGATAGGCCTCTGCGAGATCAGCGCGCTTCAGCTGCTCCGCCGCACCGGTGTAGAAACCCAGCGCAGCATCGTCACAGGGCAGGCTCAATTCGATGATGTCGGACGCACCTGACCTCGACACACGGCAGGAAATGTCACCGTCCGGCCCGTGATGGGCAAAGGCAATTTCAAGCAATTCGTTGAGAGCCGAGCTCAGCAGATTGGCATAGAGCAGGGGGTCTGCACGGTTGTGGCTCACCATGCGGGCGACATAGGAGGAAATTCTGTCACAATGCACCCACGCGGACGAGAATGCGTCGATGCCCATGGACACTTCCAGCAGGGGTTTCATGCCACTCATTTCTCTGCTCCCGGCTTTCCCGGGCGGCCGGGTCCGGATTGCGGGAATTTGTCTTCAGTTCCGCCAGATAAACATGTGTAGCGACCCTGATTTACTTGAACAAGCAGATTTAGCTTGCGCTTTTCCGGCACTGACCCGACTGTCCGGGTTGAAGATCGGAGAACAGGCACGATGCAGGATGGAATGACGGGCAGGACACGGCCACCGGTTTTCATTTCTGCGCCGCTCGCGGCGCTGGTCGAGGGCATCTACCGTGCCGACACGACGATCGGCCACCTCAGGAGCAAGGGCAATCTGGGCATAGGTACTTTCAACGATCTCGACGGCGAACTCGTGCTTCTCGATGGCCGCGTCTACTGCCTGAGGCCTCAGGGTGATGCCGAGATCATCCCGGATGAGGTGCGCACGCCCTTTGCACTTGCCGTTGAATTCGCGGGTGACACCGAAGACCACCTTGCCGCGCCTGTCGGAGAGGCGGATTTCGAGCATGCCTTGCTTGATCTGGTGCCATCGCACAACCTGATGTATGCGTTCCGGATCGATGGCCACTTCGACCGGGTGCGGGCACGCTCCGTGCCGAAACAGAGCAACTACCTGCCGCTCGCAGAAATCGCCAAGCTGCAGACCGTGTTCGAGTTCAACGGCGTTGATGGAACCATCGTCGGCTTCTACACGCCCAGCTTCCTGAGCGGCGTGCATCTTGCCGGGTTCCATCTGCATTTCATCACGGCAGACCGGACACGCGGCGGGCACCTGCTGGGCGCGGCTCCGCATGACATCTCGATCCGTGTCCAGCATGCCTCAGCCATCGAACTGGGGCTGCCGATGACGCTTGATTTCCTCACCATGGAGCGGAGGCGCGACATGGAGGCCGACCTGAACGTGGTGGAGCGCTAGATCCCGGAGACGGGGGAAGCCCTCCCCCCGTCCTCACATGTGGGCGGGGGTCGCCATGGCCATGGCGCGTTCGAAAAGCTCGATGTAGCGGTTCACGTTCTGCCCGATGAGCTCCATCTTCGAGAACTTGGCGATGCGCTCCCGCGCCAGCTTGAGTTCTGACTGCGGCACGATCTGGCGGATGATCCCACAGGTCTCGGCCAGCGACATCAGGCACACATCGCGCGGATCGGGCAGGGCGTCACGCAGCAGCACTTCGAGGAGCCGCAGCTTCACTTCACGGATTTCCTTGCCGTCGATGGCCGGATAGCGCCGTGTCTTGAGGAACCACAGCAGGCGGCCTTCGGTTTCGACAAGGATCTTCTTGGCGCAGAGCCGCTCAAGGGCGGCCGTGCGCACCGTGTCGCCAAGCTCAATAAGTTGATTGATGAGGTTTTCGGCGTTGTTGTCAAAACCGGCAGCCCCCAGCTTTGCAAGGACCGGGTCAAGCGAGGCGTCGCCCGTCGGCGTCTTATTTACAACCCATGCGCGATCAAGGTCGCTGTCGAGACGTCCCTGAAGCGCCAGTTCCATGATTGCCGCACCCACGAAGCCGGCACGCTGGTATTCGAGAGGAATGTCGACAAAGCCGCCATCCTCGTCCTTGAGCGTGAGCAGGAGAAACTCCTCCGGAACAGTCAGCATGATATAGCCCCACAAAAGCAGATGATGACGACGCGGCGCGAACCCGCACTGGAAACTCTTTACCGGATTTTGCGGAAGAGCGGTACACTGTTTTCTTCAGCCCGGGAGTTTATCCATGGTTGCGCGGACTTGAGTGACTGTGCTTTGGTTCCGAGGTGACGCGCCGCGTGCGCATTCGAAGGGGTGTTTCTTGAACGGCCGACTTGACATGTCGCTGGCGAATGACATCCAGGAGGTCGGGCGTGTCATTGACACCCTGGAGGAGTTTGGTGCCGCACAGGGCATTTCGCCGGGTGAGGCGCTGCGCTTCGGCCTGGTTCTGGATGAACTGATCACCAACATCGTGTCTTATGGCCTCGTCGGCCGCCCGGACGGAGTGATCACCCTGTCCATTGAACACGACGAAGGCAGGTTGCGCGCGGAACTCGCCGACAATGGCCCGCCGTTCGACCCTCTCACTGCTGAGCCGACCGAGCCATCCGGCGACGTGGCGGACCGGGCCATCGGCGGACTCGGCCTCAAAATCGTGAAAAACGTCCTGGACCGCCTTGACTACAGGCGCGCGGACGGTGTCAACCGCATCACCATGGAAATGAAATTGAAAGCGGCCTAGGCCGCCCTAGCTGGGAGACTGAACAAGTGGCAAACCTTCCTCACGAGACACTGGGCAACGCGCTGGTCCTCAAGCCGTCGCGCCGAATCGACAGCAGCAATGCGAAGGCCTTCGAAGACGACGCCAGTGCGCTGGTCGATGCCGGCCCCAAGCTGGTGGTGGTTGATGCATCCGACCTGGACTACATCTCGTCCGCCGGTCTGCGCGTCATCCTGACCACGGCGAAGAAGGCCAAGGCAGCAGGCGGAGGCCTCACCATTGCCTGCGCCCGAAACAATGTGAAGGAGGTGCTGGCCGTGAGCGGCTTCGACAACATCTTCGGTCTTCACGCCAGCGTCGAAGCGGCAATCGCCTCCCTCGGCAAGTGAGGAGCGGAGGCATGCCGCGGCAGGCTTTCGCCCATGACTAGGGGAAACGGTGAGCGGCATGGCAGATCTTGAAAGCCGGCTGGCTGAGGTGGAAGCAGAGCTGGCCCGCATGCAGGCCGAATTCGAAGACCTCAATCTGCTCTACCAGGCGACGATCGAACACGGCGAGGCGGTCGAAGACCAACTCGCCGAGAGCAATCTGGAACTGCAGCGCACCCAGAAGCGCCTGACGGAAGAGCTGACGGAAGCCGCCAACTACATCTTCTCGATCCTGCCAGCGCCCCGCCAGGAGGCACCGCGGACCGAGTGGCTGCTCGAGCCCTCGACGGAATTGGGCGGTGACAGTTTTGGCTATCACGAGATCGATGACGACCACCTCGCGGTCTATCTCCTCGATGTCTGCGGCCATGGTGTGGGTGCTGCGCTGCTCTCCGTGACGGCCATCAATGTGCTGCGCTCGGCCGCCCTTCCCAATACCGACTTCCGTGACCCGGGTGCTGTGCTCTCGGCGCTCAATGACGCCTTCCCGATGGAAAAACAGAATAATATGTATTTCACCATCTGGTACGGCGTCTATCGGCGCAGCACGGGCGCACTCCGCTATGCGAGCGCCGGTCACCCGGCTTCTGTCCTGCGCAAGGCGGATGGCCGTGTGCTGACGCTCGCCACGCCGGGCATTGCCATCGGGATGATGCCGGACATGCTGTACAGAACCGCCCACAGCGAGGTGGCCGCCGGTGACCGTCTGCATCTGGTGAGTGACGGCACCTTCGAGGTTGAAACCGCGCCGGGCGAGATGCTGGCCTTCGACACGTTCGTCGGGCGGCTGAGCACGAGTTCCAGTCCTGCGGAGGTGCTGGACTGGGTGCGGTCCATCAACGGCCCGGGCCCCCTGCCGGATGATTTCTCTCTGCTGACCATCGCCTTCTGAGCGGAATCCGGGCGGAGCGATGCCGCTCCGGGAGGGCCATCAAGCGCATTTGATTGTGCGGCGCGGCCGGTTTCGGGTAAACAGTCAGCCGTGAGCAGTCTTCTCAACGCCCTGACCGATCGGGCCCTGATCTCCAAGGATCAGGCGGAACAGATTCGCGGTCTTGCCTCGGCCGGGCAGGAGACGGATGCCCGGCTCCTCCTGCGCCACGGCAGTCTGGATCAGCAGGTTCTGGCCTTTGAACTGGCGCGTCTGCACGGCCTGCCCATGGCGTCCCGGTGGCCTACGGGCCGCGTCCTGCCGGATGCCATTTCGCTGCGTTTCATGCGTGAGCGCCATGTGCTGCCCACCGCCGCCGAGAACGGAGTTCTCAGCGTCATTGTCAGCGATCCCAGCGATGAGAACGCGCTTGCGGCCCTGCGTCTGGCGACCGGTATGGAGCTTTCCCTCGCGGTTGCCACCGACAATCAGATCCTGTCCGCCATCGAACGGCTCGACGATGGCCGGTCACAGGGCAGTCTCCTGCCCCGGCCCGCCGCTGGAGGCGAGGATGAAGAGGCCCTGAAGGATCTGGCGCTCGATGCTCCGGTGATCGACCTGGTCAACCGCTTGTTCCGCGAAGCCTCGGCAGCCCGCGCCACCGACCTCCATATCGAACCTGCCCGCGGCGCGGTCATCGTCCGGCACAGGGTTGACGGCATGCTCGAGGAGCGCGAACGCCTGGCCCCGGAACTGGGCCGGGCGGCGGTCTCGCGGCTCAAGATCCTGACCAATCTCAATATCGCTGAAAAGCGCCTTCCGCAGGATGGCCGCGCGCGGCTCAAGATTGCGGAGCGGGACTACGACATCCGCGTGGCGACCATGCCCACCATTCATGGCGAAAGCATTGCCATCCGCTTTCTGAGCGCCAACACCCAGGCTCCGGATATCGACAAGCTCGGTCTGTCGCCTCAGGATCTTGCCAGGCTCCGCCATGAGATTGGACATGCCCACGGCATGATCATCGTCACCGGCCCCACCGGCAGCGGCAAGACCACCACGCTCGCTGCCGCGCTGGGGGTTCTGAACGATCCGCGCCGCAAGATCGTCACCATCGAGGATCCGGTCGAATATCAGATCGAGGGCGTCAACCAGGTTCAGGTGCATCCGGACATCGGACTGTCTTTCGCCCGTACGCTGCGCTCGCTGCTGCGCTTTGATCCCGACATCATCATGGTGGGTGAGATGCGTGACGGCGAGACCGCCAGCATCGGCGTCAACGCGGCCCTCACGGGCCACCTCGTGCTGACCACGCTTCACACGAATTCGGCCGCCGGAGCCATCGTGCGCCTTCTTGATCTGGGCATTCAGGCCTATCTCATCGCTTCCACGCTGCGGTGTGTGGTGGCTCAGCGGCTGGTGCGCCGACTGTGCAGCCATTGCCGAGAACCCTATGAGGCATCGCGCGATTTGCTGGCGCAGTTCCCGGAGGCGGCGTTACCAGCCGGCAGCGACGGGGTGACACTGTACCAGCCTGTTGGCTGCACCTATTGCGGAGGCACGGGCTTTGCCGGACGCGCGGCGATCTTCGAGGTTCTGGCCATTGACGATGAATTGCGGCGCCTGATCAAGCCCGGCGTCTCTGCGGACGTCATCGCTCAGGCCGCGCGGCGGGCGGGTGTCGGCAGCATGCTGGCCGATGGCTTCCGCAAGTGCCGCGACGGCGTCACCACCATCGAAGAACTCGGACGGGTCACGTCGGAGGATTGATGGCAAGCTTCCGATACCGCGCGATCAGGGACAGTGGCGAAGAGGTCTCAGGCGTCATCGAAGGGGTGGACCGGTCACTGGCCATCAGCCGCCTGTCGGATCAGGGCCTGCACCCCATCGACATCGAGGAAGACAGCCAGA
>Ga0129333_10006925_pt1 | contig 10729 bp, 5 predicted proteins | sample CPB6_08_DNA_FD_94474 | JGI IMG/M metagenome (GOLD analysis project Ga0129333, IMG submission 94474) | Freshwater to marine salinity gradient microbial communities from Chesapeake Bay, USA - CPBay_Sum_0.6_0.8_DNA | ecosystem: Environmental > Aquatic > Marine > Coastal | place: USA: Chesapeake Bay...
ATTCTCCGGTTTCTGGTCCACAAAAACCGAATGAATGTAATGCTCGGGGACATGGTGTTTGCCTTGGATGTAATAACCGTCCAGAAAACGACCGGCTATATGGTAGGTGTGCGAAAGCGGATAATAGGTGGAACCAATCACCGCCAGGGGCTTTCTACCGTTCAAGGAAATCTTGGGGGGCATGGTTCTGGGAGAGTTGAATGCATCTGCCCCCAGAGCCATGGCGGGAAACAACACGCCGGTGGCCCCCAGAAAAGCCCGTCGATTGGTCATAAACTGTTGTGTCATGATTGATTTCCCTTCCATGCAAATGGTTTTTTGGTGATTCCGGTTGGCTGGGCGTCCGATATGACTTAAGATTTAACTTGAATTTGTTGATCAATCCCACCGGAACAAGCTGCTTGTTCTCCCAACCTTTGAACTTTTGGATTCTAACCGATGGCTGGCAATTCTTTCAGCAAGAAACAGTTAGAAAACCTTTGCAGACGCAGCTTTCTAAGCGCCTCCGGCCTTGGTGTGTTGGGTCTGACCTACCAACAGTGTCTTAGTGCCGCCGAGGTTACCGGTAAAAAGGCCATGGCCAAAAACATCCTTGTCATTTACGAACAAGGCGGCTTGTCCCATATGGACACCTGGGATCCAAAGCCGGATGCGATCAGCGAATACCGAAGTCCTTACAAGCCAATCAGCACCAATGTGCCAGGCATTCAGTTCACCGAACTTTTATCCAAGACTGCAAAGCTTGCAAACAAACTGACTGTCATTCGTTCCATGCACCATACGCGTGGTGGTGCGGATGCCCACCCCAATGGCACTCAGTATGCCCTTTCCGGTTCACACCCTGCCAACGCGGCGTTAACCATGCCGGATATTGGTTCCATTGTTTCGCTGCTGCAGGGTTCCAACTGCAAATACCTGCCACCTTATATCATGGTGCCCGGCAACCACGAACAGGCCGCGGAAACCCGCCATGCATTTCTTCCGGCATCCGCCAAGGTATTCAAGACGGGCGGCCGTGATCTTTCCGATCCTTCCTGGAAAATCGAAAGCCTTCTGCCACGGCTGGAAAACCAGGGGGATCGATTCCTAACCCGCAAGCAGTTGACTGATGTGCTGGCAAGTGCTGGAAAATCAGAATCAGCGGGAATCGACCGCTTCCTGACACAGGCATTCGACATGATTTCCAGCCCGAAAGTGGCTGATGCCTTTAACATTCAAAAAGAATCCACCAAGACACGGGAAGCCTATGGCGCTGGTCATCGTGGAGCCTGCTATCTTGTTGGCAGAAAACTCATCGAGGCAGGCGTGCGATTTGTAACCGTGGACACCCGCTGGCCGCTTACCAAGGAAACTCCCAGGGGTGGAAACCTGAACTGGGATCATCACGATCATATTTATGCCAGCACCACCTGCGAACTTCCCGGAGCCACCGGAGCGGGTGCGGGCAGATACGGAATTGGCCACTGGGTTATGATGGGAAGCACTGACCAGGCTTTCGCAGCCCTCATCACAGATATGGAAGAACGGGGCCTTTTGGCCGAAACTCTGGTCTGTTTTGTGAGCGAGTTCGGCAGAACGCCAAAGATAAACAAGGCGAAGGGCCGCGACCACTGGACCCATGCCTATTCCATGGTAATGGCAGGGGCAGGTGTTCCTGGTGGCCAGGTAATTGGTAAATCAGATCGTGAAGGCGGCTATGTGGTGGAATCGCCCTTCACCCCGGAAGACTACGCCGCCACCATTTACGAGAAGCTTGGCATAGATCGGACCCAGCCGATCTACACATCCAGCAACAGACCTGTGTTTTTTGGTCACGCGGGCGAGCCGATCCGGGGCGTGTTCTAAATCCTGTTAGTACGATTTCGCGAATACCACTCTCTGAGCGGAAGGTTTTCCGGTAACCATGCACTTTCCATCTTCCTTGGGAAGGTTGAATGGAATGCAGCGGATGGTTGCCTTGGTTTCCTCGGCAATGCGCTCTTCCGTTTCGCGCGTGCCATCCCAATGAGCCAGGAAAAATCCACCGGGTTGCTCGATCTTTTGCTTGAAGTCCTCATAGGAATCAACTTTATGCATGTTCGCATCTCGAAACGCCCTTGCCTTCTCGAAGAGATTCTTCTGAATCTCACGCAAAAGACTGTCAATCTTGCCGGCAGCTTCCGCGAGGGGAACGCCAAATTGTTTGCCATCCTTGCCCGGCTGATCCCTTCTGGCAAGCACACAGGCGTTTGCGGCGATATCCTTGGGCCCAAGTTCCACACGTACAGGCACGCCTTTTAGTTCCCACTCGTTGAAACGGAACCCGGGCGACTTGTCGAATTCCCTGTCGATCTTCACCGTGATCGGCTCATAGCCATAGAACTCATCACGAGGCAATGCCGTCAGATTCTGGGCGAGTTTTTCGGCCGCCATAACGGATGCATTCTGCTCCTCCGGATTTTTTCCCAGCGGGCAGATCACCACATGTATGGGAGCCAGCCTGGGCGGAACCACAAGTCCCTGATCATCGCTATGGGTCATGATCAAGCCGCCTATCAACCGGGTGGAAACACCCCAACTGGTGGCCCAGGCAAATTCCCTTTTGCCCTCATGGCTCTGGAAAGTCACATCAAAAGCCTTGGAAAAATTCTGGCCCAGGAAGTGACTGGTGCCTGCTTGCAGAGCCTTTTTATCCTGCATCATTGCCTCGATGCACAAAGTGTAAACGGCACCGGGGAACTTCTGGCCTTCGCTCTTCGGCCCGGTCAACACCGGCATGGCCATCCATTCCTCGGCAAAGCGCCTGTATACTTCGAGCATTTTGTGGGTTTCTTCCTCGGCTTCCTGACTAGTCGCGTGAGCGGTGTGTCCTTCCTGCCAGAGAAACTCCGCCGTTCTCAGGAACAACCTGGTACGCATTTCCCAACGAACCACATTCGCCCACTGGTTAATCAACAAGGGCAGGTCACGATAGCTTTGGATCCAATTCTTGTAGGTATTCCAGATGATAGTTTCAGAGGTTGGTCGAACAATCAGTTCTTCGTCCAGTTTTGCTTCAGGGTCAACCTCAACGCCTTTTCCGGGAATTGCCTTAAGTCGGTAGTGCGTGATGACCGCGCATTCCTTGGCAAAGCCTTCCGCCATTTGTTCTTCGCGGGCAAGGAAGGACTTAGGGATGAAAATGGGAAAGTAGGCATTCACATGGCCGGTTTCCTTGAACATACGATCAAGAGCATCCTGCATGCGTTCCCAGATGGCGTAGCCGTGCGGCTTGATCACCATGCAGCCACGCACATCGGAATTTTCCGCAAGCCCTGCGCGGTTCACAATGTCCAGGTACCACTGTGAATAATCCTGCGAACGCGATGTGATCTTCTCTCCGGCCATGGTAATCCCCTGTGCTAAAAATCAAAGTTTCAATCCGAGGCATTATACGCCTCGGCAGAAAAGATAAAATCGGGAAAGCGCTCAGAATTACAAATGCTTTTTGAAGTACCCGGCGATGCGGTTCCACAACCGCTCGGTCTCCAAGGCACCGGGCACCATGTGAGTCAGCCCCGGCAAAGGCAGCATGTCAAACTCACGGCCCTCCTGAAACAACGACTGCGCAAGCCGTAGCGTGTGCCGAAAATAGACATTGTCATCCGCCGTTCCATGCACCAGTAACAACCTGCCCTGCAGGTTCTTCGCCAGTGGCAACAGCGAACCCGCATCATACTCTTTCTGGTTTTCCGGCAGCAGGCCCATGTAACGCTCGGTGTAATGGGTATCGTAATCTTCCCACGAGGTTACAGGCGCAGCCGCAACACCTGCCTTGAAAACATCCGGCCGTTTCAAAAGCGCCTGCGCGGACATGTAACCTCCAAACGACCATCCCACAACGCCAACCCTTGCAAGATCCATCTGTGGGTGAAGCTTGGCCAGCGCTTGCAGACCCAGCACCTGATCTTCCAGAGGCACGCTGCCAAACTTGCCATACACCGCCCTTTCCCAATCCCTGCCCCTGCCGGGAGTGCCACGATTATCCGTTGCAACAACGATAAATCCCTGGTCGGCAAGCCATTGCATGAGGAACCAGTGCCTCAAGGTCGGGGTGATGGTAAGGTGGTGAGGGCCACCGTAAACATCAACAATGACGGGGTACTTTTTGGAAGGATCAAAGTTTCTCGGCTTCACGACCGCGGTCCAGAACCCATCACCAGCGCCAACTTTTTCCACAAGCACTTGCGGGATGAACGGTGGTTCCACCGCAACCGGGGGAATTTTTCCAACCTCTTTGCCATTGCGGATGACCACTGTAGCTGGCATTTCCTTCATATCCGACCTACTGGCAACCAATGTGATACCATCTGCGGAAATACTTCCACTTATTACCCCATCACCAACCAAAACCGGGGAAACTACAGGTTTCCGATCCACAACTCCCAGATCCAATTTGAAGATGGATTGGGAACCCGGCATCTTCCCATCCGGACAATCATGAAAATAAAGCAACTGTCTTTTGTCATCGAACTCCATCACAGACCCAAGTCCAGGCCGGTCACTAAGCAAAGTCTGCTGCAAAGAACCATCCCTGAATCTTTTTTGAATCTGCCAACCTTTGTTAGCCTCGGCAATCCAAAGGAAGGATTCTGAGCCCGGTAGCCAGATGGGAATATCCTGCCGAAGGTTCAAAAACGCGGAATCCTTCTCCAGGAGCAACTGTTTGGTGCTGCCAGACTTTACATCGGCTAATAAAAGCACCTGCTCCTGCTGCTTGCGATCCTGAACCAGAAGTGTTAACGGACCTTGCTTGTCCCAACGGACACCAGCCAGATATTCGTATCGTTTCTTATCCCATTCCAGCCAGGTAATGTTGTCGCCCGCCGTGGAAGTAACCCCAAGGCGAACCCTGACATTCGGCTTGCCTGGCCTAGGGTAATACTGAAGATGTGCCGTATTTTGAGGACTTAAGGGATCGGCAATGCTCCACATTTCAACCCCGGCATGATCTACTTCCTCGAATGCAATCCATTGGGAATCCGGCGACCACCAGTATCCCGTAAAACGATCCATCTCCTCCTGTGCCACAAACTCGGCGACTCCATGAGTCTTTTCAGGAGTGCCCCCCTTCGTGATCATGGATTCAACATCCCTTTCAAGATCGTATACCGCGATATCATGGTTCAGCACATAGGAAATCTTTTTTCCATCGGGAGAAAACTTGGGGTCCGTTAGAATCCCCTTTCCGGTGTTCAACATTCGAACCTGAAGATCCTTCAGGCGAACCAGATAAAGCTTACCGGAAAGGCCAAGAAGAATATTCTGCGCCTTGGGGTCGAGGTGGTACTGGGTGAAACCCGCGCCTGTTTGGCGCTGTCTTTCCCGCCGGGCTTTTTCCTCGGCGGAAAGCTTTTCTTCCCCACCTTTGAGCAACATGGCGCTATTAAGCAACTCCCTGGTTTGCCCGGAACCGGCATCGTATTCAAACAAAGCATATTTCGCATCGCGCGGACCACCCCGAAGGAAAAGGACTTTATCCCCACCCGGAAGCACCTTTGCCTTCACTGGCCTCCCATGGCTAAAACCACGCGTCCTGGCATATTCCTGAAGAAATGTATCTTCCGCAGCAAAAGCAGTAATGCCAGCCAACAGCCAGGCAAATACTAATGTGCCACACCTATTTAATTTCATGACGGGGTTCACCTTTCCATGCGATCCATCAGTGTTGCGAGGGTTTTTTCCACCTCTGCCACGGTTCCAAAAGGCACAAACATTCGAAAACCATATTCCTTCGCCGGCACACCCTTTTCGTTACGAATCCGAAACACCGCATTCCATTTCACAACCTTATCGTTGGGGAAGACAAACCTCCCATAACCCGGACCATTACAATCACCACGGAATTTTGCAGGTGCATAAATTCCCATGGCATGTTTGCCATCAGCGGTGGCAAGCACTACCGGGTAACGCTGCTCACCCTGAATCTTTTCCAAAGGCACAAGTTTCTTAAGATCCGGCTCCCATCTAAGGAAATTCTGGAAGTTCCAGGGCATATAGCCTGTCAGTGCTTCGAACTGTGCATAATTATGATGTTCATCCCCGGGCATGACAAAGGTAACACGATAGTCCAAAACCTGCTCGATATCCTCAAAACCAATCCTTACTTGCTTGTGCAAGATGTGCTTGGAAAGGATGGTGGAATTGTAGGCGGGGTTTCCGTTGGATTTACCACCGGGTTTAAGCCAGAACGCCATCTGGCAGGAAGAGCGAATTTCGCCATCCCCGGCCTTGATATCCAAAAGCCTGCTGGAAGAGGTCGGCCCCCTGCCATCCGCCTCGGAGCCAGCTTCGGTGGGGTTGAACACCTCTGGGAAGAATTTTTTCCCATCATCAAAGTTCGCCGCCGACTGCAACTGCCTGCCATGATCAAAACTATCTATGTATTCCATACCCCGGTAGCGAAAGGAATGAATGGCACCTGCAAGCCTGTTTGTTGTGGTCAGAACAGCCTCTTCCCGCCCAATCTTCCTGGAAATACTGGAATCTCCCATTGGTTGGTAAAGCACAGAAATACAGATAAAAGCAAACCAGAATGTCATATACGCCTTCGCATAGCTTTGAATTCAAATCTTCCCACATCAATTTAAGGCATACGGACTTATTCATAAAAGCTTTTTGATGCTAATTTCATTTGCCAAGGAGACCTTAATGGCGGGGAAATCCTTATATTTCTTGTCCGAAATATCTTACCTGAGGTATGATGATGAGCTGTTTCATATTTTTCAGATTAGAAAATAAAAGCCGGCATCATCATGTTTCTTAATTTTAAAAAATCTGGAATGCGATCCAACAGTGTTAATTTATTTCTGCTTGCAACCTGCCTGCTGGTTTTGCCTTTAGGCGTTGCAGAGGCAAACCCAAATTTAGCTTTTTTTGAAAGCAAAATCAGACCCATACTCGTAACGCATTGCCAGGAATGCCATTCGGCAAAAGCTGCAAGCGAGGGAAAGCTTAAAGCCGGCCTTTTCTTGGATAGCCGGGAGGGTCTTTTAAAGGGAGGTGAAAATGGCCCTGCGATAAAACCGGGCAAACCTTCTGAAAGCATTCTACTTGCCGCCATGAAATACTCGGGCCTTGAAATGCCTCCGAAGCAAAAGCTCCCACAGGAAGTCATTGCCAACTTTGAGAAATGGATATTAGACGGGGCTTTTCATCCACGAGAAGGTACTGCCACTGTTAAAAAACAGGGTATGTCCGTTGAAGAGGGTCGTAAGTTTTGGTCACTGATCAGGCCTGAAAAAAAACTGCCTCCCAAGGAGGGTGAAACGTGGTCTTCCAATGCGGTGGATCAGTTTATTTTTGCTAAGCTTCGAGAGAAGCAAATTTCCCCGAGCCCGGAGGCTGATCCATTAACGCTGGTTCGCCGGCTGTATTTTACCCTTAATGGTTTGCCACCCACGGAGGATGAAGTTCATCGCTTTTTGCAATCCTTGCACAAAAAGCCGCAGCATGCGTTGCCTGAACTTGTGGATTCACTTCTGGCTTCAACGCACTTTGGGGAGAAATGGGGCCGACACTGGCTTGATGTGGCAAGATACGCAGACAGCAATGGAAGAGATCGAAATATTTTCAATTACCACGCCTGGCATTACCGGGATTATGTCATACAAGCCTTCAACACCGACCTGCCTTACAACCAGTTTCTACGGGAACAAATAGCCGGAGATCTTCTGCAGCACAATTCCCCTGAGGACAAAGATAAAAAGACCGTTGCCACAGCCTTTCTAGCCATGGGTTCCAAGGCATTCGAGGAATCCAAACCAGATGTTTTTCGCATGGATGTCATTGACGAACAAATTGAATTGATAGGCCGGTCCATTCTTGGCCTTTCCATGGGATGTGCGCGCTGTCATAACCACAAATTCGATCCCATATCCACGGCAGATTATTATTCCCTGGCAGGCATTTTCCGTAGCACACAACCGCTGTATGGCTACACCACCATGGGAATCAAGGCAACGGCTTTTGCCCATACCGAACTTCAAGCAATAGGCCCTAATTCTGAAAAACTTGCGCCCCAAGGACTTGCCTACATGGCAAAACTGCAAGAATTGACACTCGCCCAAAATACGGCTCGCTCTGACAGATACCGTGTGGTGCGTGCCCTTTCCGCTGCCAAACTGGATATCCAAAAGCCGGGTGTGGATACTTCCAAACTAAGTTCTGAAATCAAGCTCATGGAGGAAAAAATCAAGGAATGGGATGTGAAAGTTAAACGGCATGAGGCCGAATTACAAACAGCCATGGATAATCCCCCAGCCATGCCTGCCTGGACAATGGCTGTTCGGGAAAGTCAAAAACCAGAGGATTGCAAAATACACATCAGGGGTGACACACTCACTTTGGGAGATTTGGTCCCCCGAGGTATGCCAAAGGTCTTTTCCATAACAGAGAAATTCCCTATCCCTGCAAACCAAAGTGGCAGGCTTGAGCTGGCAAACTGGTTAATTGATCCGGAAAATCCGCTTACCGCAAGAGTTTATGTCAACCGGGTCTGGCAGCATATTTTTGGCAGGGGCCTTGTTACCACTCCGGATGACTTTGGTGTCAACGGTTCCAAGCCATCCCATCCTGAACTACTTGATTATCTTGCTGTGCATTTCATGGAACAAGGATGGTCGACCAAGAAATTAATCAGGGAGCTTGTACTTAGTAAAACTTACTTGCAGTCCGGCAGCCTGATCTCTGAAAGATCCGAAAAAGCCGGTGAAAAATTCACCGACCCGGACAATGTTTTAGTTTCCCAAATAAAGCCCCATCGGCTCGAAGCCGAGGCGCTTAGGGATGCGATCATGCAGGTTGCCGGCACACTGGATAAAAGCCCCTTGAAACCAGAGCGTGGTTTTTTGGCAAAGTTTAATCCTTATCGGGAAAATGAGTACCGAAACTTCAGCCCCCTTTTTATGCCACCTGACATCCAACTTCCAAATCGAAGCGTATACCTGCCGGTGGTTCGTGGTGTTCTTCCTGAAATATTTCAGTTGTTCGATTTTGCCTCACCTGACAGGGTCACGGCACAAAGAGAGGAAAGCCTGGTGCCAGCGCAAGCCCTGTTTTTCATGAATAATCCCTGGTTGATTTCACAGGCTAGGATTCTTTCTGAAAATATGCTGAAAGATCCCGGTTTGGATGATTCTGGCAGGGTGGCGAAAATCTACAAGCGAGCATTTTCCCGCGATGCAACCGTTGCGGAAATTCAAAGAGCACTGGTTTATCTGAATAAGCCGGAATCAGTAATCCCCAATCCCAAGGCGAATTCCCAACCCAGCATGGATCAGCTTCGCCTGGAAAGATGGACCAGCTTTTGCCAGCTTGTTTTTGGCTCGGCTGAATTCCGATATGTAAGGTGACCCAGTGGCACGCAGGATTAACTCCATGAACTTACAACAATTATCCCGGCGCCAGGTTTTAAGGCAGGTATCTTCCGGATTTGGTTATATTGCATTTGCGGGACTTTCATCAAGCTCCACCGCTCAGGAAACATCCAGCCAACCCAACTCCGAAAACGCCCACGGTGTCAAAAAGCCGCATTTCTCCCCAAAGGCTAAAAGGGTGATTTTCCTGTGCATGCGTGGGGGCCCATCCCACATGGAAACCTTTGATCCCAAGCCAAAGTTGCTCGCCGACCATGGTAAAACCGCAAGGAATAAGAACAGCAAGCTGCTTGGCTCACGCTGGAAGTTCAGCAAGCATGGTCAAAGTGGGTTGGAAATAGTCGATCTTCTTCCCGAAACGGCGAGACATGCCGATAAGCTTTGTGTTCTGCGTGGAATGCACACCGACAATGAAAATCACCCGCAGGCTTTGGAACAAATGCACACGGGAAGTTTCCAATTCATTCGCCCATCCATTGGATCCTGGATGCTTTATGGCCTGGGTTCGGAAAACCAAAACCTGCCCGGATTCATTTCGATCAACCCACTGACCAACCTGGGTGGCCTTAGATATTATTCCAGTGCGTTTTTGCCAGCCTCTTGTTCCGCCACCCTACTGGGAGATGCGAACCGGCCGGTCAAAAATCCAATGGTTGGGAATCTGATCAATAACAGGCTTAATCGGGCCGCACAGCGTGAACAGCTAGATCTTCTTCAGGCCATGAACCGCGAACTGCTTGCCAACACCCAGGAAGGCAGGATCGAAGGTGTGATTGAATCTTATGAACTCGCATTTCGCATGCAGGAAGCCCTACCCGGAGTCATGGATATTTCCGGTGAGACAAAATCTACCATCGCCAGGTACAACGCCGAGGATACTTTTGGAAGGCAGTGCCTTCTTGCAAGGCGATTTGCAGAGGCTGGTGTGCGTTTCATCGAGGTTACACACACCGATTGGGATCATCATGGTTTTCTTACAGGTGGCATGACCAGGAATTGCGCAACCATCGACAAGCCGGTCGCAAGCCTGCTGGAAGATCTTGCCCAGCGTGGAATGCTGGAAGACACATTGGTCATTTGGGGTGGCGAGTTTGGCAGAACACCTGATGACCCCACCACTGATGGCCGTGGTCATAATAACAAAGGTTATTCCATGTGGCTTGCGGGGGGTGGTGTGCGGGGTGGAATGGCCCATGGTTCCACCGATGAATACGGCTACGAAGCCATCGATGGCAAGGTACATATTCACGATCTTCATGCCACCATTTTGCACCTTATGGGCCTGAACCATGAAAAGCTTACCTACCGCTATGGTGGCAGGGATTTCCGACTTA